>SDBT01005272.1_pt1 | contig 21752 bp, 42 predicted proteins | sample 2277101 | NCBI WGS metagenome assembly SDBT01 (sample SAMN10404973, study PRJNA504765) | marine sediment metagenome | isolation source: marine sediment core GS10_PC15, 103 cmbsf | place: Arctic Ocean: Southern Knipovich Ridge | collected 2010
TGTTGGGGAAGGATTATTTAAGACAGTTGAAATTCCTAAAACAGATTCTAATGGACAGACCGTAGCTCATCTAGTTGAAAAAGATGTGAAGTATAATATGTTAGTAATTAAGAATGGAGTAATTTTAGGAACGTTTAATAATCTAATAGCATTTTGTGAAGATGAAACTATAGGATCTTGCTTTATTACATTAAATGCTTTGGGATCTAATACACCTATCTTTAATTATAATGAAACTTTTGGAATAGCTTTTCCTCCTATGACTTATAACTCTACAAGTAGAGCTTTAACATTTACTTTTAGTACGATAGATGGGACAATTAAAACTATCAACCTTACAGCAGTAAAAATGGATCAGATAGGAAATAATACTGCTTGTGATGAAGTATTAACTTCTTCCTCTGGAACTATAACTTGTATTGTTCCAACAGCAATAGGAAATGCAACAATCTTTGTGAATGTATTTGTAAATAACGATCTTAAGTTAGTAGACTATATTATCACAGGAAAGAATTTAGATTCTGGGGACTTTGGATATTTCTTATTAATAATCATGATATTATCTTTTGCTTTGATGTTATCTTCAACTAAGACAGGAATAATCATAGGAGTAATGTTAGGATTTATTTCATCAACTTTATTTGGATTTATAGAAGGAGGTATTATAGGATTTGGAAGTGCAACTATGTGGCTAATCATCTCAGGAATAATTATAATCTGGGGACTAAATACTAAATCAGAATCTTAAGATGGCATTAACTTCATTTAGGGAAATGTGGACAACGTTCATTATTGTAGGAGTACTTATGTTTGCCATGATAGCTTTTATAGCAACATCTCAAATTGATAATGGTGTAGAAAATACTATCTTAGAAAACCCTCTAATCAATAGTACCTTTAATAAACTAGGACAGAATCTAACGATCTTAGAAAACAATACTCAAACCCAAAGGGGAGCATTTGAGAGTGAAATTCCATCGCCAGGATTTCCATCATTGATAATATTTGCGATAGTGGGAGTTACACAAAAATTCACAGGCCTTTTAATTGGAGTGTATAATATTTTTATAGTCTTACCTTCTTCAATATTAGGAGTATCTCAAGTAGTAACAAGTGCCATAAGCTCTATATTAATTGTGAGCTTAGTATTATTAGGATGGAGGGTTTATAGAATAGGATCTTAAGATGACATATACAGAAATACATGAATTAGGGAATATCACTATTAGACAAGTCTTTACTTTCCCAAGTATAGATACTCCTAGTTTCTATCCTATATTATTGTTCACAATATTTTTAGTCTTTGCTTTAATAGGTTTCTTTAGAGAAATAACAAGAGAAGGAAAAGGAAACTTTCTTTCTAGTTTAGCCGTAGCAGGATATGTTACTACGGCAATGGCAACAGCAATGACCTTTTTAGATATGATTCAGTACGAAGTCTTAGTAATAATATTAGTTATATCATTAATGTTTCAAATATTATTCTTTATTTCAAAGAAAGATTAGTTAACTTAATTTTATCCCTTTGTTAACATTCATTTATATATATGCTAGACGTATGTTTTTCGTATGATAATAAGTGAAAGGAGGGTAATATAATCTAAAAACAAAAAATGGCTAGTGTTGAAGGAGGAATGAATCAAGCAAAAGCATTATTTCTAGGAATCTTAGTAATTGGTCTTATCGGCCTTTTATTCTTAGTTATCTATGGTAACTTAGAAGGAAACCTTGGATTTACTGCTAACTCCCAAAATGACAACCTTACAGATCAAGTTATAGGAAATTTGACTCAAGGAGCAGTAAGTTTCTTTAGCTTCTCAAATGTATGGTTTATCCTAGGAGCGGTTGCATTACTAATAGTAATTGTAGTAGCAATAATTGGTCTTGTAAGTGCAATAGGAGTAAGCAAGGGAGGAAAATTCTCTAGTTAAGTCTAGGGAATTAAAATTTAATTTATTTTTTTTATTTTTTATGTTTAGTGAATAAGTGAAAGGAGGACAAATAATATATATAATAAAATGACATCGGTAGAAGGGGGAATGAATCAAACAAAAGCATTATTTCTAGGAATCTTAGTCATTGGTCTAATAGGCCTTTTATTTTTAGTTATCTATGGTAACTTAGACGGAAATTTAGGTTTTCCTGCAAATACTGGAACAGTAAGTAATGCTTCTGTTACTTTAACAAATGATGGAAATATACCTGTAGGATTAACAGGATTAATCAACCCCACATTATCAAATATAATCGTTACCAATCAAACTGGAACAGTGATAGACTCAGGAAATTATACAGTATCAGTAGTGACTTTTAGTAATGCAACAACAGGAGCACCAACTGCAAATTACAATGATACAGAAGTGTTTGTAAATGCAAGTTTCTCTTCTGACTCTGCAAGAACTCAAGATACTAGTCAAGTGATAGGAAATTTAACAGAAGGAGCGGTAAGTTTCTTTAGCTTCTCAAATGTATGGTTTATCCTAGGAGCGATCGCATTACTTATAGTGATTGTAGTAGCTATCATAGGTCTTGTAAGTAAGATTGGCGGAAACGGGGACAGATTATCTAGTTAATTTGTCTCTTTCTTTCTTTTTTTTATTCTTTGTTAACAAAAAGGAAATATTTATATAGTACTTAACCCATTAATTTAGTATGGGATTATTTGGTGATGCAACGGGAGGTATGATTGAAGGTCTCCCTAGTTTTGGAGGATTAAGTTTAATCCCAGGAATAGTTGGTTTTGTTTTTCTTGCTATCCTTGTTGGGATAGTAACATATTATTTTGCTAATAAAAGAGCATATTGTAACACCATAGAAATCCTAGGGGAAGTGAACGGGATAACCGTTCCCTTAGGAATAGATAAAGCAAGAGAAGTAACATTGCCAAGAACTTCTGTAAGAGCTTTCTTATTAAAGAAAAGAAAATTTTATCTCCCTAGGCCATCTATACAAACAGGAAAGCAAAATTATATGTTCTTTGTAAGAAAAGATGGAGAGTGGGTAAATGTAGGGTATTCTAATTTAAATGAGGAAATGAAAGAATTAAAGTTAAATTATGACCATACAGATATGAGAATGGCCAATGCTTCTCTTAAAAGATTAGTAGATGATAGTTATAAAAAAGTTAACTGGCTTAAAGAATATGCCCCTTACATTGCTATTGGGATTCTAGTTCTTTTATTAGGGATCTCTTCTTATATTAATACTAAAGAGATGGGAACTGTAGCCTCAACTTTTAATACAGCTTCATCATCTAATTCTCTGATAGTTGATGATCTAAGAGAGATATTACAATCCATGGATAATCTATGTGCTTCAAGTGGGGTGAGAACCGTAACATGACAATGAGTATTAGAAAAAAGATAGATCAAATTAGGATATTAATATTATCTACAGAGATTAATCCTACAACTTGTGATTATGTTGATAAACTTTTAGATATTGAAAGAAAGTTTTGGGACATGATGTATTTTGTAGAAAACCAGGAGAAGAATTGGTTAGTAAAATGAAAACAATAGAAAAGCTTAAGTCAAGAACAATAGGTTTAACTTGTGGTTGGTGTAAGGGTTATTTTGCAGCAATTATTACTAAGGACAAAACAGATGATGCAAGAAGTATTTTAAATTGCCCTCATTGTTCAAGAACATTGCCAAGTTCAAAAAAGGAAAGCACAGGAAGTTTAGTAGGAAGAAAGCATATTCATATAGATTGGAAAAATGGAGATATAGTATAATGGTAGCAGGAGGCATTATTGCTCTGGCCGTTGTAGCTCTTATTATAGGGGCTATCATAGGATATTTTATATTTTTATATATAAGATACTTAGGAAAGAAAAATGCACTTAAAAACATCAAAGAACAAGATCTTAAGTTTAAAAATTGTGAATTAGATAATTTTAAGGAGGTACTAAAAGAAGATGAACAAACAAACCAAGATAGAGAAATTGAACAATCAGTTATCACAGATCCAAGCAGAATTACAAAAAGAAAAAGTAGATTTGGAAAAGCCTACAGATAATTTAGATAAGGGACTACATTTAGATGATGCTTTAAAGGATATTCAAGATAGTGTTAAAAAGATCAGTAATGTGTATTCATTAAATTATTATGAGCTATTTGGAGTCTTAAAGATATTAGAAACAGGATTAATAGAAGAAAGTAAGGAGGAATAATGGAAGAAAATAACCATGATATAAAAGCCTTAAAAGATGATTACGATAAACATACTCTTGAGAGTGAGAAGGAGGGAACACCTTCAAAAGAAGAAAAGGATCAGAAAGATATAAGTGGGGCGAAAGCCTCCCCTTTTCTTCACTCTAATTTTGGAAAGATAATTCTAGTACTTTTGATAATAGCAGCACTTGTTGGCCTGGTTAGTATATTAATGGGTTTAAAAGAATCTAAGGCATGTTTAGGTAACCCCTTCACTTATGGTGCTGAGAAGATAGAAACACCTCAAACAGGAGGACTCACATGTAATTGTTTCTTTAGCAATCCTAAATTTGTACCTTTTGTATTTGATAAGAATAATATTTCAATAATAAAAAATGAGGGAAGTACCGCGGGTTTGCCCTCATTACTTAATTTTACTATGGAAGGTTAGGTATTTAAAGGTTATGTAGGGGTTAAATATATCTGTAGTGGGTAACTATCATAGTCAAGGAGGCCTCGGCCTCTTTGCCTTTTCTTCTTGTAGGGAAATGCGAACGTGTAGATAAATTTAAATAATAGTGTCCCTATAGATTACTAATTAAATTGGAGGAAAAAATAAAATGGCAAAATTAACCAAAAAAGACTTCATAGCACAGGCAAAAATTTTGAGAAGTGTCAGAAGCCCTTCAGTGAGAAATAGATTGACTGATGAACAGATAAAACTTTTCAAGAAGAAAAACCCAAGATTTGATGCTTCTAAATTTAGAAAATTTGTAAATGCTTGAGTAGGGTATTCTGAACTCTACTACCTAAAGGTTTATATACTAGGTATATGTGGTATACCTATGACAATAAAGAGTTCGCAAACGACAATGAAGATGAGCCGAAGACTAAAGGCTTTCTTAATCAAGAACTCAACTAACAAAACTCAATCTTATGAGGATGTTATTTGGATGCTTCTTGGAACTAAGACTTTAACTAAAGAACAGAAAGACTTATGCAAGTCTGCTTATGAGGGGAACTTATAATGGGAAGATATGAAGTTACATTTTTTATCAATTCAATTATTTTAGATGCTGACTCAGAGAAAGAAGCAGTAGAAAAAGTAAGAAAAGAATTTAAGAAAGAAGTAAATAAAAAAGGAACCTTCATGGTTCGCAATAGATAAAATGGAGAATAAAACAATTTATATTATCTTAGGAATTTTCAGCTTGTTAGCAGCTATCTTTTTAGTAGTTGGAGGGGTGTTAATAGAAAGAATAGAATTTTCTTTAGTTGGAATGTTTATTTGTGCCCCAACTTGTGGGGAATGTATTAGGAGGAGTAAAAGATAAAATGGAAATAATTTATTTTATAATAGGATTACCAATTTTAATTTGTTTAGGAACTATAGTTTATTGTGAAGTTAAAAAACAAATTGTTATCTCAAAGATGCAAGACTTACAATTTATATTAGATGTAAAGCGAACAGCAGGAGTGCGTAAAAGATAAAATGGAATATATTAATTTCTTAAAGGCAGAGATAAAGTTTTTAGAGGAATGGTTAGATATGTATTCAGAAGGAAAGTTTAGAAGATTAGTATGTGAAAGAGATATTGAGGATAGAATTAAATTATTAAAAACACTACTCAAAGAGGTACAGAAAAGATAAAATGGAAAAATGTTGTATTTGTAGAAAAAAGGCTTTTTGTTTTGACAATGATGGAAAGACTCCTTATTGTGAGGAATGTTGGAAAGACAAAACCGAACCTACCGAGGTACAGAAAAGATAAAATGAAAAAGGATTTAACAACAAAGGAATATGCAATAGTATTCTTAATAGTTGTAATTTGTATTAGTAGTATTTTACTAGTTATTTCTGGAATAAAAACAGGGAATATTAATCACTTATTAGGAGGGGGTATTTTGTTCTTATTCTTGTTGTTAGGATTACAATTAATGGTAAATAAAGAGGTACAGAAAAGATAAAATGGAAAAGTCAGATAAGTTAGTAAAAAATATGAATGATGGAGGAGATGTATCTATTCTATTTGTTAAAGCCATAGAATCTTTACAATATTATGAAAAAGAATTTGTCAGATTTGAGGCTACAGAGAAAGAGAGATTAAGATTATTAAAAGAAAATCAAGAGTTAAAAGATAAGATTGATAGGCAAAATGTTATTGAGAAATATATTCAAGAGGAAGCAAAAAGACTAAACGAAACCTTAGAGGTACAGAAAAGATAAAATGGGATGGAAAATAAATTTAATTGCAGTAATTGTTGCTTTAGCATTGTTTGGAGGTTTAATATTAAAAGTCATACCAGATATTCAAGAAGGGGTAGAGATTCATAAAAATTCTTGTATTGATAAAGCTAAAGATATTTGTAATACTGATAATGATTGTTTTGAGGAAGTAAATAAATTGTGTTTGGAGGCAAGAGGAATACGAACTCCTTTTGGTGCGTAAAAGATAAAATGGGAAAAGTATTAAGAACAAATGCAGAAGGATTTAAGAATGTTAAATTAAGTGTAAAACATCATAGAGATAGAATTGGCTGTGATATATGTAAGAAAGATAATCCTACAGAATGTTTTATAGGGTGGTGTGGAAATGTACTGTGGGTTTGTGGAGATTGTTTTAAGGAACTAACAAAAGAGAAATTACGAACTAAAGAGGTACAGAAAAGATAAAATGACTTTAATATGGGCTATACTTTCAACAAGAATTGATAAGAATTATTTCAAAAGAGTTTTACGAAGGTGGAGGGTTCGCAATAGATAAAATGGAAAAGACATATTTTGAAAACGTAGCATATAAAACAGTTGGATTTTTATGTATTGCAGGATTTCTTCCTATATTGGTTCAACATTTTTTAAGGCCACACCTACCAAAAGAGGCCTTATTTTTATCAGCACTTACTTGGGGGCTATTAATTATTGTGATTGTCTTAAAGTTTTCAATATTAAAACGAACTAAAGAGGTACAGAAAAGATAAAATGGAAGAATGGATAATAGTTATAAACAAATATAGTGAATTGTTAGAGAAGAAAATAGACAATCTTAAATGGGTTGAGGGTTCGCAATAGATAAAATGGAAAAACAAAAAAGAATAAAGTGGTTAGAAGAAATGATCATTAGAGAAGAACAAGAATTAGATTATCATAGAGATCGGTTACTTGATTTTAAAGGTGAATTGCGTGAGGTACAGAAAAGATAAAATGGAATGTAAGAGACATAAATGGAGAATAGGGAGTAGGAATGGAGAATTTATAAAAGGAAAAATAGTTGCTACTTCACTAAACATTTGGTGTGAGAATTGTAAGAAGAAAATTAAGGCAAGTTTATTTCCTGATTTTAGATTAAAAGAAATGCGTAAAAGCTAGTCTTCTATAAGAGTTCTAAGGTCTTCATCTCCAAACTGTAAATATTGCTCTGTCATGGCCAGAGTTGAGTGTTCTAATAATATCTGTAGTTTTCTTATGTCTGCGGGACTTTTGGCTTTCTTGGCTATATCTATGGCAAATCCATGCCTAAAATTATGGGGATGAGGGAGCTTCTCTCCTACCTTTAAAACCCCTGCCTTCTTGCACAATCTTCTAACTATCTGAAATGCTCTCTGCCTAGTGATATGCCTTTGAGGATACCCTGCATGTAATAAATAATGATCTTCCTTTAGGCCTGATAGATGGATATATGCTTCTAAAATTTCCAGGGTACGAGTGTCCATAGGCTTCCACTTTTTAAAGTGCTTCTTCTTTTTAATAATAAGCCAAAGAATATTCCTGTCCTGGAAATTTATATCCTTTACTTTAATGTTTAAGATCTCTGTAATCCTACGGCCAGACTTCCAAAGCAATCTAATAAGAACCCTATCCCTCCAACTATCACAGCTATTATATATCTTCTCCCGCTCCCCTGGCTTGAAGAACCCTTGTAAGTCTTTCATAACCTCAATGTGTGAGCTTTGTTTCATGGAATTTTTATCCTATTTACTTTACTTAGATAAAGTTAAATTACCTTGAGTCTATCCAAGTTTTGATTTATATGATCCTTAGAATTAATATGGCTAGGGTTTACTTTACTTAATAATAAGAAATGAGTGAGTCTCTCCTTCATTCCAAGATCTCTCATCTTCTGATTAAGCATACTGCTTACTATACTATACTTAAGATTCTTAGCCAAGCATATCTCTTGCAATGTATTTTGGCTTATGTTTCCTTCCTTTAATCTATCTATCAAATTTTCATAGAAGTTTGTTTCTTTATTATCTCCCACATTCATTTCCTCTTCATAGACTTCTTTTCTCTTAGTCTTCTTAATTTCCTCATAGAGTTTCCTTTGCTTAGAGGTAAGATCCTCAAAGTGAATATATCCTCTAAAGGTTGTAAGCTTGTTATACTTAGGAGAAAAGTTAGGATTCTTTTGTTTAAGCCTAGCCCATCTCTCCTCTGTTTTCTTATTGTAATTAATATCCCAAACATCATCAGAATAAAGATTACCTTCATTAGCAATATGCACAACTCCAAGGCCTCTTTCTATAATGTGGATATGGATTTTAATTAAATCCCTCATATCTTTATCTAGGCTATAGAAATTTGGAACTGCAATCCCATAGATATTAAAATTATCTCTATACATATTAAGCATCTGGATTAATAATTTTTGATCTGATTCATAGAAGTTTCTTTTATATCCTGTTCTAATAGCTTCATCATCTAAGATACACCCATATTGTTCTTTTTCTATTAATCTCATAACATCCTTCCTAGAATAAACTTGATGTAACCAAGGCTTGAATTGATTGAATCTTAAGAAATATTTAAACAATAATGTACTTTTACCATTACCCCTAGCACCAGAAACAACAATGTTCATATCAAATTTATTGTCTTGTCTTTTCCTGGTTATGTCTACAAGATCTTTAATACTCCAAATAATTTTCATTTTAACCTATTTTTGTTAATCTATCCTTAATTTCCTTCTTAGCTCTAGCAGGATCAAATTCCTCTTTATGAGTAAAGATAAGATCATACTTATTTAAAGGTTCATTAATCAATGCCTTAATTTCTATAATTCTATCTAAAGCAGGATTATACTTTTCAGGCCTAATAAATAACTCTCTAGTTTTTTTTTGTTCATCCTTCTTAAAGTAGAATAATGTTGGAGTAATCTTCTCATATCTCTTTAGTTCCTTTTCATAACCTTCTAATGTTTCCTTTTCTTTCTTACCAACTGCAAACTTAGCATTATTAATTAACATAATCAAAGTTTTAATTAATCTCTTAAATCCTCTGATCTTGATAAAATCAACATTGATAGTATTTGTTATTTCCTCATAAAATTCTAAAAATCCAAAGGTGGCGATAGTTTCAAACTCATCAGAAAGATAAAGAGGTTTCATAAGCTTAAGCTTAGAATAGTCGGCGGCCACATTCCAATTTCCATGATCGGACATTACAAAATCATCTGCACCTTCTTTTTTTGGCATATATGATTAGTGTTAACAAAGTATATAAAGATTACCCAAAAAACAATAAATTTATTAATACTGAGAACTTTAAAACTGCATGAAAAAAGAGATCTTCTTAGGGGTGAACTTATGGTAGACATTGTAAAATTTCTTAGAGAGGGAGGAACTAAAGTTGCAACAACCCCCGAAGAAGCTAGAGAGATATTTGAAAAGACAGAGATAGGAAAGGCTATTACAACTTCTAGGGCGGGAAGAAGAGTAACTTCTGGTGGAGGTGATAGAACACCAGATGTTTTTAGATCTACATTATTAAATAAGAGTTTTACTTCTGCGGCAGATAGGACAAGGTTGGAAAGACAATTCTTAGATCAACAACAGGCTCAAAGACAAGCTCAAGCTCAAGCAGATCTACAACAAGCTTTAACGAGGGCAAGGGGAATGGAAAGACAAAGATTATTACAATTACAAGAACAAACACAAACTAGAAAGAGAGAATTACAAAGACAAGCTACATTAGAAGCAGAAAGACCTTTAGGATTTGTCAGTGAGATAAAGAAGAAAAAAGAACTAGAGGGATTAAAACAGACCTTGGAAGCTAGGAGAAAGATATTAAGAACAAAAAAGCAGAGAGGTACAATAAGTGTTTTAGAAGAAGCGGAGTTAGTATTTTCTGGTGGGGTTTCTCCAGTTCTAGGAACAATTTTGGCTATCAAGAATTTAAAACAACTTCCAAAGGCTGCATTTACTGAGGTTAAGAAGATTATTAAAGATCCCAAAAGTATTAAAACCAAAACAAAGAATCTTGGAAGAGGAATCAAAACTAGTGCTGTTAATTTTGGAAAGGTATTAAAGGTTAGTCCAGGAGAAGCGCTTTTGCAAGTAGGAACAGAAATCTTGATATTCAAAGGATCTGGAAAGGCTATTAAAGTTACAGGAAAATTAGGCAAACAAGCTGTTAAGAAAACAAAGCCTCTTATTAAACAAAAAGGAACGAAGGTTGCTTTTGTTGGATCTCAAACACAAAAAGGAAATCAGATAATTACTAAAGTAGTTTTCAAAGCAGGGAAAGGTAAGCCGAAGGCTAAGTTTAAGAGAGGAGGAAAAGCTATAGGATTTACTGTGGTTAAAGGAAAGAAGTCTGCTACCGCAACATTTGGAGAGATAGGAAAGCTAAAGAAAGGAAAAGTTTCTAAGAAAACAAAATTTATTAGTGCAGAAATTACAGGATCAAAAGCTCAAAGACTAAAACTTGTTAGGTTATTAAATCTTAAGAAAGCCAGGGTTGTAAGAGCTAGAAAGTTAAAGAGATTTAAAAGAATTAAAGCCAGAAGAGTAAGAAGAGTTATTTCTAGAAGACCTATTAGTAGAGTTAAGATCATAAGAAGTAATCTACAATCTATCAGACAAATTTCTCTAGGGGGTATCAAAGCTTCTAAAGATGTAACCAAATTAAAGAAAGCTTTTAAGAAAATTAAAGTAAGGGGAGTTGAGACAAAGAAGTTTGCAACCATTTCTAGTGTATTTACTAAGAATGATTATAGTATTATAGTAGGAAAAACCATTACTAGTAATAAAGATTTAATCAGGTTTATAGGATCTATAAGGGGAACATCTACATTAAACACAGGTGCATTATCTCTAAAACAACAAGTAGTCTTTAAGAAAGCCTTACAACAAGTTCTAGGAACAATTTCAGCAAGTACAACAAAATCTAGGAAGATCTTACCTAAATTATCTCCTAAATCTAAGGCAGTATTAGTTAACCTTAATCCTTCTCTCGCTAAAGTTCTTCCATCAGTAAAAGTTAAACCTACTGCTAGAATAATAAGAAGGCCATCCACAAAACAACAAGTTTCCCAAAGAGTAAAGCAAGTTGTTAAAACAAAAGTTAAACAAAGAGCAAGAGCTATTACAAAAACAACTGCAAGGATTGCTCAAGCCACTAGAATTATTGCAAAAACTAGACAGAGAGTTAAACAATTATCAAAACAAAAGGCTTTACAGAAACAAAGGCCTAGACAATTATCTAAGACTAAACAAGTTCAAAGGCAATTACAGAGGCAAAGACAAAGACAGAGGCAAAGACAGAGATTAAAACAAGTTCTTAGAAGGCCTGTGCCAATAAGGACAGGAATCCCAATACCTAGAGTAAGAGTTCCAGGAATATTAATTCCTTTAAAGAAGACAATTATAAAGAAGGCCAAGAAAAAGAAGAAGAAGAAAGTATTTAATGTATTTGTTAAATCTAGGAAGAAATTTGTTAAAGTAAATAGAAGACCTTTGACTAAATCAAAAGCAAAAGACAGAGGATCTCTTGTAGTAGATAAAACAACTGCCAATACATTTAAACTGAGAGCAACTAAACCGATAAAGAAGCCTGGTAAATTAACTAAAGGAGAGGGAGGAAGATTTATTAGGACGAAGAAGAAGTTTAGGCAATTTAGGTTTAAGAGAAAGAAGAAGATAGTCTTACAAAATAAATTCATTGAGAAGAGAGGGAAACCTAGAATAGATACAAGAGGAGAGAAGAGAGGCCTAAGTGTAGCAAAGTTCTTGAAACAGAAAGGAATCAAAATAAGGAAGAAAAGAAAAGGAGGTAAAAAATAAGATGACATCTTTAGATGAACTAAGAAGAGAAGTAGCTGCAAGAAAAGCTAATACAATGGCCTTTGATAAGATGAATATGGAAAGAAAAGAACTACAGAAAGAATTGAAAGCTTTGAATAATCCTAAGTTAACAGCATTAAAGAGAATATCTAAACAAGGCCTAACCGTAGGAGGAAGAAGCTTATTAAGAGGAAGTAAAGTATTATTAAAAGGATTAGGAAAAATAGCAGATAATGTTGCAGAAAACCAAAGGATAGAAAATAGGAGACAAAGAAGAGTGAGAGCTATTAAAAGAAAGCCTATCAAAATAAGGAAAAGGAAGACTATAAGAAAGAGGACTACAAAGAGGAAAAGAAAGAGATGACTAAAAGGTTTTTCTTATCCAAAGAAAAAGCTTTACAAAGGAAGAAGTCAGACCAAAGAGTAGTAAAGCGAAAGCTTAAAAATGGGAGAATCATGTTTGTATTAAGAAGAAAGAGGTTACCTAAAAGACAACAAAAGAAAAAATGAGTGAAACAGAACAAGCACAAATAGATATTTTAGAACAAGAATTAAGGGATAGAGATCAACAAAAGGGAACAGATATACAAAGCCAGGTGGCAGGAACTATTTTCAATCAGAATCAAGATTCAAACTTAATAGTCTTTCAGTTAGAATTAGATAATATACTAGAAAGGATAGAACACTTATTGAGAGGAGATGTATTAGTCTCAGATGCAGATGAGAATGTGAAGTATGAATCTCCAGAAGATACAGATTTAATTGTCTTAAATGATTATGGAGTAAAGCTTATTATGAATGTCATCTCTTTTTATTTAAATAGAAATACCATTTTAAGCCATCATAAGGAATCTAGGATATTTGAAATTCTACATGTTATAGGCCATGAGTTGGCAGACCTTATTTATGAGAGTTATGAGAAGATGGGATTAGACACAGATTATAAGAGAGCTAGATATACTATGGTTGTCATGAATATATTACACACAATAGAAAATGCTTATAATAGATCCCTATTAGGAGGGGAGAGAGATAGCTTGAGAAGTGCTAGAGTAGTTACTCAGAGTCAACCATTAGGAGAACAGGGATCATACGCTATGAGAAGGAAGCCTGGGATCATGGATAGGATAAAGAACTTTAGTGTATAATCCAAATGGTAAACAAAAGAGAAACATTTATATAGTACTTATTCTTGGATATATCATGGTAATAAACAAATGGATACGAAAGCTTCTTGGACTTCGTTCAAGACCGTTACTGATTTTTAAACAGGGGTGTTGGTATTGGGATCACACCCTTTAGTTTTTTTAAGATGAAATTTATTTATTGGTTTATTTCTTGGTTAATATCTACATTGGCATTAATAAGTTGGGGTCTATCAAACCTTTTGATCTGGAACAGCTTTAATTATACTCCTGGAGAATTTATCATAATAGGATTATTACTATGGGTCTTGCTGAATCAAGTAATAGAAGAAACAATGGAGAAGGTGTTAAATCATAATGACTAAAATACAATTTAAAGATTTAAGTGGATGGCTAAAGACAGCTATAATACTGGCTTGGATTAGTGGGAGTATTTATGCTTTAGCTTTCTTAATTGGTTTCCTAGAAGGACTAGCAGTTTAGAAAGGAGGACTTAAACAAACATGAGAAATAGAATAATAAGGAAAGTTGGAAATTCTTTATATATAAAATTAGAACCAACAGACATAAAAGACTTTAATCTTGAAGTGCATGATTTAGTAGATATAGAAGAAGCTCTACAAAATGCAAGTTCAAAGAAGAAACACCAAAAAGGAGAAAAGAAAAAGAAATAAAGGTTTTCCTTACAAATCAAGAATGGGATTTATTAAATCAGATGAAGAGATCCTAGAAAAACTAGATGATCTCATGGAAGAAGAAGATAAAGAAAATGAAGAAAGAAATAAAGTTACAAACTAAAGAGAAAATTCAAGTTAATAAAACCTACACTTCAAGAGTTACCTACCTTCTCACCCAACCGTTTCCTATGGAAGAAGTAAAACTAGGAAAAACAAAAGATAAGGTCTTAAGATTTCTTTATAAAGGGGAAAATCCCCATTCAATTTCAAAAGAGTTAAGAATTGCTCGTCCAACGACGATACAACACCTACAAGAACTTAGAAAGATAGGTCTAACAAAGAAAGGGGAAGATAACAAAGGAAGATATGGGGATTTATGGATTGTAACAGAGAAAGGGATATTTTTAATTGAAAAATGTGTAGGTTTTCCTGTAATTTCAAGTCATAAGGGGCAACTCTCACCTAAATCTAAAGTGAGGGGACATGGATTTATTTGGAAGGTTAAACCCAACAAAAAATTTGAATGGGAGAAATTATTAAGAGAAAAGGAAATTAAATTCACCCCAAAAGGATTCGCAAATACCCCTAGAATAATATTCAATAAGAAAAAGATATGGCTAGGAAAGAATTATATAACAATATTTTTACCCAAAGATGTGTCTTTCTTTGCTAAAAAGCCAACCCAATCAAGAAATAATGCTATATTTGAATTAATTGAGGATATTGAACAATTAAAGGAAACATTAGGAATAGCATTTGAATACAAATTTACATGCAGAAGACAACATTATGGTTTTGTAGATAATTATGCTGCAAGATTCTTTATAAAGAGAAAGAAGAAGATATTAATCAAAAATGAAAAGGGATACTGGTTTTCTATAGATTTTTCACAGAATAAATACAAGGAAGCAGAAGTGTTGAAAGATGATGAGGATTTAACACTATCTACTGGTTATCAAAAATATATGAACTCTCATGAAAAAACAAAATTTAAAGTAACCCCAGACTTTATACTTAAAACAATGAATGGAATCCAACAGAACCAAATGTTACATTCTGAAAATATAAAAAGTCACATTAAGGCTATTCAAGATTTAGGTAAAGGAGTAAGGGAATTAGTAAAAAAGGTAGGGGAATTAAAATGACAGAACTTAAAACTTTGAAGGATATGCCTTTATGGGATAGTAAGAAGAAGGTTATAAAAGCAGAAGCAATCAAGTGGGTAAAGGAAGATATTAAAGATTTTATGATAGATATAAATGGAGAACCAACAATGGATTGTCAATTAACAAGAGGTTGGATGAAAAGGCTGAACATCACAGAGAAGGACTTGAAATGAAATTAACAAACAAAACAACACCACAAGCAAGAAATTATCAATGTGATAAATGTAAAAGAATTACAAATCATAAAGAAATGTATGATGATAACCTTTGTTATGATTGTGAGAATAAAAATGATTAAATCACATAGAAAGAGAGGTGGTGAGGTTGAGTTATTGCCTAGAAGGACATGGAAGGAAGCACACATAAAGAGGTATGGTACTAGGCTAGGTAAGGTGTTCAAATGAGAAAAGTTTGTAATAATTGCGGAGAAGGTTTTGATACAGAAAGAAAAGATAAAAAGTTTTGTAAATATGCTTGTAGTGATGAATACCATAAAGAAAAATGGAAGGCAAGAAGACATCTATTTAAGGGGAGATTAATAAATGATAATTAGAGCAATAGTTGCAATCTTAATAGGCCTATACTTCTTCTTCAAATCAAACAATGATATTTTAGTAGGAGTTATTATAGCAGCAGTAGTTTATCTTATCTTAAGGAAAATATTTAAGAGCAAAAAGAAATGATAAGACAAGTTAGACTTAGAATGAGAGTATGTAGGAGATGCAACAATTTTTATAATTCTACAGGAAAATTTAGTAGAATTTGCCCTAAATGCACAAGAAGAGGAGGAAATCCAAGTTATAGAAATAAAAAATGATAATAGAAAAACCAAGGAAACAAAGAGAAATAGAATTACTAGAACCAAGAGATAACTCTGAGATTGAAAACTATGAGATTTGGAAGGAGATACAAAAACATATAGATAGATCAAATATTAAAAGATATAACTGGAAACTAATATTTGGGGAGAGTTTATCTAAACATATCTTAAGATATAAAATGCAAGGCCTAAGCACAAAAGAAACTTATAATACAATTATGAATGATCCAATAATAGAAAAACTGACTCAGTTCTTTCCAGAAAAAGCAAAGAGATTAAAGGCAAAGCTAAAGATCTCTATTTATGCTAGATTTGGAGAGAATAATTCAGCATTGGATCTATACAATAAAGAATTTAAAAGGAGGTAAAAAAATGCCAATTACAAGACAAAGGTTTTCAGAAGGGAATTTTAAGGCTAGAAGTAATAAGATGGGATCACACCCTATTACGAATTTACTTAGAAACAAAAACCATCTAGCTTTTAGTGTAACAGATATGAAAAGAATTACTAAGATGAAGGAAAACACTATAAGAAGTATGCTTAGAAGTTTAATAAAGAAAAAGCTAGTAGAACACAAAGCTCCTTATTTCGCATGGAAACTACCAAATAAAAAGAAAAAGAGGTAATTAAATAAACGTATTTATTTTTTATTTATTAAATTATTAGCCCTTTGAATTGTAAAAGATGCACGGGGCATTGGGTTAACGTGTCAAATCATTAATTCAAGCTCTCTGGATGTCTTCAAACTTGGCGTTTCAGCATTCAGGGAGTTTTCATACTCTTGGGAGTCCTCTAACCGCAAGGCGAGGGGGTTGCAATGGCCTTTTACGCTCCCAAGGTCATAATCAAAAAAGGAGGGAAAAATGATATACTTGAAAATCATAAATGGTTATCTACTTTGGAAATATGTTATAATCTATGTTAACACTCGTAGATTAGAAACCACTACCTACCAATAATTATTTAAATTATTGTTTCTTTAAAACTGCATGAAAAAAGAGATCTTCTTAGGGGTGATTCTATGGCAGACATAAAAAAATGCCTATGGGTGATTTTATTATTGTTCATCATTCCATTTATTTCTTCTCAACCACCTTTACAACAAAGTGCAGCTTCTATAGGTTTAGAACTTGACTCTCCTATCTTTGAATCAATACAAAACGGAGAAGACTTTATGTTTCACCTTCATGTGTTTAATCAAACAGATGGAATATTATTAACAAATGATTCTGTAGAATGTTTTATTCATATCTTCAATCCAACTAATGGAGATCATGTTATAGATGAAGAAATGAATTTTGATATGAACGGAATAGACTTTGAATTTAATGTGGAAGGAGCAAATTTCACAGATAACAAACAACACTCGGTTTTATTCCTTTGTAATTCAACTGATGCTCTAATTCCAAGGGGGGGATTTCTGTCTTATGGATTTAATGTTAACCCTTCTGGAACTACTTTACATGAAGCAGATAGCATAGTTTATTTCTCTCTACTTATAGGAGTATTTTTATTATTCTTAATGTCTATTGTAGGATCTTTCTTACTTCCTTTGAGCAATAAGAAAGATGCACTAGGAAAGATTACAGGAGTGAGCGTTGCTAAATATTTTAAAGTAGGTTTGATAGGAATATCTTATGCACTATTTTCTTGGGTATTAAATCTATTAATAACTTTATCTAATAATTATTCCTTACTAACACAGTACACACAATTCTTTAGTATGTTATTTTTACTAGTAAATGCCATGGCTTATCCATTTATTGTAATTATTTTCATAATAATCTTTGTATTAGCTTGGAAGGATTTTAACATCACAAAGTTACTAGGGAGGGGATTAGACGTAAAATAAATTGGAAACCAAAACAAATAGGTATGATCCAGAATTTAATAGAGAACTGGAAGAGATACAAAAAGAACTAATGAAAAACTTAATACCTAAAAAACAATGTTCAATGAGAGCTTTAACTAATGCTCTAGTTAAATATAAAAGTTGGCTTCAAATCAAAAATGATATTTACGCTCACATATTATTGAAGAAGAATGGAAAATAAAAAGGGATCTGTAAGACTAGGTATGATTTTATTCATAGTTGTTGCCTTTATCGGAGTAATTCTTCTAGGGGTATTTGTCTTTGCATTTAACACAGTAACAGTTAGTTTATTAGATCAAAATGTAATGGTTGGAGCAGTTAATCTTACTAATGCAACCTCAGATACCTTAGGCCAGTTAAACAATGGAATAAATAATAATGCTAATTTCATAGGAGCAGCTTTCTTATTTGGAATGGTTATAGGTTTAATCATTGCAGGTTACTTAACAAGAAAACAAAACCCCGCAATATTCTTTGTAGTTGACTTTATACTAATAATCTTCTTTTATATATTATCAACCTATATGGCAAATGCTTATGAGACAACATTAAATGCAATGCCTTTTGCCTCAACATTTACTGAAACTCTTCCAATAGCCTCTAGCTTTTTACTAAACCTTCCATTGATAACAATAGTTACAGGAGCTTTAGTAATGTTAGTATCTTATGCAGCAATTCCAAGTACAAAGGAGGAAGATGTTGCAGGATTTTAAAATGAAACACCTTAATTATATCTTAGCAGGGATCTTAGTCTTATGTATAGGAATATTTCTAGTCTTACTTCTAAAGCCAACAACAGAAATAAATTATGATGGAACAGACAAAGGAACTATAACTTCTATTGAGAATTTAGAACAAGTAAATTATATTGTAGTAAATGATACTGCCTATATTGATGATGAGAATGTATATTTATCAGCGAAGCCTAACGAAGGAATTGGATGGATTACTTTTGAATTAGAAACGAAAAGTTATACTGGGAATTTAGATACTGTATTTTTATTTGATTCTGAATTAGCATATCCTACAAAACCACAATTACAAAGGAATAACCCAAATTATATTAACCATTCTTTTACATGTATTGATGAGTTTGTTTATAATTCTGATGATAAAAGTTATTATTGTTATAGGCCAGAATACATTACAGACATTATAAATAATTCTTACTGGTATAACCATACAATTAAGAAAGGGTATTATGATTCTGGAAATATCCAAGATGCAACAGTTTACTGGACAGAGGAAGATTGGTGGGTAAATGTTGGTAGTGCCTTTACTAAGCATGAGATAGATTATAATGGAATGGATATAGCTTATGTTTCTCAAGATGTAGGAGTAGTAGCAGGGGAAAGAAAAACTTTAAGAGTTTTTATGCAACCAACAAATATTAACTCTGGGGGGGGAAAGTATTGGTTTTGTACTAAACCATCAATTTATACTATTAGTGAATCCATAGACTTAGGTTATTTATATTGTTTAGATCCATTCTGGACAGTAGATTTAGAAGTAGGTATGGAAGCTTATTATAGATTAGATGGAAACTTAACAGATTCCCATGGTAATAATGATGCAAATGTGGTGCAAGGTTCTCCAACAGAAAATACTACTGAATTTATTTTAGCTTCTGCGTATCATTTTGATGGAAATGATGCTATGGAAACTATGATCCCAGATGCTTTTAATGATGAAGGATCTATTACTTTATGGGTGTGGGATGAAGCCTGTGCTGTTAATGATGATATACTAGTAAATTCAGGTGATGGATCTTTTAAATTGAGGTGTAAAGATGCAAGTAATAACTTTCAGTTTGAATTATATGATGGGGTAGCAAAGACCGTAAGTGAAATTAGCTCTCACAATGAAAGACAATGGTATCATTTAGTTATCACTTGGGATAGTACTACCATTCAACTATGGAAGGATGGAGTCTTTCAAGGAAGTACACTTGCGGGGGCTTTAGATGAAGCTTTTGATGATAAGCACATAGACTTAGGAGGAGAAGTAGGAGACTTCCTTAAAGGAAATGCAGATGAGATGACAATTTATAGTGCTAAGATAAGTAATACTACAATAGCCGCATTATCCCAAAACCCACCTCCAAGTTACAGAGATTTTAGTCCAGATAATCCACCTAATGTTACATTAAATGCTCCCGCTAATTTCACTAATTTCACTACTACAAATAATGTAAATTTAAATTGTACTGCATTTGATGGAGACCAATTACAAAATGTTTCCCTTTATATAAATGGATCAAGAAATGATACAGATATTTCAGGATTAAATAATACTTTAGTTAATTTTAATTTAGACTTAGATAACGGGCTATGGAATTGGACTTGTGATGCTTGGGATAATGCTTCTCAACAAACAAACGCTTCTGAGGTAAGATTATTATTTTTTAATGTTACAACTAATGTGGGTGCAACCCTAATAAACCCAATAGATAATGCTATGTTTACAGATACAACAGTATTCTTTTCCTATAATCTAACAGCAGAATTAACTAATATTACCAATCATACACATTATATTTGGTTTAATAATGGAACTAATTTTCTTACAAATACAACATCCTTACCACCAGGAACTAACGAAACGGTTTCTATTATAGATAATCAACCAAATCTCCTAGATAATATATATAATTGGACGGTTAAAGCTTGTGGAGATGGGGTAAATTGTTTCATGGCGTCTAATAGAACGTTTCAGACTCATACGGGAATACCAGGAATTGAAATATTATTTCCAACTGGAAATATAGGAGCAGTAGTAAATGGTACAACAACATTTTTAAATTGGAGTGTTAGCGAAACTGACGTATCAAATTTATCTGCACACATAGCTAATTGTAGCTTTATATATAATGGAGTAACAGAGTTTTTAGATAATGTAAGCCAGTGTGTAGAAACTAATTTTACAACATTTAATTATGTATCAGGGGTTAACACTATTAATTTCACTACCATAGACATATTCAATTTTACTGCAACTAATACTAGCTCATGGGTGGTAACAATTTCAGAAGTTAATCAAACATTTAACAATGAAACTATAGAAGGAAATCAAGAATCTTTTACAATATTTGTTATTACAGATCCTTCCTTTGCTATTACTGCAGCCCAATTAACTTATAATGGAAGTGCAACAGCAGGAACTTTGACAAATCCTTCTGCAAACCTTTATAAAGCAACGACAAACCTTATAATTCCAGAAACTTCCGCAGATGTTAATGTAAGTTTCTTCTGGACATTTGCCTTAAATGATTCAACAAATGTCAATGGTCTAACAAAGAATCAAACAATAAGAAATTTAGCCATAGATGATTGTTCTGTGTTCACAGGATTGTTTTTAAACCTAACCCTCATAGATGAAGAATTTCAAAACCAATTAAATGAAACAGAAGCTAACACAACCATTGAAGTAGATATTACAATAGAAAGCTTTGATAATTCAATAGTAGTTGCCAACTTCTCCCAAACATTCAATCAAACAAATCCTGTAAGTGTATGTTTAAATATAAATCTGACTAATGAAAATGAATATGATTATGATGCAACTATAAGGTATGATGGAGATCCTTATTCCAATGAATTTTATCATATCCAAAGAGGAAATTTAACTAATGGAACAATTCCCAATAATATATCTTTATTTGATTTGCTCTCCGCAGATGCAACAGAATTTCAAATAACTTTTAAAGATAGTAGCTTTGTAGTAGTTGAAGATGCTATTATAATTATTAGTAGAGAATATGTTGGGGAAGGATTATTTAAGACAGTTGAAATTCCTAAAACAGATTCTAATGGACAGACCGTAGCTCATCTAGTTGAAAAAGATGTGAAGTATAATATG
>SDBT01005273.1_pt1 | contig 21751 bp, 35 predicted proteins | sample 2277101 | NCBI WGS metagenome assembly SDBT01 (sample SAMN10404973, study PRJNA504765) | marine sediment metagenome | isolation source: marine sediment core GS10_PC15, 103 cmbsf | place: Arctic Ocean: Southern Knipovich Ridge | collected 2010
ATCATTCATGCTTTGGCCTCGATGGTCATGTTCTGGATTCTGCTTGGCCCTCTATATAGTCTTCGAGAACCAGCATGCGGTTTCTAATGAATATGAGCCGGATGCCCATGTCCGAGTCATCCTTATCTCCAAGTAGGTCAAGACCTAGCTTACATGACTGAATCACTGCATCGGTATGAGTCTCGATGTCTCTGACGTGTTTTCTACTTAGCCCTGCCATGTCTCTACTCCTTCTGTCGTTACCGTAAAGCCTAGAGAGTCGGGTGGTTGATCCATTAGTTCCTCTCCACTCCCGTGGCAACGATAGCATTCGATTGGGAACTCAGCTCCGTTAGGTCGGTACTTCATAACATTGCCACAACCATTACAGCTAGGACATTTCCCGTCCTCTATAAGGGTTGCGTACTTCTCGTGAACTGTGTACTCACCAGTACAATTGTCAGGCGTGAACAGTAGGAGGGTCATAAACTCTGAGCGTGGTGACTTATTCAAGACCTCATTAACCACTCCAGCAACACCCTGTGAGCTTACGATGAGACCAGTGCCATCCATACTATGAGGTAGCCGGCAGCTTTCGTCTACAAAGATACGGTCGCCCTTTTTCATCAGAATTCCCCGTGGGGACTATATTCTGCTCCGCCGCCACATTGAGGACAAGCACCAGCTCCTGAGAAGAACATTCCGTGTTCGCAACGATCATCATCTGGGTCACTGGACTTTAGATAGTCAAGGGTCATGTACCGAATTGCTTTATGACTAGTGCCACGAACGGTATATTGTATGATCACTCCTTCACAGGTAAAATGACCTACCTTAGGAATAAATTCTAGGATTCTGACTTTATCACCAACAAGTAAATCAGGTGGATGATCTTGTGTTAAGTATACCCATTGTCTTACTTGTCCTCTTGCATCTTCAAGCATAGGACTCCTCTTCTTTCTATGTAGTCTGAAAGCATCCATGGAGTATACTTATGCCGTAAGTACCTATCTGCATGGCCATAATACATGGAACGTAGATCACCCATTATAGGCTCATGTGGCACTGTAGTTATGGTTATAAGAGGACGAACCTCTCCCTTTCTTTGTTTCATGGTGTGGATATCTCCATATACACTTGCACACATCTAACTCTGCCAGCACATTCTTCAGTTACCCAGTCTAGTCGTTTTCTACCTTGTCTGTCTCTAGATCTGGCTTTAAGTTCCCTCCAGAGATTGATAGACGTTATCTGACTAGTTCCAAGTGTAGGATAAATTGGACAGCTTCCATCCTGAACAACAATCCAGGGTCTATGGATTAGCTTGGGCATCTTCTTCCACTTTCATTTCCTCTTTTATATCAAGGTACTTAGCGTATCCTACTATACGAGCACGTGCAAGTATGTCTGGGATCTCATCAGGATCTTCAGAAAGCTCTGGGTCCAAGCTCTTGCCCAGATCATAGTCTAAGCACTCTGCGATTGCCTTGATGACTAGATCACTTAGGTCTTCTAGAGTCATTAGAATATCGAGTCCCATAAAATGGTGACTACAGCTGGTTCCGCAAACCCATCATGGTCAACTGCTGCTACCCGTACTCGGTTATCAGGCATGATCTGCATGATTAGTGCGTCAGGACATGTCTGTGCCCACAAGTATATACTTTCGTAATCTTGTGATACCAGTTCTTCAGCTGACCAATCAATGATGTGGTTAATAACTACATCTCTCAAGTTACTTGGTGTCATAGCTCTGCGAATGTCCTTTTTAGAAGCTGCCAGACGTTAGCACTCTGGCGTGGGAAATCCTGTACAGATATAGTCTTCCAATATTTGTTGTGCAGTCTCCCACACTTACTAAAGTGACATTTGTAGTCACCTAGTCGGCCCTCTGTACGACGACTTCTTTCCCCATCATTTCCTATCCTCAGGACCCCTAGTGTCTTCTTTCCGTCTGCAAATCCGAACGGGTACAGTTCCACTGTTACCTTGATCATCCATTCTCTCCATTAGTGCGTCTAGTTGTTCACTGATATACGAAAGACCGAGTACTAAAGCCCGGTCTGGCACATCGTTTAAGAGCGTCATGGCTGTATTCCAATAGAACACCCCGGGTCTATCTGGCATCTTGCCCAATCTCCATAAACCTCTTCATTTCTTTTTCTGATGTCCCCTCTGGGGCACAACAGTATTTAGTAGCTTCTGGAGCCATGTTCGAGATATTTTCCTTGTCCTTTGGACCCAGAATGACCATGATTAGATTGTTAGCAGCATCGAAAACCATGTCACCTACTTTGACTTTCATCAACACACCTCCGTGAAACCAGGATTATCATCATCAAGGCATAACTTACCATCATCGAATCCCATATCCCCTAGCTTGTTCATCATCTTCAGTTCTGCCTCTTCCTTTGAGCTGGCCATGACAGTACGTGTACCGATGATGTAGTAGTTCTTGACCCATGTTACCACAAATTCTTGATCAGGCATGTTTACTCTTCTTTCGTCTCCTGTTTCCTAGATAGTTCACGTTATCAGGGCGCTTAGCCATGTACGCTACTACTTCATCGTACGAGACAGGTGCATAATTAGTACAATCCACTCCCACGTCCATAGATTTACCCTCGGGAGCTAGATGACCATGCGAATGACCGTACAAATGCCAGGAATTGAAGTGCGATTTCTCCCATACTCTCAGGCAATAGTGACACAGTACAATAAATTCCTTGTCCCCGGTCTTCAGGAACCGCATCCACTGTTGGCTTTCCCATGGTAGTCTTGCTACTGGGCTCTTGTCATGACCACCAGTGATCAGGTGCTTGTACCCGTTAAGACGGAGGAACAAGCGCTCCAAACTAGAGTAGCCCATTCTCAGAGCAAAGTCACCAGCTACGTACACCGTGTCATCCTTGTTTACCTTGGCATTCCAGCGATCAACCATTTCCCTATTCATGTGCTTAACGTTCTTGAAGGGTCGGTCCTGAAACTGAATGATATTCTCATGCCCGAAATGCTGGTCAGCTGTGAAGAAGATCTTACGTTCCAATGGGATCTACCTCCATTAGTGGTACATCACCATTCTCTGGATCAGAGAATGTGGTACTTGATGTCTGTAGGTGAGACGGAACAGCAACACCATCTATAGGAAACTCGGGTTGCATTACCCTTGTATCTGGGTGTACCCATCCAATTGGTGGCGTGCCTGGGTTCCACTCATGTGGTGCATGGATAATCGCAGTCTTGTACTGATGGACGAGTTGTGTACCCTTAAGACAGATCTCTTGTGCTCTAGCTGCTTGTTTCATGTTCCATGTGATCTTACAAGCAGTATCTAGTTCATCGATCAGAGCAATCAAATCTTCAAGAGTCTGGATTGCTGTAGATGGATCAAAGTCCACTGGAGTACTCATGATTCCTGTGTCTAGATCGTCAAGGTCGGCCATCTTCTTTCCCCGCTTCATCATCAAACGTTGCTATATTCTGTCCCACACCCAGCTTGCGGCTCAGTGCATTAGCATCATCTTCATAGAAGAAAACATGTACAAGTGCTATAGCAGATCCAGCTGGTGGGTGATCATCCACGATAGTGTGTACACCACACGGGTACATTTCTGGGCTCTCAATGTGTTGAAACTCATATGCAGCGCCTGCTACACCTGTATCGTTTAGCTGTCGTGTGTACGTCACCCATTCCTGCTTACTATAAATGATTTTCATGATCCTGACTCCCAGTCAATTACTGTTCTGAACTTGAACTTAACCACATCAGCATGAGGACGAATGTCCTTCATACTAGATAGAGGTTCTACACCGATCAGTTTCATAGTGGCCAAGCGTTTGTCCATGGGTGACGATGCAATGATATGGATGTCAAAGATCTGTACATCAAGATCTTGTACGATCTCAGACAAATACATTTCACCAATGAGCTTGCCTTCGTCAAAGTTAATAGCTCTAACATAAGCAAGATCAAAGTCTCCCTGACGCATGAACATGTCTACACCAGAGAACCCAGTGAATGTCCTGATCTTAGACTTTTGTCTAGGGGTCATTTCATTACCTTCCGTATCATACTAAGAGCTTCAAACAGTGCTTCTTGTCTTGTATCTGGTTTGTCAAACCCTGTGAACAGTTTGTCATGATAGTTCACTCCATCTAGTGCTCCCTCAAGAAGCTGGAGTACATTTTCCAGATTGTTTGCTTCTGTTCTGGAAAGGGACTTAGCATACAGACGGTATTCTTCGAAACATTCCCATGCTATAGGGAACACATCCTTGATTATCTGTCCAATGATGTTCGCATACATACGGATCTCATACTGAGCATGAGAATCCATACGTAGTCCGAGGAAGTGGAACAGATTATGGAGATCAATCTTCCACATCCATTGCGTGTACATGGAAACGGTCTGGTTATTCCTTGCTAGTTCCCTACTTACACCCTCTGTGTCCATGTAGTAGCTGTAGTTCTCCGCAATCGGTTTTGTCTCATCTATCATACGATCACGAACACGTACAACGGCACCGTCAGAGATGATACCTTCGGAACCTTGTTTGTTAATCTTACCCTGCCCAGAGTACTTCAATCGTTCCCAACAGGGAACATAGTAATCGGTCTTAAGCACTGAGTACCTACCCGAACGTTCATTAACATTAGCTGTTTGATGTCTGATCCACTGACGTGCTACAAAAATTGGTAGCCTTACCTTGAAGACCACCTCACACATCTCGAATGGGCTCGTAGCGCGGTTCCGCATCATATGATGCATGAGCCTACGGTCCTTCTTGTCCATCCCGTTAGCCATGCCAGTTGTAGACTGCCGGGCAGCTTCAACTACTCGTTCATCTGAGCCCATATAGTCTACAAGCTCAATCCAACCTTTGTCCAAGACATTTACACGCTTGTCAATCCAAATCTTTGCAGCATCAACAACAGCTCGTGCCATTATACTATTCCAAACCCTGTGTCTGCACCGCCTTCATCATTTATCCACTGAGGGTGATGGGCTTGTCATGCTTGCCGATTGCCTCGTACCGGATTCCGGTCATAGCAAACAGCTTTTCTGTTCTAAAGCAGCTCTCTCTCCACCGTTTGACGTACTCGCGTCCAGTTCCCATACCATTTTCATATGGGATCACGACACGTTTTACACCTACCTGCTTGAGTGCTCGTCCACAATCCATACAAGGAGGATCAGTGATGTAAGCAACACATCCCTGCATAGATCGTTCAGCATTGTACACAGCATTGCGCTCAGCATGTTCCATCCAGAAGTACTTTTCTGGACGTTCTACCCAGATGGACTCATCGCTGTAGTCAACGCCGCGTGGTAGGCCATTGTAGCCTAGTGACACTACCTTGTTCCCTAAGCCTACAATGACACAACCACATTTTGTGCTCTTGTCCTTTGACCAGGAAGCGACCTCCCTAGCCATCTTTAGCCAACGAAGATCCCACTCACGCTGGCTTGCCATTGAGTTTTTCTAGTCTTCGATAGACTGTCAACATGAACTGTGTAGTAATCGGTACTAGTCCTGCTGGAATCTCTTTGTTAGCGAACAAGATGGAGATTGCTTTTTCTGTAACACCATCATCGTTCTTGACATGAATGACACCGATATTTTCCCATTCCAGTTCCCGAATAGACTTGCCCAGACGCATTGCAGCAATTGTGCGACCACGTTCTTTGTTACCCTTATACTTATCTAGTGGGTGTACAAAAGCAGCACTGATAATAAGACCAGCTTGAGTCAAGGCAGCGACAAAGGATGCACGTATAGCACCACGATGTAGCTTAGTCTCAGACGAACTATCTAGCTTGAGCGTGACTACTTCATGCATCTCGTGTTCGTACCAATTAACACATGGTTGCTTAAAGCCATCGTCTAGTGTCAGTACCATCCCACCGTATTCATCATTGAATACGAACTTCTCTGAATTGGGGAAACTCACTGCTCTTCTCCTTGATCACGATAAGCCATCAGATACCCTAGTTCGCTATTCAGGTTCTCTAGCTCAAACAGTAGCTTGACAATCGTTCTTCTCTGGAAATCAGCAAACAGTGATTTCTCTTCGTCGTCACTAAGATCAACCAGCACATTGATTGCTTGAGTGAAAGTTTCTCTAGCTGAATTCATGTCCCAGGTAATCCTGTCAATAATAATTTGACGTAACCTGGTAACCCTTAGTACTCGAATGAAATCTTCAGCGATTTCGTATCCGAACCGTATGTGCATATCCATCATCATCTCCTTAAGCTGGTTTCGGCATACACTCTTCGGTTACTACCCCGAGTATATCATTGTCACTGAAGAACCAGTATACCAGCTTGTCATCGCCTTCACCGAACTCTACCTTCTTACCACCACGTGGTTCAATTACTACCAGATCACCTGCCTTGGCAGTCATTGGCCATTCGCTTCCATCATTCATGAGTCGTGCTGGACCAGCATTTAGCACAAGACCCAACTGGATCGCTGCTTCTGCTTCAGCGATTGCTTTATCCGTTAGGTTAATACCGCCATCAGTTACCTTCTTTGCAGAGTTCTTCCTGATGACGTACCATCCACGTGCTGCATTGAACGGGCAAAATGTTACCATTATAGCTCCTAACATCCTAGATTCTTGAGCACACCTACAATATCAGGGGCAGGATGGTTCTCTGGCTTTACCAGTTTACCATGCTCGTTGATGCGTGACCCTAGGCCACACTTCTTTAAGTTGTTCAGATCCACTTCTTGAAGGAGTGGTTCATCTGCAATACCGAAGCGAGACATCGCTCCGATAGTTACTACTGAAACATCAGCTAGACCGTCTGCGATCTCGACTAGGTTTGGTCCTTCTTCAGTCTGCTCAAACAATATGTTCTCAAGATCAGGATCTAGTACCTGGAGTCCTGGTCGTGGGAACTCTAGTCCCCAATCAGCATGTAGGTCCAAACATACATGGAACCCCATTGCTTCGATGGTCTCAAGTGTTTCTTCAAGAAGGAGTCTGGCACGAGATAGACGCATCTTTGGGTCTCGAAGGGTTGGTACTACAGGGTCTGGTTCCATGAACTCATTTAGTTCACGGACACGACGCCAGTGGGAGCTAGATAGCTCCTGAATCATTCGTTCACGAATGTTCTGGTCCGGTCTCTCCACAAAGTTTCTCCATCTGAATTTGGTAGACACCTTCACCAAGATACTTGGTGAGTCTCATGCATACCCAGGTAACCTTGCCTGAGTGCTTCCATGTTACCTGAAATACGGTGCTACCGCAAGAATCACACACGGAGATTTCTCCCGTGGGTCTTCCTAGGTCATCCTGGGGTGATACAATTAGGTTCACCCCTTCAATGGGTTCATCTAACATGCTGAACCTCGTCTATCCTGTTTGAATGATTTCAGGTTTGCGACCATCAACGCATCTAATCATGCTGATCACATAAATGATGTCTTCATCTTCTTCAGGATGTTCTGGTGGAAGTGGATTTTCTATTAGGAACTCGGAATTCCTATTACTTTCCCACATGTACTTCCGGAACTTATCCACCACTTCATTGCAAGTAATTGCTTCAATAGCAATACATGTATCTTCGTCGTCGAATGCCATACGTCCTGTGATTACATACCAGTTTTTCATGCAGTCTCCAAAGTGAACGAGAGAGCTAGCTACCAGGTTACTGTTAGTTTACCTATTGTAGCAGCTAGCTCACTCAGAACACGAGGTAAATATTGTTGCCATAAGGGAGAGAGCCGTTGGTCTAGCCGCGTCACTCTCATCCCAAGGTGTCAGACTAACTACCTATCATTCAGGTAGTCTGTGACACCCTCAGCGATTTCACGGTCTTCGAAAGCACCTGCTAGCCCAATCTGGGCATTGCCGTGCTTGAAGAACACTACGTCGTCATTGGTGAGGTCATTACGACCATCATCCTCAGGCTTGACGAGCGCAATGAACTTCTGCTTCCCGAACTGCGACCTGGTCTTCTCTGTTCCCCAGATTACCCGACGTTCTACGTAGTACGTCTCACCTGGTGCATCCCTCTGTACGAGGTAAAGATCATCTCCGACTCGTTGCGACATGTCCTACTCCTTAGCTGGTAGCTACCAATGACCCGATACTTTTCGAGTCCCATTCGTATTGATCAACAATTGATCGAACTCTGTGATTGAGCCACTCAGCGTGACCCTTTTCCCGTGACTGTCCCCGCTTTGAATTCAAGGACCAGCCAAACCAAAGGCGTCCATTGCCTTTGACCTTGACACGAGACAGTACAAACTTATACTCTGGACTCCTTGCAAGGAACCGATGAATGTCAGTCAGAAGAGCATCGATATGGACAAGCCACACGTCGTCATCTGGCAACATCACCGTTGTATCCAACACCCGTGAGTTCTTCCGCAAGAACTGAGTGCGTGTCAACTGCCTGACCCGATCTTTCGGGTCAATACTATCATCATACATTTTCTCTCCCTAAAGGGCCACCGTTAACTACAAGTGGCTGGCCTCTTCGTCCAAAGGGGTGTGGGCTGCGCTCCGCACGAGGATGGTGATCCATGTGATACACATAGTTACCGAGTAGGACAGAGAGTTTAAGTCCTGCTTTCCTCATAAGACGGTCAGCGAGGTTAATATCTTCACCTCCCCAGCCCTGAATGCTCTCATCAAAACCACCACTCTTAAGCAGTGGTTCAATGGGGACGCTAAAGTTACATCCCCATACGTGTTCGCACCCTCTCCAACCCACGGGTTTACCTTCATCAAAGCGCTCATCGTCTCGCCATGCGAGTCCGTCAAGCTCTGTTTCCGAAGGAACAGTATACTCGGTTCTCCAACCGTGGGTATCCCTATCACGTATGCGCTTCCGAAACCCTATACCTATTACTGTTTTCTGAGCTGTGCCGTGCATTGGGATAAACGTTGAACTTGGGATGCAATCACTGTCAGTGAAACATACCCTTTCTGTGCATCGAGATATCTTGATGCCCATGTTTCTGGCCTGCGCTAGACGAAACGCTGGATCCGGCGGGTTGAGGTACTCTAAACGAACCCTCTCATGTCCACCAACCAAGGCCCTGAGCTGGTCAGTATAACCAACAGGGCCACCGTCGTTTACAACGATTAATTCTGCATCGTTGTGGAGTTTAAGGTAATCGAGCCACCGTAGCAATACTACGGGAAGCCGACCATCATCGTCATCAACTGTTGTTACTACCACAGAAACGCGGATCATGTTCCTCAAACTCCTTTGCCATTCGGTCAACGTACTCCTGGTTCTTCTTGTAATAAGTTGTGTACCAGTGTCCGTTTACACCCTTCCGACGTTCCGGTTTCTCCACACACTCCTTGATCAACCACATGTACAATCTGTGTTTCAGGCAGTTGTGTCTATCGTTATTCACACACATATGCATGAGGATAACGGGGATCTTCTTGAACAACATGCCACCGGGTTCTTCGTGAATGATCCCAGCGTGTTTGACCCCATTCCTCAGGATCTTGTGCTGTGGTTCTATTGAGTACTGACTTTGTTCCAGATGGTACCAAGCTTCTTCCCAGTTAGCTCGTTGGACATACCTTCCGTCTGATCCTTTCGGCCAGATGTTAATGTTCCAACGATCTACCGTTAGGATACCGACTTCATCTGCCTGTGAACCAAGAGCGGTTTTCAATGGAATACAAGATGACGGATTAACTGCCTCATCGGAGTCCAAATACAATATCCACTCACCACTGGACATGTCCATTAGTAGGTTCTTAGCAGATGCAAATCCATAACGAGCTAAGTCTGTTACAGGAAGTCGTTCAACTACAGCTACGTGTCCTCTTCCTTTTGCTTCCTGGAAGAAGTTCAGAGTTCCATCATCGTCTTCAGTATCATGGTACAGTACGACGATTTCTTCTGCTACTGCCTTGGCTAGCTTAAGCCATGTAAAAACATGGTCACGCATGCCAGAGGTAGTAAACAGCGCTACTGTAAGCCTTTGCCTAGTCATGTTAGCTCCGTAGTTTCCGGAGACGCTCTTCTAGGAACATAAGTGCGTCTGGTGCTGTAATCTTACCCTTACCGTGAGCTTCGATCACGGATGCAAGGTCTTCCTCTAGGTCGATGCACTCAACGCCTAGCTCTTCCAGAGTCGGCCAGTCACCTACATGTACCATGGCTCCAAGGATACCATATACACTGGTGTCGTGCCATGCATCCAGAATAGGCTCTCCGTCGAGAGCTGCTTCAGGATTCTTTTCCAGAGTTACTAGTCGAGAGAACTTGTCGTCCTTCACACGGGACATAATGCCCGGACAGCCCAGCTGTGCAATATTTGCTGGCCCGTAGTTCTGCTGCTTTCGGTCAAAGACCTTTAAGCACCAGAGCATGTGACGGATGAACTTGATACTGATCTCTCCTCCACCCATGTCCAAGCTCTCGTATAAGTATGAGGGCAGGCTCTTATGGGTGGTCACATACAGGTTGCTAAGCCATGGCTGTACATTTGGCCATGGTGTTCCAATAGGGGGCGCAACACTGTAGTCTTCGTCTGGATACAGACCTTCCATTCCTGGTAGGGCTAACTGTTTCTCAGACATCCTTCTCTCCAAGCCTCCCCTACGGGAGCACGATTCCACCCTGGCTGGTCCTTTCACCGGGAGCCGGTGGGACCTGACCTGGGTTAACGGGTTGTACAACCCGATTCTTTTCTTCCATGTCCAATAGTGCTACAAGGACAATCGCGTGAATCTGGTTTGCCATTGCTCCTGCACTATCACCGCTGATAATGAAGTTATGAGGTCCAAATGTCAGTGGACGATCACGTAGAGAAATGGTCATGTTTGCCCCGAGCCACATCGTATGTTCTTCGGGGATCTCTGTAGGAAGCCCTGGCTGTCCCAGTATAGGGTGAAAAACAACCATAGCTGGCATATCAATCGCTGAGCCCTTGACTTCTACAGGGTCATCCTGTGACTCCGGTGTAAGAGAAGCTACCTTAGTGCACGCTTTGACTTCGTCTTCGTAACATTCCTCACAAAACGGGCCTAGCTCATCGATGTAAAGAGAGTCATCGAGCTTGCCTGCACGTCCTGTTTCTTGGCCACAAAAGACACAGAGTTCAAACTCAGGGGTATCTGGCTGAAGATTCTTTACCGTGTACTGACTTTCGTCCAGTACGATTGTTGTCTCAGGACTAGACTGTACGGTAAGTTCTTCGATTGGGTGCATCGGTGTTACTTCCACCTTTTCCGGGGTTTCCGGAGGGGTCTGTTCATCGGACATCTATGACTCCTTATTACAGGACGCTAACAGCGTCTTCATTCTGAATCATCGGGTCTGTCGCCTCAACTGACGTATCGACCTGACGGTACTTGGGTAGTTTGATCGGATTTGCTACTCGTGGGGTGTTAAACTCCTCGTCCCACTCTATTCCAAGACAGATGTCCCTGAAATCACACCAAGAACATTGCCAGTCACCCTTCTTCAGAAGCTCACAGTCTAGCTTACCAGCCTTGAGCTTCCGCTTCACGGTTGCTGTATCAGTCTTGTTCAGCTCACCGTTATCATACATGTTGACGATACGCTGGTTGCTGTACTGGAAATCGTAATCCCGTGGAGGAAGAGATCTCTGAGAGATGTGGAGAAGGAGTTGGTTCCAGCGCTTGTTAATCGAATGGATATTAACATGCTCCCATACTTCACTGATGTCATCACTCTGGACGAATGCAGAACCCTCTTCTGTCATTCGAATGATGAACTGCTTCATCTCTCCAGTGGCTCGTCCTACGTACAGTAGAATGCCCTTCTCGACTCCATACTTTCCGTAGTAGTCTATATACAGGAGTAGCTGAGCAACATGATCTTCCTTCGGTCGTGCTTCCTCTCCAGCTTTGGACCCACCACGAAGCACATTCTTCAGGAAATACCACGAGCTATCATTACTACTCTTGACCTCTACTACCACAGGTAGCCCGCTAACTGGGTCCTGTAGTACGATGTCACAACGACCAGAGATCGGTGGGAGACCGTCCTCTTCACCTAATCCACGGTAGATCCTCTTCTCAGCAGCGATATAAATCCCACTCGTTTTCAGGATCTCTGCAATCTCGTCATGGATGGCATTCCCGAACGCTGCCTTGAGTTTGTCGATGATACGTCCAGAATTAGACTTTGGTACACCAGCAATGTAGTAGTACTGTTGACGTAAACATGTTCCCACTCTTCGTGTCTCACCGTTTCGTTCGTACTCGATGCTCACACTACTGGGATAGAACCCAGAGAAACCACGGATGTCTACCATTCCTGGGTTCTCAATCTGACTGTGAATGTATCCTACTACGTCCATAAATCATCTCCGTTACTGTCATCGTCCCCGCCGAGGACGATCTCTTCATCTTCCCATCCTAAACTTTTCTTATCCTCCCATGAGGATTCGGATACGGTTCCGTCACGAAGACGGCTCACAGACTTAGGGTCAACCTCGTTGACCATAGCCCGAGACGGATGGAACTTATAGGCTAGCTCGCCCTTGAATGCGCTGAGCTTATTCTTCTCAACGCTAACCTCGATGTACGGCTTAGGTTGACCATTTGAGTCAATCCATACCGTGCCTGCTTCCTCTCTATTCTCGTGAAGATCGTTATAGACCATCCCAATGAACTTGAGGTCGAATCCTAGCTTGGCAGATCCGTACAGGTGACCCAGACGTGGACGTTTCTCTACGATACCCATCTTATTGCATTCCAAGGTGGATATCACAGTGAATCCATATTTCTGAGTACTAGAGCGCATCCACTTACTGAGGCTACGCTGTGCTGCTAGTTCGTCTTTACCATGATACTCAACGTTGTTAAACGAGTCCACGATTACGACACAATGGTTTCCTGTCTCTTGTTGTATCCCATCGATCCAACGTGTGAGCAATGGTGTAACATTCCCATATTCTTCACCCTTGACAGACAATCGTTTGTCGTCCAGGTGTGTGAGCAGTTCTTCCTTGGCTTCTATGAAACGCTTCTTGCGATCGGGGTCTTTCCAGATTGTCCTACGTGCTTGACCACACTCATTGATTTCTTCACTAGTCATAGCAGCGAGCCATTTCATGTACGAGACATGACGTGGGTCATCTAATGACCAGTAGAGTACCGTAAGACCACTAGGGTTCTTCCGAACAAGTCCTAGTCCCATAGCTAGTACGAGAGCTGAGTTATGTGTAACAGTAAAATCAGACAGCAAAAATCTGCCATTATTATTTACTTGGAATCCGAAATATTCTCCCTCACCAATTTCCTCAACAGAACAGCTATATGTAGAAGTATCTTTATGATATGTAACTAATTTCTGAGGGTACTTTCTTTTCAGAAGTAGTGGAATTTCTTCTAGGTTATTTCCTCCAATGTAGACAGTATAATAAGTCTGATCATATTTCTTATTATACTTACTACCTTTGGTAGCACACAATCCTAAGGATCTAACCAAGGTTACAACCTGATCACAAATCATTTCATTTTTGTTACAGAAACCAATCGAAGATTGTACTCCAGAGTAACCATCGGAATCAATTAACCCGGCTAGCAAATGAAAACGATTTGCTCTTGAGTTAATTAGATATCTATTAGGAATGTGCTTGTTATTCAAAATTCCAAGATCTCTAAGTTTTACCAACAGTGGTTCTGGTTTGTCAATCACTTTTCCTGTTTTCTTTCCTGTTATACTAACCCTGAAAGTTCCAGGTGAGGACTTACATTCATATTCTGTTGTACTAAGACCTAAAGAGCTAGCATAGTCTCTAAGGTACTCTACGATTTCTTGGTCAGCAGTAGTGACCTCTGGTTTAGAAACAGAACCATCACCAAGCCATAATCCTACATAGTAAGGATCTATTGGTAGATCAAGATCTGGGTAATCAACTCGTACTTTGAAATGTCGATAAAACTTCTTGAAGTGATTTGTCTTCTTCTGATAATCATCAACAGAAAGTTCTAGAATTTCACCATTTCTTTTACTACCGAATTTGGTCTGTTTTCTATTGACTCTTTTCAGTACAAGAATATGTCTATCGTTACAAACATATGAATCACCATTTCTTAGGGTTACACGAAACATTTTTCCAATACCCTTGGTCATTCCTTGTACTATCCTTGGTGTACTATCCTCCCCCATAACTTTATCCCCATTTATAATGTTTTCTACTTTCTTAGTAGAACCATCATACATGAGAATTTTTGTTCCCTTCCCAAAACACTTACCACAGTTAGCATTGCCTGCAAAGCCAATCCATTGACCATCTTTGGGAATGCCGTTCATGGCTGTGTTCATGAAGTCAAAACCACAGTCCCATCCTGCTAGCCCAAGATCCTTACGTTCTGTCCAATCCGAGAACGATAGGAAATCCCTGATGACTTCGTTTTGAGTAGAGTCTGCGTTATCCTTGTGACCCTGGGCCTCTAGGTCTTCAACGAGGCCCTTAACCAGGTCAACCTTGTCAGACGTGTTGTATGTCTTTTCCAGTCTACCCATGGTCTTGTTAATCAGCCGGTTCGTTTCCTTATTGAACCGTCGTTCATACTCATCTTGAATGGAGTCAACATCAAATCCAGTAGCTGCTGCTAGCTGCTGAACCTTCTCACGTCGGAGGACTAGGTTCTCCTCGTTATGAAGATACCCAATCAGGTTCTCTAGGATATCCTCTGGTCCCCAAGTACCCTCTTCTTGAAATACCTTAAGTTGCCAACGGAAAGCATCGAAGATCTCAAGTTGTTGTTCATACTCTTCGATAGTATGCTTGAGAAGCCAGGCGTCTGGGTCTCGTTCGTCCTTCTCTTCTCCATCAAATGGTAGGAATCCTACTGTAATCTTCAGGTTTGGAATACCCTTGCCCTTAAATAGATACCCTTGTTTCCTTGGGTCACTAGGATCACCAATCATCTTCTCATGGCCCGTCTTATCGTCGTCCATGACAAAGTTGATATGCTTAAAGCCAAGGCTTAGCAAGAGTTCGACATGTGCAGTAGTAAATGCTGTTCCACACATGGCTACACAATTCATGTGTCCAGATAGTCTAGCTGTAATCCAATCAGCATAGCCCTCGAATACATCAAGGCGTTTATTCTTAGCCATCTTACACATGTCGAGTCCGTAAAGGATCTGATCCTTCTTGTACAAAGTGGACCCGTACTCACGAGTATCAGACTTTTGAGGAGTATTCAAATACTTTGGTTCAGGTCTGCTCTCACTATAGTTACGGCAAGCAAATCCAGTAGGATGACCTTTATGGTCTCTAATCATGAAGGTAAGACGGTCAGAACCAAACAACCGAATCGGATTGTACTTCTTGTTGTGCTGCAAGCCTTGCTCTACCATAAACTGGTGGCTGTGTCTGCCTCTAGACTCGATGGCAGCATAGAACGCAGCGGTGTCACGAATGGTACCTACACCAAGTTTCTTGGTTTCCTCTGGGTCCCAATCTCTATAGACTACCCACTGACTTTCTGCCATTTCTGTAAACACGATGGCTGCATCCCTCATCAGCCTTCGGGCTTTCATTAGTTCCAACTGGTCCTGAGTGAAGTTCACCTCGTCATGTTTGACATCGAACATATCTGCTAGAACATACACGTTCTCGTACACGAACTCAGCGTCTTCTAGTGGTGCTCCTTCCAGATACGCATGTGCTGTGAAGATATCAACAGCTTCTCCACAGTTATGTACAGAAACTGTGGGACAACTAAAGGTCTTGAGCCTAGTGGTAATATCTACAACTGTTTCGTATTTTCCAGTTGATGATATATTTTCAATACGAGCACAAAGTGTCCATCCATCCCAAGCATCTACCCAAATTAGAGCTACGTGATGATGAACTCTTTCTGTAATTAGATCTTCATAAAGCTGATTCTGTGAATTCTCTAAAAGATGAACCTGATAGGTATCTTTCTTGCCCTCCCATTGTCTTCTACCTACCCATCGTGGAAGACAACCAGATCGAAGAGTTGCAGTAAAGAAAGCTCTAGCAAGAGCTTTACTTGTTACGGTGAACAATCCTCGTTCAGCGTATCCATCACCTTCAAATACTCCACGAGCCCAGGCTTTTGGAATTGCTGGGTTCAAGTGGAATAAGATATCTTTTGGGCATTTCTTATTTTCACATCCAATACCAACGATCTCATCAACTAGATTAGCTAGCCTGGTATCACAAATGTAGATCGAAGCCCCGAGACTATCTTTTCGAAGATTAACACTAGCAGTAGATCCAATTCTACTTGCGATTTCTTGGATCACAGGAAGAAATTGATTTACTTCATTCTGATGAATACTGAACTGAACAATTCTATTGCCAGATGTTGATCCTTCTGCCGCATATAGTCCAAGAAAGTAAGCAAAGGCTTCGTCAAGTTTAATCCGAACCTTTTCTCTCTTTATTTTTGGAGTGTTCAAAGTGTTTCTTACAAAATATGTACACTTATCACTTGTTCCTTCTGGAATCGAAAGTGGAACCCACATTCCTGGTTGCAAATGACGAAGTTCTGCTTCGTAAATCTTATCAGACTTGTGATAATCTTTCCGAACATGTTTTCTTTTCGATACTGGTGGAGAAATCCATAACATATCATGATCTGCTGTAGCAAAAAATCCTTCACTATCGATGGAGGTTACCATTTTTAGTGTAGGAGCTTCAGATCTATGCTGATGAATACGATTTACACTAGTACGTTTTCCATAAGTATCAAAGACAAAATCGCCCACCTGGACTTCACTAGCAGGCAAGATTCCTCTACTTGTGACTACCTCTTGATACAGGGGTAGACAACCAAAACACTTTAGGATCTCTCCGTCAGAGTCAGGGTGCAAGTGCATACTTGGATCGTCGTCCTCATGATAAGGGCTAATACATTTGATCCATGTTCTACCTTGCTCATCTACCTGGATATCTCGCTTGTCCAGATAGCGTGTGAGGTACGGTCGGATCTTAGCCTTCAGTACCCCAAGTTCAGTCTCGTCATGCTCGTAAAATTCGCTCACATTACATCCTGATTAACGTGACTGCCTTGATCGTGGCATCCCGGAATGGGTTGTTGGTTACTACAACAGTATAAGTGGTTTGATCAAAGTCAGGCCAGTAAAATCTACGCACGGATCCCCTCAAGTACTGAACACTTGAGAATCTTGGTTCTGTATCTGGAACATCAAGAATCCTACACCACATTGACCAACGATATTTACCATATGCGTACTTGTTATATATAATTTCAGTACACTCAACTTGACATCCACACATATCCATGTTCATGGAATACAGTCCTACATTGTTAGCTACTTCCCTACTGTTAATAAAGTAGATACTACCGACTTCTGGGGCAAATATTTCTTTGCCCGCACCGTTATATTTCTGTCGGTTATTTTCTGGCATGACTTCTCCTAAAAGGGAATCTCAAGATCTCTAGCATGTTTCCTGACTAGTACTCTCATACAATGAGCAGCTCGATCAAGTAGCTGTTCAGGTCCTAGAGCAAGCACTTCATCAGGCGGTCTGATCTTATCACGGTGGAACTTTTCATACCTGTCGCAAATAGCGTAAGCTACTGACCGTATCTGGTTGTCGGTGATTTTCCTTGCTTTTTCTTCGTTGACCATGTAAAATTCCCAACCATGAAAGCTGAACCAGTTCTAACTACTGAAGAGATAGAGGATTACCTTCACTGCGGTCTATTCTATCGTTTCCGATACGACCTTGAGTTCCCATACAGGGACAAGACTAACCATGGACCGCTCGTCGCAGCTTCACGTATTGCTCTTCAGGGATACCTTACGAACATAGCTAAAGGTCTGAGTAAAGCAGAAGCAAGGAACCACGTAGGTCGTAGACTTCACATGTTCTGGGTGAAACATCATTATCCAGAGCATGGTTTTCCCATGGCTCATGCCCAGATGTTACGCATCTTCCATGAGGTAGGAAGAATGATCAAGCCACATGACCTTATCATTGGTGGTGGTCTAACTGCTGGTATGAGCATGCTAGGTATCACTATAGAAGATAAGATCGACGGATTGTGGGTTGAAAAGTACGGCAAGAGAGGTACACCAATCGAAAAGCAAACCATGATTGGTGTCCGCATCATGTCTGATCAGTATGTTAACAAGAGTGCCCGTCTCAGTACTGTTCTACCTGCCCTTGTCAAGTACACTATGAATACTGTAGGTGGTACAGCACTTGGGCATGGTCATCCATCAAAATTGGTCATCATACATGTCCCAAGTATGCGGAAAAAGTGGTACAATCTAGTGACCCAGGACTATCGTGAAGCTAAGTGGTTAATCCAGTCTATCATTAGAGGACTTAATAAACAAGTCTTCAATCCGACTGACTACGAAAGTAGATGTGCACAATGCTGGTACCGAGGTGTGTGCTCAAACTATTTCACGAATGAAGTTCTTGGGACCAAGCGCGTAGGCCCTGCCCGTCACATGATGGAAAGTCATGCCCGGTCAGTTGACGAAGTTCGTGCCGTATCTGGCGGACTACTGGACCGTGATAAATCTCTGCCCTTCTTCGGTCCCAGTCCTGGTACCACTCTAGAAGCCTAAGCCTTTGATGGCATGTCAGCAAACTGAATAGTGGGCTGCATGTCTTTCCCAGAACCCACCTTAAATCGAGTTCCGTTCTCGGCAGCTCTTTCGAGCATAGCTCGTCCAAGTGCTCCGATGGCTTCGTAAGAATATCTTGTACGGATTTCTTCACTGGCATTGTCCCGGATTTCCTCTACCCTTGGATCTCCAGCCTTGACACGAGTGTACACATCACGCATGGTGTTCATCATATTACGGATGTTAATCCGTGCCCAGTTCTGGTCTGGACGATACCATGGGATGTGTGGCATGCCGTACACTGGCTCCATGGTATAGTTAATGAGCCATCCTGTGTCCTCGTGCCTTACGTAGTCTGTCATGGCAGACCAGCCAGTGGTCAACAGTGGTACTCTGTGGAGCATAGCCTGAGCAGCTGGTATACAAAAGCCTTCGCCACGACTAGGCATCACAAACATATCCAAGCTGTTGTAGAACTGTGCCATTTGCATATCGCTCAGAGTATCCTGAACGAGTACTATCTGCGGTGCGTTCTTCAGTCCTGTGGTACCTCTGACTGCAACAGCCCTGTCCCGAATACGCTTCTCTTCGTTGGCACTGTTCTGACCCGCCCCATAGGTTTTGAGCATAAGAGTAACCTCATCTGCTCTGAACTCAGACGCTACAGCAATGATCAGCTCATCGAAGTTCTTTCTCCATGTCCACTGAGCACACGATCCGATTACAAACGGACGTGTTCCTTCTTTGATCTTCCTGTTTCCCATATCATGGTTAACACCTCGAAGATCTAACTCATCCTCAGTATCCACTAGTTCAATTGGGATACCAATTACATGAATTGGTACTGTTACCCCAGAGTTCATAAACGAGTCTATAGCAAAGGATGCAGATGTCCACATCTCAGACATCATATTCATTTGCTTGGCCCAGTTAAATTGTGGTGCAGGCCACGGTGGTTCTCCCGCCCTAGGTTCTGAAGGAATACGATCTGTCTCCCAGAATGTGAACCCAATGTTAACTGTATCAGTTCTTGGTCGGAAGAACTCAGGGGTTTCAATATGCATCCGTATGTCTGGATTGCCTGGTGTATTGACAAACTTTGGAAGGTGTTCCATCCACCAGTCACTCAGTGGAATCGTAGTACGATCATGCTTGTTCGGTGTGATCTTTACCTGAAGATCGTCTCCATATGTATACAGCGCGTAAATAAAATCACGTGCAAACTTAGAATAACCGCTTGGAGAGTCGATGTCCGTCACGAATTCTACAAGAATTTTACACCTCAAATTTCTGGAGATATGCCATGGCTAAACTGAGTGTCTCAATACTTTATTATACTATCTCTCCATAGATCACCTTCTTGTCAGCATTGTAGACCCGATTGAGGATATCTACCCACTGCTGCGCAATGAGATCCCAGTTGAACTTTGGTACCACCTTCAGTGCTCTACGGACAAGGATACTTCTCTCACTATGATCATTGAACATGAGTAAACAGTTCTTGATCAAGTCCCCCATGTCAGTCAATGCCCTGAACCTTTGAGTGACAATCTCTGGTAAGAATGTTTGTACCCGACAAGGAAGACCCACTGCCCAGTCTGTGTATGCACTGTAGTTAGGATAAATCACAGGGATTCCAGCTGCCATAGCTTCAAGGATAGGCATACCGAATCCTTCTCCTCCAGTGACACTTACGTAAGTATCAAAACAATTGTACATACGGTTCATGTCATGTGGGCTTACTTCTCCGTCACCTACAGACTGCTGAGCATCATACACGTACTCACGGACACGATAGATGTCCATCAGTTCCTCTAGTTGCCAGCCAGTGTTAGGCTGGTTGTACATGTGGGTCCAAAGGACTGCTCGCCCATCTGGTTTGCCCTCTACAATGTCTCTACTGTGACAGTACCAGCAGTGATCATACTTGTACCCCCTAGAGTACTTACGAAGTTTGTTGGAGTCCCTAGACTTGTGAGTGTTAGGATCAAATTCCTTTGGTGTCACACGGTTACATGTCTTACAGTGGATCCATTCTCCACTACGGAGGTACCACAGTAATTCGTATAGCTGCCATACCTGTTTTCTAGGCTGGTCTCGTCCAATCCATCCAATAACCTTCATATCTCGTGTGATTGTACCCTGTGAAAACTCTTCTCTTGTGACCTTGATTTCATCCTTTGACAGAGGACGAAATACAGTTTGATCAACTCCTAGGAGGACAACCTGAGTTGGGATATGACTTAGACCAGGGGTACTTTCCAGTACTCCCTTACCAAAATGAGACATGGCAACTAGCTCATCGCTGGCAGCTATTCTCTTTGTCCATTGTGGACTGTTCGGCTCAGAGTCTACTGGCATGTAATACACTAGCTTGTAGCCGTACTGTGGCTTAGCAGTGGCGATGCCTTGACACATCCATGGATCGGATAGATTCCATACCAAATGAGGACGTGTCTGTTCAAGTACACTGGTCAAGCTATGGTCACCATATGCGTCCTGGAATGGACGCCCATCGGGACCATGTTCTACCTTGTTACTCGTTGGGATAATCTCCCACGGTACTTGCTCAACTGGCTTGTTATGTAGCCAACCGTGCTGGATGATCTCCAAAGACGAGTCAATCTTGAGTGCCCGAGAGAAGATCTCTCGTGTAACGATACCGTAGCTGCCATTACATGCAGCGCTAAAGGACTCCAACAGTAGTCTCATTCAATACTACTCTCTAGTTGTTTGATCTGACGCTGCAAGGAAGCAGAGTCTTGTTTCATCTTATGAAGTTTCTTCCTCTTGGTATCGATCTTGGCGTTGGCTCTTCTAGCAAGTTCAGCTACGATCTTATCCTTGTTGTCTCTCTTCCACGCTTCCCACTTTGCAACATTCTTGCTGTGAAATGCCATGCGTGTTTCATACTGTTCGTCCTGTTCTATAACTATTGCAAATAGTTCGGTTGTGCATTCATCATCGTATGCATGGTATACAGTACGAATTTTGAAGTTCTTGATCTTCAGTCCCTCGTAACAATACTTGTCTGCATACGATGAATGGATATGCTTTATCAGTCCATCAACCTGTTCCTGCAACTCGCAAATAAACAAACCATCAAAGTCCGCTACGTCAAGGACAAATTCAGTGGTCAGCCTTTCTGGTTCCTTAGGCTTCGAGAGTATCTTGAATCTTGCCATTGTTTACCTTCTTTATTAGTTCCGCCATGGT
>SDBT01005274.1_pt1 | contig 21751 bp, 18 predicted proteins | sample 2277101 | NCBI WGS metagenome assembly SDBT01 (sample SAMN10404973, study PRJNA504765) | marine sediment metagenome | isolation source: marine sediment core GS10_PC15, 103 cmbsf | place: Arctic Ocean: Southern Knipovich Ridge | collected 2010
AGTCCTTATCCTTGGCGATGCACGAAACAACTACGGCGATCCTGAGACGGGCATTCTGAAACTGCTTTACAAAAGGAGCAGGAGGCTCCTCTGGCTCAACCCTGAATCTCCGCCCTTCTGGGGAACGGGAGACTCCGCCATGAAAACATATCTGCCATATTGCTCCATGGTTCAAAAATGCACCACGGTTCGTCATCTGGAAAGGGTCGTCGGCTCCCTCCTCAGAACACGTGCTGTCTGACGTCTTGCGCCCAGATTGTTTTCCCCAACCCTAATTAAGGGATTTCCCATAAAGGACGGAAATCCCTGATTGAAATTTGAAACCCCAAAAATCTTGCATTATGAGCACCCGCATTATATTATTCCCGAGATCCGGTTAATATTACTTACGTTTTCTTAATTCTGAAACTTTCTACAGGCTTTGCGCAGACCCTAACACGTAAAAAGGTGGATGCAATGAAATTGAAGTTGAAACACAAACTTATTGGGCTGCCGCTTCTTGCGGCCGTGGTACCGGTATTTGTCATCTTCATTTTTACTTCCATTGAAGGCAAAAGCGTTATCACCAAAATCGAGACCGAGTTAAACCTTCTGGGTCGAGAGAGTACCGCCCAAATAGCATTGGCCGTTTATAATACGTGCGAGGCGACAAACAAGATTCTTCAAACGGAATTGGACCGAAGGCTCAACAACGCAGCTGATTTTTTAGACAAAATGGGGACGTTTTCCTTATCCCCAGAGGTCGTGCCGCAAAAGGCTGTTAATCAGTTCACAGGAACGGAAAAAAAGATCTCCCTTCCACAAATGCTCGTCGATGGGCTGAGCGACCCCGCAATCTATATCGATCTTATAAAAAAGAAATTTAGGGGGAATTATTATCTTTTTCAGCGGATGAATAAACAGGGCAATATGATTCTTTTAGCGACATCCATGAGCACCCCAGCCCTCCCCCAAAAGGTTGGGACTTACATACCTGCAATGGAAAAAGGCGTACCCAATCCCGTGATCAGCACCATACTTAACAAAAAATCCTACAATGGCCTTACCTACGTTGTGAACGGCTGGTATTTTAGCGCCGCCAAACCCATAACCGACAAGAAGGGAGAGGTCATCGGTATGTTACTTACTGCCACCCCCTATAAGACGCCAGAATCACTGCGCCATGCCATAAGTGACATGAAGGTTGGCAGGACCGGCTATGTTTATGTTCTTGGAGGAAAACTCCCCTTTCATCGGGGGCACTACATCATTTCAAAGGGAGGGCAGCGGGATGGAGAAAACATATGGGTTTCCAAAGACAGAACCGGGCGCCTCTATATCCAATCCATTGTAAACAAGGCCATAAAGCTCAAAAAGGGAGAAGTCGCTTATGAACGGTATCCATGGCGAAACAAAGGTGAGACAGCAGACCGTTCAAAGGTGGTTGCCCTAACTTATTTTGCGCCTTGGGACTGGGTGATCGGGGCGGGAGCCTATGAGGACGACTACTATGATGCCAAACAAAATGTGGAGAATAGCATTGATCAGCTTTTGTGGGTCATGGTCATCAGCGGCTTGGGTGTACTGGTGCCCGTCATCGGGATTGCCTTACTCCTTGGCGGCAGAATTGCGAGACCCATAACCCGGATTACGGCTATTGCAAGAGAGATTGCCACAGGAGACCTCTCATCAGCCGCGAAATCCGTCCGGTCCATGATCGGAACAGGGGGGAGTGATAAGACAAAGGCATCTGACACCGAGACCGGTCTATTGCTTTCCGCCGTCAGAACCATGACCGAGAGCCTCAACTCACTTGTGGGCCAGGTTCAGCGTTCCGGAATTCAGGTGAGCTCCTCATCTACAGAGTTGGCCGCCACCGTCAAACAACAGGAAACTACCATGACTGCCCAGGTGGCATCCACCAACAAAGTGGTAAAGTCTGTGGAGAACATCTCACAGGTTGCCACTGAGTTGGTGGATACCATGCAGCAGGTGGCATCCATGTCCCAGGAGACTGCGGGGTTTGCTACCAGCGGGCAGGAGGACCTGTCACGTATGCAGGCGACCATGCAAAATATGGAAAATGCTTCCAAATCCATATCCGGCAGGCTGGAGACCATTAATGAGAAGGCGGAAAATATAACGAATGTAGTTGACACCATAACCAAGGTCGCTGATCAGACAAATCTGCTATCGCTGAATGCGGCCATTGAAGCAGAGAAAGCCGGGGAGTACGGGCGGGGATTTCAGGTGGTGGCAAGGGAGATTCGGAGGCTGGCGGACCAGACGGCCGTTGCCACTTTAGATATCGAACAGATGGTGCAGGAAATGCAGTCTGCGGTATCTGCGGGTGTTATGGAAATGGACAAATTCATTACAGAAGTAAAACGCAACGCCAAAGACGTGGGTAAAATAAGCGCTCAACTGACCCGCATAATCGAGCAGGTTCAAATCTTGTCCCCAAGTTTTGAAGGCGTAAACGTGGCAATGGGTCATCAATCTGAAAATGCCCAGGAGATCAACACTGCCATGGTCAACTTGAGTGAAGAATTGAAGCAAACCCTAGACTCTCTGCGTGAGACCTACAGCGCTATCGAACAGCTCAATGAAGCGGCAAGAGGCCTGCAGGAAGAGGTGTCGCATTTCAAGGCAGACTGAAGTTTTCGCTTCCGATAGAGGGACCTCATGAAACATAACCAGACCCTGGCAATCGTTTTTTTGGTCATCCTGGTCTTTACGACGTTTATTTGTTCTAAAGTTAATGCCGAGTCAAAAGAACTGACACTGGCTGTTGGGTTGACCTTACCGCCCTATAATATCCCTGAGACCGACTCCGGGATCGAACTGGATATTGTGCGAGAGGCCCTTGAACCAAAAGGGTACACGGTTAAGCCCAAGTATGTACCCTTTGCGCGACGTAATCTCGAACTTTCCAATCGTGAAGTAGACGGTGTTTTGACTATCAATACGGACTCAGGGATTGATGCCTTCTATTCTGATGAACACCTCGTGTGTCAAAATGTTGTGGTCACCCTCAAAGAAAATAACCTTACCATAGACAATGTCCAGGATATTGCGGACAAACGTGTCGTTGCATTTCAGGACGCTACCATCTACCTTGGCAAAGATTTCGCTGACATGGCAAAGACAAACAAAAAATACAAAGAGATAGCTAATCAAAACCTCCAGATCAATCTGCTGTACGGTCACCGCGTGGAAGCAATAGTGCTTGATAAAAACATCTTTTATTATCTCAGGAAAGGCAACAAACGAGTGGATACTGCCCAACCCATTACCATGCACCGAATCTTCAAACCAACTCCTTATAGAGTGGCCTTTCTCAACAAAAAAGTAAGAGATGACTTTAACGAGGGGTTAAGAGAGCTACGGAAGACCGGGCGGTATAATGAAATTGTACAGAAATATCTTTTTCAAAAACATGGGACCGGAGAATAGTCATGCGCCAGTGGAGTATCGTCACAAAGATAGTAGCTTCTGCCTGCGGTATTGTGGCTGTCCTCATAGGTTTGGGCGGCTTTGCCCTGATGAAATTTGAGATAGATCTCGTCAATTCCTTCACGGATCAACACCTGGCAAAAATTCATCGTTCGATTGAAATGAGGGAGGATGAAGAAAAAACGTCGCTTAAGCAAAATGTAAAATTCAATGCAGAAATCCTGAGCGGCATTGGCGCTACTCACCTCTATAACCTTGATGAAGCGGAAATGCAGCAGGCCCTGCGACCCTATATGAATTATAAAGAAATAACGGCCATAAGGGTCGTGGATGAAAAAGGTAAACCATTCGCTGCTGCATGGCGTTCTCCCCAAGTTACCGTGGGAAAAGCGTTTCCCGATGACCTCGAACTCGATGGCAGTCCGTTTATCCTCGTAGACTGTGTACGTGACGGTGGAAAACTCGGGACTTTTCAAGTCTACTACTCCCAATCGCTGCTTACCAAGAAGATCAGTGCCCTCAAGAAAGAAGCCTCATCAGAGGCACAAAGGTTTCGAAACGCCTCGCGCTCGCGTCTTGACCGAGCGCTTGTAAATCAAAGTGTAGGTGTCCTCGTTATCCTCCTCGTGCTGGTGGCCTGCCTGATTGTTTTTCTGAGGGCCCTAGTCCTCAAGCCTCTCAAAGAAATATCAAATATCGCCCGCAAGTTGTCTGACTTTGACCTCACCGTCAGGGTGGAAACAAACAGAAAGGATGAAATCGGGAACCTGTTCGTCGCGATAAATGAAATGACCCAATCATTTAGAGACGTCGTTGGCCAAGTCCAGCGCTCCGGCATCCAGGTAACCTCGTCATCTACTGAATTAGCTGCCACTGCAAAGGAGCAGGAGGTCACCATGACTACCCAGGTAGAGTCCACAAACAAGGTGGTAAAGTCTGTGGAGGACATCTCGCATGTTGCCACTAACCTGGTGGATACCATGCAGCGGGTGGCATCCATGTCCCAGGAGACTGCGGGGTTTGCAAGCCGCGGGCAAGAGGACCTGTCACGCATGGAGTCGACCATGCAAAATATGGAAAACGCCTCCAAATCCATATCGGGAAGGCTGGAAACGATTAGTGATAAGGCTGAAAACATAACGAATGTGGTTGACACCATAACCAAGGTCGCTGATCAGACAAATCTGCTATCGCTGAATGCGGCCATTGAAGCGGAGAAAGCCGGGGAGTACGGGCGCGGGTTTCAGGTGGTGGCAAGGGAAATCCGAAGACTGGCGGACCAGACAGCGGTTGCCACTTTAGATATTGACCAGATGGTGCATGAAATGCAGTCCGCGGTATCTGCGGGTGTTATGGAAATGGACAAATTCATAACGGAGGTGAGGCGCAACGCAGAAGACGTCGGGAAAATCAGCGCTCAGTTGACCCGCATAATCGAGCAGGTTCAGGCGCTATCTCCAGGTTTTGAAGAGGTGAACGTAGCAATGGGTCATCAGTCGGAGAATGCCCAGGACATAAGCACTGCCATGGTAAATTTGAGTGAAGATTTGGGACAAACCCTGGAGTCCCTGCGTGAGACCTACGGTGCGATCGAACAGCTCAATGAAGCGGCAAAAGGTCTTCAGGATGAGGTATCACGATTTAAAGTGCACTGAAGGAGTGCGGGTGTGGGAGAACAAAACATGCTGATATTGTTTTTTTACCTGGGGGATGTCAAGTATAGCATCAAGTGCGAGAAGGTTCGAGAGATTGCACCCATGGTGACCCTAAAGGACGTACCTAACACCCCCGAATACTTTGCGGGTCTATTCAATTATAGGGGCATGATTGTCCCGGTTATCGATTTGTGCCGATTGATTCAGGGACGACCCTGTAAGATGAGACTCAGTACCAGGATAATACTTGTAGATTACAAAAAGGATGACAATACGCCCTATGTCCTCGGTCTCATGGCGGAAAGGGTCACTGAGGCTGTGAGAAGACCAAAAGATGTCTTTTTGTCTCCCGGTATCAATATGGGTGAAGCCCCCTATCTCGGGGCTGTTGTTATGGAAGAGAAAAAAATGATTCAATATATAGACTTGGACCTCTTGCCGGAAAGTTTCAATTTTTTACCCATGCTCCAAAACCCCTCAGACAATGCCCAGGAAACATATTGAATCTTTATTAGAAAAAGAGATAGGCCTTTCTCCGGAGTCGATTGGCCCGGAAACCATCGCGAAGGCTGTTCAGGGTCGCATGCGTGCCAACGGGCTCATGGAAACCAGCGCCTATCTGAGCCTTCTAAGGCGGTCCACGGCGGAATGGGATGAACTGGTAGAAACAGTGGTAGTTCCGGAAACATGGTTTTTTCGGAACAGAGAATCATTCACTTTTCTGGGCATTTGGGCAAAACACAAATGGCTGTCAAAACACAAAGACAATGTGCTCAGGGTCTTGAGCATTGCATCCTCAACCGGCGAGGAACCTTATTCAATTGCCATGGCTTTGCTGGATGCAGGCCTTTCGGAGAAACGTTTCTCAATTGTATCTGCAGATATCAGCAAGAACGCCATTAGAAAGGCGGGGCTGGGGTTTTATGGCCCGACGTCCTTCCGGGGAAAAGATGTATCGTTTCGGGAGAGGTATTTTGATGCAACAAACGACGGGTATCAACTGCACCTTCCTGTTCTTAAAACGGTCCATTTTATAAGAAAAAATGTGCTCAGCAATCAGTTTTTGTCAAAAGATTCTCCTTACGATATTATATTTTGTCGCAATCTGCTAATCTATCTGAGCCCTCTGGCAAGACAAAAAGTCATGGGAGTCATTGATCGACTGCTGGCAAAAACCGGTATCTTTTTCGTGGGACATGCCGAACGACAACTCGTTACCGCACCCGGGCTCCAATTAATAAAAGATCCCGGGGTTTTTGCGTTTTGCAGAGCTGTTGACTCAGACGTATCAAAAACGCCTGCACGACCCAAACCGCGGGTAAAATTTGAAAGAAGACGTCACAGAAACGACAAAGCCTCACACGCTCGCAGGGCTCATGTGATATCAGGTTCCGCCAAACGCCCGGACCCTGTGGGGAATAATTCACATCCGGTGACAAACCGGAGACAGCCCTCAACGAAAAAGATCAAGCTGCTCGACCAGGCCCGACAACGGGCAGACAAAGGAGATCTGAAGGAAGCCATCAGGTTGTGCGGAGAGGTATTGGACCAGGATACGACCCACGTCCAGGCCCACTATCTCCGGGGGCTGATATGTCTGGCTATGGACAATGAGGAAGATGCAGGGAAATGGCTCGGAAAAGCCCTCTATCTTGATCCCGAACACCATGATGCCTTGAATCATCTGGCACTAATTGCAGAGCACCGTGGCGATGGGAAAACATCCACACAATTGCGACAGCGTGTAAAGCGACTTCGCCGAAAAGAAGGTGTCCATTGAAAGATCTGGTAATCCTCAAAGAAGAAAACTGCTGGAAACGGATCGGGGTGTGGGGACGGGAGACCCCGCCTTGCCCGGAACTGGACCGGGTTATCCATTGCCGTAATTGCGAGGTCTTTACCCAGGCAGGAAGAAAGCTGCTGGAACGTGATCTCCCCAAAGAGTATAAGGATGAATGGACGCAAATATTGGTTGAGAAAAAGGAAGAGGAGGTTCCGGGCTCATTGTCCGTCGTTATTTTTCGCATACAGGGAGAATGGTTGGCGCTTCCAGCCGGTCTGTTTGCCGAGATAATAGATCCCGGTCTGATACACAGTATACCTCACAGGAAAAATCTGGCGGTTCTGGGAGTGATAAACGTACATGGAGAAATCCAGTTATGTGTTTCACTGCAAAGGCTGTTGGGCCTCGACACAGAAACATTCAATGGAAAAGAGACTCAACAAAGATATGAAAGGATGATGGTGTTGAGTAAAGATGGTGAAAAGTGGGTATTCCCCGTTGACGAGATTCACGGAATTCATCATCTCAGTCCGGACCGTCTTAAGAACGTACCCGTCACAGTGGCCAAGGCCAAATCGACCTTTACAAAGGGAATCTTCAAGTGGGATGAAAAACATGTGGCATTTCTTGACCATGAACTGCTGGTTTACACCCTGGCAAGGAGCATTCAGTGACCGAAAAGAATGGGCACGATTTGATCGATCCTTCAATGATGGATCTTTTTCGCCGCGAAGTGGAAACGTATGCGGCGATCCTGAGTGACGGATTGCAGACCATCAAAATCGATCCATCCGCCACGGAAAGACTGGAGCCGATGATGCGCGCAGCCCATTCCATCAAAGGCGGGGCCCGCATTATAGAACTGAATCCGGCCGCAGAAGTGGCTCACTCGATGGAAGCGTGTTTTGTTGCAGCACAGAAGAGAGACCTCTTTTTAGGGCCGGACCAGATAGACATTCTCCTCAAAGACGTTGATATTCTGATCCGCATCTCCGACATCCTCGGAGAAACCCTTCAAGATTGGTTAACACAGCACCAGACAGAGATTGACCAGCTTATTTCCGCCACAGAAGGAATCCTACAGCCAGAAGATAAAGGACCGTCTAAACCTTCTGTGTCAAAATCGCCTTCACCCCCGCCAGTGCGAACTGAACAAACACCCGCGGCGACGAAGCCGGTTATCGCCGATACCTCAATGCTGGATCTCTTCAAAACAGAGATGGAAACATATATAACGGCTCTAAATGACGGGTTGCTGGCACTGGAAAACGATCCATCCGCCACGGAAAGACTGGAGCCGATGATGCGCGCAACCCATTCCATCAAAGGCGGGGCCCGTGTCGTAGAGCTGGATCAGGCCGTAAAAATAGCCCACTCCATGGAAGATTGTTTTGTTGGGGCACAGAAGGGAGATTTCTCTTTAGGACCGGGTCAAATCGATATCCTCTTTGAGGGCGTTGACATGCTCACCCAAATCTCTGGTGCCCTGGGGGAAACCCTTCCAGGTTGGTTGACACAAAACCAGGCAGAAATTGACCGGGTGGCCACCCGCCTATCCGCAATCCTCACCGGAGAATCCCCCGAACCCGAACCCTCCGCAGCGACCATTCAGACCACGGCCCCACCCCCGACATCCGTGGAGCCACCAGATAATCCTGCACTGGTCCCCCTGGACGGCAGAGAGGAAAGAGCGGTTACCGAAAGCGCAAGTGAGGCCAAACCATACTACGGCTCAGACACGCAGGACAAAGACCGTATGGTGCGGGTCACGGCCGAGAAGATCGAACGGCTTATGGGTGAAGCCGGAGAAGTGGTGGTTAGTACACGCTGGCTCTCTCCATTTTCTAATTCCCTGCTGGACCTGAAGAAGAATCATATCGACATGTCTAACATCTTCGAAGAATTACGAGACGCCCTGGACAAAAAGGAGGACGAAGAACACGTCAAAGCGTTGCTGTCCAATGCAAGGGAGAAGGCCAGGGAATGCAGCCAAAACCTGGCTGATAGATTGACCGATCTTGAGATGTTCACCAGCACCTCTGTCAGCCTTTCGGACCGTCTATATCACGAAGTTATCGGCGTTCGTATGCGGCCTTTTGCTGACGGCGTGAGCGGGTTTCCCCGGATGATGAGAGATCTCGCCAAGGAGGTGGGTAAAAAGATAAAATTTGATATAGTAGGAAAATCCACTGAAGTTGATCGTGATATTTTGGAAAAACTGGATGCACCCCTGACCCATCTCTTGCGGAATGCTGTTGATCACGGCATAGAACCCCCTGAAGATCGTATAGCCGCTGGGAAACCCGAGACAGGAAACCTGCGTCTGGAGGCCGTTCATCGCTCGGGAATGCTAATGATAACCGTTTCGGACGATGGTCGCGGAATCGATTTGGACCGGCTGCGAGCGAACATATTGCACAAAGAAATGGCCACCGTAGATATGGTCGAAAAACTAACCGAACATGAACTCATGGAGTTCCTGTTTCTGCCAGGTTTTTCCACCGCAAACAATGTCACAGAAATATCGGGGCGCGGCGTTGGTCTGGATGTGGTCCACAATATGGTCCATGAGGTGGGAGGTGTCGTGCGTGCCGTATCCAAACCGGGCGAGGGGCTGAGTTTTCACCTGGAATTACCCCTGACTCTGTCTGTAGTACGTACATTCCTGGTTGAGATAGACAAAGAGCCCTACGCATTTCCCCTGGCACGTATCGACCGCTGCCTGGTGCTCTCACAGGATGATATCCAGACCGTGGAGGATCGAGAGTATTTCCAGTTTGATGATGATAATATCTCCCTGGTAAATGTGCATGATGTAATCGGCACAAACGAACCTGAACACCAAGAAAACAAATTTCATGTGGTGGTTGTCAGCGACCGGCTAAACTCATACGGTCTGTTGGTGGATAACTTCCTGGGCGAATATGACCTGGTGGTACGCCCCCTGGACCCTCGACTTGGAAAGGTCCCTGATATTAATGCCGTGGCTATCATGCTGGATGGGTCTCCGGTCCTGATCTTTGACGTGGAAGATCTGGTACGCTCCATCGACAACCTGCTCACAGGGAGACGTCTTCGGAAAGTAAGCACCCCGACCGAAAGGATTGGGGCAAAAGACCAAAAATCAGTCCTTGTGGTTGATGATTCCATCACGGTACGAGAGATGGAACGGAAACTTCTGGAAAACAACGGCTACAGGGTTGAAATAGCTGTGGACGGGCTGGAAGGCTGGAATGCCGTTCGTACCGGTCATTTTGACCTGGTTGTATCCGACGTAGATATGCCCAGAATGAACGGCATTGAGCTCATAACCAACATCAAAAATCACGCCACCCTCAAATCACTGCCCGTGATAATCATATCTTATAAAGACAGAGAGGAGGACCGCCTGGGTGGTCTTCGAGCAGGCGCTAATTACTATCTTACCAAGAGCAGTTTCCAGGATGCCTCTTTTATCAGCGCAGTTGTGGATCTGATTGGAGAAGCCTGACCGTGAAAATCGCCATCGCAAATCATCTAAAGCAAGCCGTGGAGTCTCTGAGCCAAATTGTACTCAGCGTTCCCGGTCACGAAATATGCTGGGTAGCCCAAAATGGTGATGAGGCCATACAAAAATGTGCTGTTGATACACCCGATCTGATCCTGATGGACATGGTTATGCCCGGAGTGGATGGGGTTGAAGCCACCCGGCGAATAATGAGTGAATCTCCGTGTCCGATCCTGGTGGTGACACCCACTGTGGATGGCAGTGCAGCAAAGGTCTTTGAAGCAATGGGGCATGGCGCTCTGGACGCCATCAATACACCTGAAATGGGGACCGATCCAATAGCGAAAAGCAGCAGGGATGCCTTGCTGAAAAAAATTCAAATGATACGCAAGCTGGGGAAGGTCGCACAAAAGACCGCCGCCGAAAAACCCGCCGGACAGATCCCTCCCCTAATTGTTATCGGCGCCTCCACCGGTGGGCCAAAGGCCCTTGGGGAAATTCTCTCAAACCTCCCGGCGGATTTGAATGCTGCCATCGTCATTGTTCAACATGTGGACGAGGCCTTTTCCGCCGGCCTGGCCGATTGGTTGGACCAACAAACGTCTTTGAGGGTAAGGCTGGCCTCACAGAGAGGCAGGCCAAAGAAGGGAACCGTCTATGTGGCTGGAACAAGGGACCACCTGGTGATTACATCCGGCCGCACATTTTCCTACACTCAGGAGCCTCGAAGCAGTAATTATCGGCCTTCGGTGGACGTCTTTTTTGAAAGTGTCGCCAAACACTGGCCGGAAAAATGCGTGGCTGTTCTCCTGACCGGAATGGGACGGGACGGGGCATCGGGTCTGGATGTCCTCCGTCGAATGGGCTGGCATACCATTGCACAGGACAAGACGACCAGTATAGTATACGGCATGCCAAAGGCGGCAAAAGAACTGGGGGCCGCCGCCGAGATCCTGCCCATTGCCCAAATCGCCCAAGCCATCTTGCGTTCTTTGAGAAAGTTTCCTTTAGGAAAAAGCCGATATCAGATAGGATAGAGCAATGACCGAGACCAGCGAAAAGACTATGTCTGATTCTGTATCCTTTACGCCGCACCGGATTACAGTGCTTCTGGTGGACGATCAACCTATAATTGGTGAAACGCTTCGAAGAATGCTGGCAACAGAACACGACATCGACTTTCATTTCTGCCAGGACCCGACCCAGGCTATCAAGATGGCCAATAAGATTTCCCCCACGGTAATCCTTCAGGACCTGGTCATGCCTGAACTCGACGGGTTAACACTTGTGCGATATTTTCGTGCCAGCCAGACCACTCGGGATGTGCCCCTTATTGTCTTATCAAGCAAAGAGGAGGCGGTAACCAAAGCAGAGGCATTCGCCCTCGGCGCCAACGACTACATGGTGAAACTTCCCGATCGACTGGAGGTTATCGCACGTCTCCGTTATCATTCAAAGGGCTATATCAACCTGTTGGAAAGGAATGAAGCGCACGAACAACTCGAAAAAGCCAACCGACTTATCCGCAAAACGTTTGGCCGCTATCTATCAGAGGACATCGTCAATAGCATACTGGAATCGCCCGAAGGGGCGGCATTGGGCGGTGAGAAACGTTTTGTCACTATCATGATGACCGACCTCCGCGGGTTTACCTCTATTGGGGAAAGGCTGCCGGCCGAAGAGGTGGTAAGCATCATCAACATCTACCTGGAAACTATGACCGAGGTCATCCTGAAGTACCAGGGGACCATTGACGAGTTTATAGGAGATGCCATCTTTGTTATTTTCGGGGCCCCCATTCTGCGAGACAATGATGCCAAACGTGCTGTTGCCTGCGCCGTTGAGATGCAACTTGCCATGGCCGAGGTCAACAGACGATGCATGGAGAAAGGGTACCCGAAAGTGGAACAGGGCATCGGCATCAATACAGGCCAGTTGGTGGTTGGCAACATCGGTTCAAAAAAAAGGATGAAGTATGGAGTCGTGGGACGTAATGTAAACCTAACCGCAAGAATTGAGTCGTATACAGTGGGTGGGCAAATTTTGATTTCCGAAACTACCATGGAGGAGTGCGGTCCGATCCTGAGGATAGACGATCAAATGGAAGTCATGCCTAAGGGTGTCAAAAAACCCATCACAATTTACGAAGTCGGCGGAATCGGGGCCGAGTTCGATCTTTTCTTCCCCGAAAAAAAATCAATTGAACTAGTGGAACTGACAACTCCTTTGGACATCAAGTTTGTTCTTCTTTCGGGAAAACATGCTGCCAAGGATTCGCATGAGGCCAAAATGGTCGGTGTGATGACCAGTTGTGCCGAGATACAGACTAAAGCGGAAGCCCACAAATTGGATAATCTTAAGATTTCCCTTTTTGACAGCGAAGGGAAGGAGATCACCTCAGATCTTTATGCTAAAGTCACAGAGGAGCCCTCCGAATCTTCCCACACTTTCAGGGCTCATTTCACATCGGTTCCGCCGGAAGCTGAGGACTTTCTGGAAAGGGTTTTGGCCTCCAATAGTAGACAATAAATATACCCTGCGGCTGAGTTGGCATAGGTGGTGCCCAATCCCTAAAAACTCAGGATGTCCCTTTCCCTCAAACGCTTTTACTCTAACGTTGCATAAAATTTGAGTTCAAAACTCTATAGATTGGGTCAACAAGGGATGTTTGGACATTTTCAAGGACGAAAGCGTATTAAACATACGGTGAGGTCTTGAAAATGAAGAAACGTTTCTTGATGGCCTGATATAGAGCGAGCAAAGCGGTTTTGGGCCAAATATTTATGCAACGTTAGGGTTTACTTAAATACCATACATGAAAATAAAATTTATCGGCGTTGGATCAGCCTTCACGACCTCTGAGTATTATCAATCCAACATGATGATCGTTGCCGGAAGTGATAGGAAGATGCTTCTGGATTGCGGCAGCGACGCAAGGTTTGCCTTGAGTGAATGCAATATCCACAACTGGAACCTCTCTCAACAAATTGACGCAGTGTACATCTCCCACCTTCATGCCGATCATATCGGGGGCATGGAATGGTTGGCCTTTAACACATATTTCTGTCCAGAGAGAGTGCCATTAAAGCTTTTCATGGAAAAAAGGCTTATGGACGATATGTGGAATCATTCTCTCAAGGGGGGGCTGGGGCGCATCGAGGGTAAGCGGATGAATCTCTCCGATTATTTTGACTGCCGGCCCCTGAGCGACGGCGACTCATTTCTTTGGGAAGGTATCAGATTTGAGCTTGTTCAGATGCCACACGTCATCATAGACCCAAAAGGCCACAACAGCTTCGGCCTCCTGATCAAAGAGGTTGAGGATGAGGGGCCGACGGTGTTTATTACAATGGACACCCAGTTCCAACCCGATCTGATCTCCCGGATCGGCAAAAAGGTGGCGGCCATCTTTCACGATTGTGAAACAACGCCTTTTAAGTCAATTATCCACACCCATTATGACGATCTCTGTACCCTGCCTATGTCCCTGAAAAAAAAGATGTGGCTTTATCACTATCAGCCCGATCCCCCGTGCAAACCAAAGACAGACGGTTTCAAGGGGTTTGTGGCCAAAGGACAGGAATTTGATTTTTCGTAACACGTTATCGAATCCCGCCATGATTCTTAAAAAACATGCCATAAACGTATTGCTAATCGACGACCAGTTAATCATCAGCGAGGCGGTCCGTCGCATGTTGGCTGACTGCCCGGACATTGCCTTTGATTATTGTCAAAATCCTTTAAAGGCTGTCCAGGTAGCTTGTGATATTTCCCCAACGGTTATTCTGCTGGACCTGGTTATGCCCGAGGTTGACGGCCTCACCCTGATAAAGTTCTTCCGTGCCAATAAAAAGACCCGCAATATTCCCTTGATTGTCCTTTCAACCAAAGAGGGGCCAGACATCAAGGCCGAAGCATTTGCATTGGGGGCCAATGATTATTTGGTTAAATTACCTGACAGGCTGGAATTGATTGCGCGAATCCGATATCATTCCAACGGATACATCCTGCGCCTGCAGCGCGATGAGGCATACGCGGCCCTTTTGGCGAGCCAGGAGGCACTCACACACGAGTTGAACCAGGCTGCCGACTATGTCCGGTCTCTGCTGCCACCCACGCTCGACGGAGATATAAAGACCGACTGGATTTTTATTCCCTCAACATCTCTGGGCGGTGATTCCTTTGGCTATCACTGGATTGACGATGATCATTTTGCAATGTACCTGTTGGACGTATGCGGACACGGGGTGGGCGCTGCTCTTCTTTCCATATCGGTCATCAACGCCTTACGTTCCCAATCTTTACCCGCCGAAGACTTCCGGAATCCCGGCAAGATATTGACCACTCTCAACCGTGTCTACCAAATGGAAGCGCACAACAATATGTTTTTTACAATCTGGTATGGAATTTATAATAAAAAGCGACGGGATATCGTTTTTTCAAGTGGGGGCCATCCTCCGGGTGTTGCAATTACGGGGGATTCATATGGGGCATGCGAAACAGTTCTCCTCAGTTCTAAGGGCGTTGCCATAGGCGCTGTGCCTGGACTCGAATACCATAATGTCACCTTCGAATTAAAACCTATTACAAAACTATACCTCTACAGCGATGGTGCCTATGAGATAACAACCCCCGAGGGGGCCGGATGGCAGCTGGCAGACTTTGTGGAGGTAATAAGCAGATTGTCCTCCAAAAGCAATTCAACTGTAAATGACATCATTACAAAGGTTAGAGAAGCCCAGGGGACGGATACATTTGAGGATGACGTTTCCCTGGTAGCGTTTGATTTCTGATCAAAGCATCCCGTTTTCTTTTATATCTTTGATAAATATTTCCACGAGTTCAGCAGGAAGACCTTTGTCACCTATATCCGCTAAAACAGCAAAAGCCTCCTCACGGTTTCTTCCTTGCTGATAGGGTCTCTCGGTTGTAATCGCATCAAAACAATCGGCAACGCTTATGATTTTTGCCCCTATGGGAATGTCTTCACCCTTGAGCCCGTCAGGATAACCTTTTCCATCCACACCTTCATGATGATGGCGGACATAGGCCAAAACAGGACCCAGGAACTCTATGTCTTTCAGGATATTTGCGCCGATCTCAGGATGATGGTGGATCTCTTCGAACATTTCCTCAGAAATTTTGACATCATCACTGCTAAACATCTGATCGCTAAATCCGATTTTGCCTATGTCATGGAGCATACCGCCAATCCTGATGTTTTCGATCTCGTTTTGAGCCAATCCCATTCTACGGGCAAGCCTCTCCGAATAGATCGCCACCCTCATACCATGGCCCTCGGTGTACGGGTCCCTGGCCCCCAGGGCATTGGCAATGGTAATAACCGTTTCGATGATATTTTTTTTCAACAGCGCGTTCAGTTTACTGAGTTCATCAATCAATTGTTCCAACCTCATCTCTCTGGCCTCAACCCTGACCATCATCATTCCGACGGCCTCGGCAATCCTTTGGACTGTTTCCGAATGGCCAGGGGTAGTAAACTTCATTATATCGTTGGAATATTTGCCATCGGCCACCTCTTCTATGATAGAAATCAGTTTGTTGACCTCGTCCGGAGAGGCTTCGTAGCCACTGGATTTGCCCGTGCGATTCTTTTCCATTTCTGACACCCTTCAATTAGTTAGTGTTGGGAAATTTTTGAATTCAATGGGATGAGCGTGCCGCCTTTCTCTTGTTCCTCCCTCCCCGGCTGTGAGCAATGAGGCCCACTCTGTTTGTCATTTATGGCGATTTTGGGTTTTTGTTTAAAAGTTGACAAGAATACAGTAATGAGCGTACCATTCAAGATTTTCACCGTACTTTAGGTTATCTTAAACAATTTATACATAAGACAAATAACTCCCATTGTCAAAGACTATAATCCACAGACAGTGAAGACCGACACAGGATAGGAGAAAAAATATGGCTGCATCATTGCTTACGCTCAGAGATTTAACCGGTGAAAATCTGTTTTGTATTTTTGAGAAAATAAAATTTCTCAAGGCCGAAATCAAACAACGAAAATCTCTAAACATGCTCCAAAACAAGGTCGTTGGAATGCTTTTCGAAAAGCCTTCAACCAGAACACGCACGAGTTTTGAAGCAGCAGCCCTCAGAATCGGCGGATCAACAATCTATCTTCCATCAAGCGAGCTTCAACTTAAACGGGGAGAACCCCTCAAGGACACCGCCAGAGTCCTCGGAAGCTATTTGGATGTACTCATTGCCAGGGTTTATCGCCACCAAACCCTCGAAGAACTTTCAGCATATTCCGGAATCCCGATCATAAACGCTCTGAGCGATCTGGCTCACCCAACCCAGGCCATCTGCGACCTTTTCACGGTTCTGGAGGTAAAAGGAAGCCTCCGTGGTGTTACCATTGCCTACATAGGGGATGGGAACAACGTATGTCACTCTCTATTATTGGCCTGCGCCCTTACAGGCGTAAACATGAGTGTCGCATGTCCCAAGGGATATCATCCTGATCCGGATTTCCTGAGCGATGCCCGGCGAATTGCCAAGGAAACCGGTTCAAAGTTCAAGATCTCTGAAGACCCCAAAGACGTCGCAGACGGTGCAGACATTTTATACACAGATGTGTGGGTCAGCATGGGGGAAGAAGAGGAAAAAGATGCAAAGTTGAAGGCATTTCAAGGCTATCAGATAAATGACCAGCTTCTTAAATTGGCCAATAACGATGCGTTTGTAATGCATTGCCTCCCGGCCCATCGGGGAATGGAAATAACGGACGATGTCATGGAAGGCCCTCAGTCAATAGTCTGGCAACAAGGCGAAAACAAGATGCATGGCGCCGCGGGCATAATGCACTTTATTTTGTCTTAGGGCTCGCGCCGTTTGCCATCTTGTTCCCCTGCTCACCATCCCAAACTTTTTTGGGGCTGTCTATTACATGGAATTGATTGATCACAAATTTGATCTTGAATCAAAAGGGTTGAGGGTTTCCGTTTATGGCAACCTGTTGATGATCATCCTGGGTATCTCCTTCGCCGTAACAACCGGTTCCCATGCAATCCTTCTGGTCCTGATTATGATACCCATCCCCATAAAGATGCTGGGAGGCAGCGTGCGTGAGGTGTTGCAGGCAAGTTCCGCCGATGGTGTTGAACAAACGCTTCGGGAAAATGTTGAACGGGTTGTTGAACCACTAAATCTTCAAACCGTTGATATTCGTATGTTAAAGACTGGGCGTTATTTCTATGTTATGATCTATCTGGTGTTAAAGACGGAGGCATCGGGTATGACCGTTTTGGAACTGGATCAAATCAGGGAGAAGATTATATCAGCCCTGCCCCCCTGCGGCGGGCGGTTGATCATCGATGTTGTTTTTACCACTCAGGACAAATGGCTCCTTGAACAACAGAGCCTGAGCCAAACAGATTTTACGGTTTCCAGTTAAATGTCACAAAACATTTTCACCCTGACGACGGCTCATCATTTTCGACCTGCAACGCATGCTGCCTTTTCTCAAACTCTGTTCGATCTTTTGTAACGTAGAAGATAAAAGTTCCCAATATAATTACAAGGGCGCTTATTAATGTCGTATGCTCTGCCCCTGCCAGGGCCGTAAAACAAAATCCGCTTGCCACTATTGAGACCACAATTTGAAAAACGGCTCGTTTTCGGGCGGCACAAGCCATTTTGATCAGTCGCAAAGCCGAATAGAAATAGGGTATGACAGTAAACAGGACTGTTATTGACACAATCTCACCAAAGATATCCTGCGTATTTGTCCCTTTGGATCCAATCATAAGCACCAACATCAGGGCCGTAAGAAACGTGGATGTGAGGACAATCCCTTTTGCCGGGACCCCGTTTTTGTTCTTTTTTCCGAAAACAGCCGGCAGCGTTCCATCTTTTGCCGCCCTGGCAGCGGCCTGCGCGATCATCATGATCCATGACCCCAATGATGCCAGGCAGGCAAACGCTGTCACGGCAGAGACAATTGGTTGCGTCCAGCCACCAAACATGTGCCCGATCGCTAACGCAAAAGGTGCACCGGACCTGGCAACCTGCGCTGCTGGAAACATACCGGAGATGGCCGTGCTTGATGCAACATAAACAAGGCCGGCCACGCTAGTTCCGATGATCGTTGCCAGCGGAATATTTCGTCTTGGATTTTCTACCAAACCGGCATTCACAGATGCACTTTCCACACCGATAAAACTCCAGATACAAAGCACAACGGCCGCCAGGATGGCATGGGAGTTGGAGGAATGACCCACGTTCCAGTTCTGAATAAACGTCTGGCCATCAAAAAAAGACCAACCGACAGTTCCCGTAAGAACCACAGGGATCAACAGGGCGATGACACCGACGCTTACCAGACGTCCAATCCAATGCGACCCCAACAGGTTGAGAGCCGTAAAAACCCAAACAATGACAATCGCTGAAATCCCTGCAGGAATCGCTTGGGTCAATATGGGAAAAAATACAGATAAATAATCGACACCGGTGATGGCTATGGCCAGATTTCCAATCCATCCGGCGTGAAAATAAAGAAGCCCCGCCTGGTACCCAAGAATCGGGGCAACTTCCCCCGAGTAAGCAATAGGTCCACCCTCCTGCGGATCGATTGTTCCCAACCTGGCATACACAAAGGCCAGAGCCAAAGCCCCTGCACTGGCGACAACCCACCCCCAAATTGCGATCGATCCGATTTTGGCCAGATTGGAGGGGAGCAACGCTATGCCGGACCCCATCATGTTTCCAGCGACAACAGCTGAACAACTGAAAAGACCGAGTTTTTTTGCTTCGTCGGATGTCATATCTCATCCCTTTCGTTTCAGAGGTTATTGTATAATACCAAATACCACAAACAGATGTTCTTTATGTCTGCATAAACCCCGATGTTACAAAAGAGTTTGTTGAAATATCTGAAACAGCCGTTTTTTTGGCTTTAAGCCATTTTAGCGATTTAAGCTGGAAAACTCATACAGGCAAAAACACTAGACCAAATATTCCAGCCTGTCAAACGGAAAGAAATTGACCATATATCAGACATTTTAAAAAGGTATGGCATCCGCTTGACCTTGAAAAAACGAATACTTGACTTGATTTTGTCATCTTTTAAAGATATAATACATCTTGATACATTTTCAGCAAGCATAATTGTTACCGGTCAACAGCTATCTTGAAAGGAGAAAAACATGAAATTCGAAAATCTAGAGGCCATTTTGGATTTTGCCATTGAAAACGAAATCGAAGCGGTGGAATTTTACACCAGTCTGACCAATGAAGATACGTTTTCCGGATCTACTAAAATGTTCACGGAATTTGCTGAGGAAGAACGCAAACATCAAAAGATGCTGGAAGACTTCAAAACCAAAGGCATTACCGCAAGCATCGAAGGATACAAGCTGGAATGGATTACGGACATCAAGCGCAGTGATTATGTTGTTGATCTGGAATACAGTCCAGGGATGGGGTACAACGAAATCCTCCTGCTTGCAATGAAAAAAGAAGAAAAAGCCCTAAAACTGTATAACCAGTTTTTAACGCAAGCGGATAGCGATGAAAGCAAGAAATTATTCAAAATACTTTGCCAGGAGGAAGCCAAACACAAACTCGCACTGGAAACCATGTACGATGACTACATGGCTCGAATGGGCGACTAGATCAAAGATCAAAGCATGAGTCTATAGTCTTCATTCCCGGGAGTATCCTTCTGGACCGAAATTCCCTCATCAATTAATTTCAAGACTCGTGGCTTTTCATCGGGGAATCTATAGCCCTCATAGCTTTGGGTAAACAGCAGTCCGCCGTTTCTGCCTCTCCAGTAATTGCCGGCATGATCAAAACACACCTTTGAGGTAACCTGCAGTTTCTCCATCATCAGTTTCAATTCGATTAACTGGCCACGGGGTGCCAGCAGCTCAAGCTCCCCTTTACGGTGAGCCTCAAAAAGCGGAGACCCGGGTGAAGGGAAAAAAGGGCGGGACCGGATATAGTTAGGATCTATTGCACTTAATACGCGGGCGGTATTTTTTGCATGGTTTTCCCACATCTCTTTCCCGCCCAACCCAGGCATCCAGTATTCGGACAGCTGAAATCCGGCCTCCATGGCTTTTTTGCCCCCGCTGATATGTCCCTGGCTCGTAACTCCTTTTTTAATTTTTTTTAAAAGTACGTCATCACCCGTTTCCAGACCCACATGCAACCTGTCCAACCCTGCCCTTCGAATTTCCAGCAACTCCTCCGGCTTTCTCTGGGCTAAAGTCCTGGACCTGGCGTACGTGGTGACCCGATTCAAAGAGGGAAAGGTTTTTCGCAGATGTTTTAGGATCTCCACAAGTTTTTTCGGCGGCATGATCAGACTGTTACCGTCCTGTAGAAAGGCAGTTTTTCCACCGGAACCAAGCCAATCATAGACCATTACAAACCCGTGACGATCGAGATCAGGTTTCTTCTCAAGCAAGGCAATGGCCACATTTCTGTTTATCTCACCCCCGTAGCCAAGCTCTCGGGAAACGGTTTTCAGTTCGTTGCAGATAGCCGCGATCGTGTCGATATCCGCCTTGACTTCTTCTGGTGATCTTAATTCGAACTTTTGCCCTTTGTACATGCTGCAGAATCCACACATGTTCCAAGGGCAATTCCGCGTAACCCTGATCAGTAAAGAACAGCTCCCGCCCTCGCTGGGAGGTCTATATACACCCGTTTCAAAGTTGTATTTTGTTACAGCTGCAACACTCATATGTCATCCATTTATATAATATCGTTTTTAGTCAAGCACCTGTGTCAGACCACTGCAAACAGAGGGAAGGAAAAAAAGCGCGCAGACGGTCTGATCCAAGTGACACGGACAAAAATTTATTTAGAATCAGGCTAAATAAGGATAAAAGACATCATATAGGAGCATGTCCTCTTCTATATCGTGCGGTTGATGCAAAACACCCTTTGGGATCCTGATAAATGCGCCTTCTACCAGAGGGACATCCCCTATCTGATCAATCCACATCTTGGCCTTACCCTTCACCACATAAATGATGTCATCAGAATTCTCATGGATGTGTTTTTCCACCTGACTACCCACAGGCAAACGTACCAACAGACAGGTGAGATCGGCATTTTCATCCCTCTTTGACAGAAAATAACTCACTTTGGCGCTTGCCAACTGCGGATGTGGCTCCCATTTGATTTGGTCCGGCTGAATAACCTTGCTTTTCTCCACGGGCTGTCTCCTTAAAGGTACACATGCGAAAATATATGACGCTATTTTTATAATGAAGATTTTTGATTAGTAAGTAAATTAAAAGTTAAATGTTGAAACCCGCAATGCCAAAGCTGAACAAAACCCAAAAGCCACTTCTGACCAGTTAGTTCTGCGAAGACCTAAAGTAGTCAAAAACTTCAGATGCCAATAATATCAGG
>SDBT01005275.1_pt1 | contig 21745 bp, 15 predicted proteins | sample 2277101 | NCBI WGS metagenome assembly SDBT01 (sample SAMN10404973, study PRJNA504765) | marine sediment metagenome | isolation source: marine sediment core GS10_PC15, 103 cmbsf | place: Arctic Ocean: Southern Knipovich Ridge | collected 2010
CCACTCCTGTTCCAGGGTCGGCTGAAATATCAACCTGGCCGTAGTTGATTCCGTCGGGGAAGGTGTTTGACTGGTCCATATACCATGAGCCGGTTGTAACGTTTGCCGCAGCAGGTATTTGAATAAAAGCTAGTATGATCAATAAAACATACAAAATTTGCTTTTTCATTGGCTCCATCCTATTGCGAGCATTCGCCAGAGGCAGGAGATTTGTCCTGCCTCTGACTACAACTCGTTAAATACTAAAAACTAAAGAGATTTGCGTCTTCTTAGCCAACCAACGATGCAAGTACCAATTCCACCGAGTAAAATAGCGCCCGGAGCGGGTATTGGAGTTACTGATTCGACCATGATGACAAGGTCGTCGTAGTCCTGATCAGAACCTTCGGTGAGATCTCCCACCTCCCAGGCCAGAATATACTCGTTTTCTTTCCACAGTCCAGGTAGTCTACCCGGCAGTTGCACAGAGTCGGTGTTAGTGCCCTGATAGGCGGCCAAGTGGTCTCCGGAGTCAGCATTCAAGTCAGTGTTACTATACCAGAATCCACCATCTCCAGCACCCATACCATCCGTATCGAAGTAATAGCCGAACGAGTTACCGGCAAAAACTCCAGTGTCACCAGCCGTGGTAGTGAGGGCTGACAAGTCAAAAAAGGAGGTGAACACGGTTCCATTGGTCAGTATAGTCATTGTAACCGAATCGCCAACATCAACGACGGCGCCGTCAAAGAGTTGGACAGTGCTCGATGAATTAGCAGCATCATACACTCCAAAGGTTCCAAGGTCGTCATAATTCCCTCCTTCGGCAACCTTAAAAACCATGGTCGCAACGGATGTGCCTGAACCCGTAATGCTCCAGAGCGAATCCACAGAGTCACTTAGCATGTCTGTTGTTACATCTACACTGCTATCACCAGCAACAGGAGCAGTAGTAATGTTGTCGAGCACATCCTGCAATCTACCGGTGAGGATCGTTGGAGTAGCCAGAGCAGGTGCTGCTGTAAACATTAGTAAAATTGTAAATAAAATTAATCGTTTCATGATTTATATCCTTAAAAAGCTTTTCTCCAATAGAAAAACCCAACTCCTAAAAAAGTTGTTAAATCTCACAAGAGTGCTTCGCGATCACACTCTGCGGATTTAAGCAAAGAAAAAGTCTCATGCGCGGATAGGCGGTCCCCGTGCGAGATTTTCAAAGTAAACTCCCGTTTCAAAAGGAATAAAAAGTCCGGCACCAGCGGCCAGACCTCTCAAGAGCGTAAATGGATTGCATAAAGGCGGTATTACCGCCGATGTTTTCGATGATAGACTTTCAGACCTGTACTGCCCGGCGATTTTGCCGGGGCAGTTGTTAAAAGTATGAGGTACATGCAGATATTCGAGGATTGAATCTGCTGAAAACGAGGGAACTCCGGCAAGGTGTCGCAACAGACCGATATATTGGTTGCCTTCGATGTCACTGCGAAGCCTGGAACTTCGTCCGATCATCGCCGACAAACTACAGTCACTACTTTGGAGTTGGCCGTTACTGTTCTTTTTCAAGGATGAAATCGGCAGCAATCGCGGCAGTGACTGTATGCCTGCCTGACTCAGACCGATAGTGGCAATGAGTATCGCAAGATAGAATTTCCTATCTCGCACTAACGATACACAGCAAAAGCCGATCAAGGACATGAATACGGCTCCCGGAATCGCCGGAAGTGCTTTTATCCTTAGATCACCTGAAGTCGCAGCCCTTTCGGAGACGATTGGAGGTTTTACGAAGTCTGCACAAAGATGCGAAAAATCAGTGTCCCCGTAAGCTGTATATTGTGTAGCGGGAGCTTCTGGTCTTAAGGAATTATCCGCGTTTGCCGGGAATGAATGGTCGGTTCCGGTACCTTCAAGGCGGCTAACCGTTGGCGAAGCATCCGCCAAAGAGGCCGCAAAGCCCAGAACCACAACCAATAGCAATGTTTTAACCTTGGAGGGCATTTTCTCCCGACTCCTGATAATACCCTTATACTACTCTGTATTTACAATTAAGTTTTATCTAACCTACAAAACAGACTCAGAGAATTGTAAATCAGGGTGTCCCCTGTTTCTTTTCTAAGCCTTATTACCTATATACTTATCAGCAAATCCCTTATGATTATAGAGGCACTCTTGTCCTGCGTGACAGTAACATGCAACTGCACACGGGCGATTCCAAACATAAGCTCACAATAATGTTTCTCATTAACAAAACTTTATTTTTACGTTTCTACCGGCAGAGACATTCACTGCTTTTTTCTCACAGTGGAAACTGCTTTTTAACGCCCCGGGTTCCCACCCAAGACTAATCATAATGGTATAGGATTATGGTTCGCGAGTCAACTAAAAAAACTTAATCTTAAAGAAAAACCTTATTGCCCACAAAAATTTAGTTAATAATACATGGAAGCAGCTACTTTATATATACCCCTTTCGGTATAGGTCGTATCTTCCGAGTTTGTATATGATGACCGGGATATCCGCTGATTACGATCTTAGAGTGCCCAGAAACAGCTCTATGAGCTATTTCGCTTGATGGCTTGGTTTATGGTCGGGGGTTCTTTGCTTAGACTCTGCCGATTGTACTATTGGGATACCTGGAGGGCTGGATGGTTCTGGAGTGATTTCTTGTGTTGCGGCAACAAAAGTCAGCAGCATAGTGATTTTAGTTCTTGCGTTTGTCTTTCCGAAGATGTTTCTAAGGTGCGTTTTTACGGTTCCAGAGGTAACTTTTAATTCAGTTGCGATACCGTCGTTTGTGTAGCCATTGCAAACAAGGGCAGCGACTTGTAGCTCCCTCGGACTAAGACGATATCGTCTTTTTATGTAGGCCCACTGCTTATTGTCAATCAGATTGAATCGGCTTCGTCTTTCATAGGCTTTTCCCGGTTCAATCCTTTGCACTTGCCTCCAATGCTGCTTTTTTGGTGATTCCATTTTAATTATTCCTCTCAGAAACATTTACGATACGGTTAGCCTCTGCGATCTCTGTTGGGGAGAGTCCTCCAACTTTAGCGTTAAGACTAAGTGCGGTTTTTGCGTGTTCTGCTGCTTTTTGGATTTGTTGGTTCCCTTCTAACGATAATGCCAGGTGAAAATGCGAAGCAGTTTTCGCTGGTGTTTGATTCCGATAGAGTTCGAGGCATTTTTCAAAATCGATGATAGCTTCTTTGAATCGTCCAAGTTGATGATAAATAACTCCGCGGGTATCGATGAGATCAACATAGTTAGGCGCAATTTCCAAAGCTGAATTGACCAATTTAAGCGCCGGTTCGTATTGGTTCTGATTCTTACACAGAATCCAAGCGAGGTTATTTGCCGCGATTACATTTTGTGGATTGTCTGAAAGGATCTTTCGATAAAGATCTGCGGATTCAGTAAAGCGTTTGTTTCTTTGAAGCAACATCGCAAGATAGTTCATCGCTGCAACATCTCTGGAATTGCGCTCCAGGATTGCCCGCAAATAAAGCTCGGCATTGGTTTGTGCCTGTTCGTCGCTGGAACTCGAGAAATACCTTGCAACAGTTACAAGAGTTTGAGTGTCATTCGGGTGATTGTGTTGCCATTTATCGGTGCATTCTTTAAGTTTGTCCCACATGTCGTCGTCACTGAGTACTCTTGCCTGTACCAGGAAGGGAACAGGATCATCAGGTGCTGAATTAATTAAGGTTTCGAATATCTTTTCGGCATCATTTTTTCTACCGCTCTTGTAAATCATAACAGCAATTTGTATCTGGATTTTTTGTTTGTCCGCGTGATTGGAATCGAAATTGGGCAACTGATTTTCGAGCATCAGAAGTCCCTTTTCGTACCGGCCTGTGGCAGCATAAGCATCTGCCAGACGTAATACAATCTCAATGTCGCCAGAATATCTTTCCATCAGCCCCCGGAGAGTGGCAACGGCAACATCCGGTGTTCTGTCCTGCTCGGCCCTTGCTTTGAACAGCAGTAATGCCCTGTTATTATGTATGTAGCTTAATCCCCTCATTGCGGTACTGATTGCTTTGTCCCAGTTTCCCTGTCTGAGCAAAAGATTTCCCATCAGCAGCCATGCGTTCTGAAGGCGTGGTTTATCTTCTGTTATCTTATTGAGAACTGCTATAGCCTGTGCATCGGCAGGAGCGGTGCCTTGTCTGACTAATAATCGTGCTTTTAACATGCGTAGTCCCACATCATTTGGATCTTTTGTCAGTGCATCGTTTAGCCTGGTTTGTGCCTGGCGAATATTCTCCCTTTTACCCGAAGCGATAAAGAACTTGATGGCCTGTTTGCAGATATTTAAGTCGTCTGGTGCCAAAGATTGTGCCTTTTCGACCAATTCGATTGCCTGGTCTATATCAGATGAACCGAAGTACCTGCTTTTAGTAAGCCAAACCTGTGGATTCTGTGGTTCGGCCTCAATTGCACGATCCAAGTCTTCTATTGCCCTTTCATTACGATCAAGCCTTGCGTATGTATTTGCACGAAGAATATATGCCATCGCAGTGGAACTTTTCTTTACTACCTCATCACATATTCGAATGGCCTGATCTGGTTTTTCCTGGTTGATTTTTGACTGTATCAAAACCGCGGCAACAGCGAGTGAATTAGGCTCTCGTATCATCAACTGCTTTAGTAACTCATCTGCCTGGTCAAACTGTTTTTTTCTTATCTTCATAGAGGCAAGAGCCAGTGAAACCGAAATGTTGTTCGGATCTGTAGTTGATAATTCTGAGAGTACCTTTTCGGCTTGGTCGATATCTTCATCTCGTAAGTAGCTTTGGAGCCGAAATGCCTGAAGCTTTGGATGGTAGAGCTTCTGTTCTGCGGCGATATTTAGTACTTCATCAGCTTCTTCAAAAAGTTGTTCTTTGTTCAACAAAGAAAGATACGGTATCATTATGCTCAAGTCGTCCGGCGAACGATGGAAAGCCTCTCGGTAAATTGATATTGCAAGACGCAGTTGGTTTGCTCTGGCATAAGCGCCAGCCAGTAGTTTTCGACTTTGCTGGTTATCCGGATCGGCCAATAGGTTTTCTTCGAGGAGTGAGACAATTTGCGTAGATTGTATCTCGAAATCTTCGCCAAACCAGAGCCGTGCCTGTTCGTATCTCCACTGCCAACCATCGTCGCCTTCGATAGCTTTGATTTGGTCTATAATCTCTTGTGCCTTTTGAGTATTAGAAGCAACTTGTTGGTATCTCAACAATCGGCGTTTGATGGTTACGTCATTTGGCATCTGCCCGGAGAGAGAAGTTAACAGATCGTACGCGTTGTCGGGCTTTTGTCTTCTTGAATATAGATCGACAAGCAACAGACCGAGTCTGCGCTGTGCCAAGGGTTCTTTTATTCTCTCAAGTGCATCCCGTATTAACGTCTCGGATTTGTCCGGTTCTCCCTGCTGAAACATGATCAGTGCCAGGTACTCAACCGGTTCAATGGCTTGTGGGAGAGTCTCTATCGTATCGGTAAGTAAGGTGACAGCTTCTTTTGTATTACCAACATTAGCGATCATTCTGGCTTGAGCCATTATGACTTGCATGTTGGAGGGATTGTCATTTTTAAGCTGGTTGATCATCTTTTCGGCATTATTGGTATCATTTTGCATTATCGCAAGTTGGAATTGAGTCAGCTTGACTTCAAGGGCACCTCCGGAAGCCTTGTCAAGGTTATCAAGCTGCGTCTTTATTGCCATAAGTTCAGGTTCGTTTTTTTCGAGCCTCAATCTTGCCTGAATGTGCAGCAAAACGCCATCAAGGTTGTTCGGCGACAATAGCGTTACAATTCGTGCATGATTTTGGCTTTGAGCCCAATCTCCCTGTCGTGCGAATAGCCGAGCCAGTTCTAACTGACCACGGATGTGAAAAGTTTTCAAGCCCTCTATTTCAGGAGGACACTGGGAAATTAAAAGCTGTAGTTGCCTCTTGGCAGTCTGATTATCACCGAGCGTCCTGAGAGTCTGAGCAATTGCGAGTCTGATAAGTGGGGATTTATTACCTAATTTCAGAGACTGCTGCCAGTATTTTACAGCTTCGAAACCCTGGTTCAGCTGGTTTGCCAGTAAGCCTCGCAGGAAAGCGACAGATGCAGGCTTTATGTCATTTTCGCTGAGTTTTCTGATACAATCCTGGGCCAGATCAAGCCTGTCTCCCCGAATGAACAGTTCTGCAGCTTTTAACATGAAATCCCATGGCGCAAATTCAAGTTCCTTTATTCCGGTCTTTGCAATCTGAACCATTTGAGTCTGGTCCTGTGACTTTAGCGCGAACTGTGTCCAGAGTACCCAGAGCAACTGGTTCGAAGAATCGGTCTTTTTTGCTTCAATCAGTTGTGATTGCGTTTCATCGAGCATATCTGCTTTAATATAGACTCCGGCTAATCGTAGTCTTAAAGCGATATCGGATAGATCGAGTTTTTCGGCTTGCTCGAGGTCAGCGATCGCCTGGGATCGATTGTTTGCCCGAAAGTAGAATTCCGCTCGTGCTATATATGCCTGTGCAGATGACGAGTCGTTCTTAATTGCCTGATCGAACCAATGTTTTGCGGACTGTTCAGAGGCGTTGGGGTTTTGCTCTGTGATTTGAGCGAGTGTTTCATAGGCCGGTACAAGCTCAGGATGATCTTCGATAATCGCAGTTAGTTCGGCTACAGCTTTGTTAATTTGATTCTGCCTGGCAAGCGCGATAGCCAGTAGTCTTCGTATTTTAGGTTCTTGTGATATCTGTGGTCGGCTATTGGGATCTATTTGCGAATCAATGTTGCGACCGAGAAATCTTTCGGCCTCCAACTGGGCCTCACTGGGCAACTTTAGGCTTAGATACAATTCAATCAGTCGCTCTGCCGCCTCAGGGTGATTCCTGGCGATTCTCAATATGCTTCGGTATGCTGAGATAGCCTGCTGGAGGTTATTGCGTTTGGAAGGTCTAATTTTAAGCTGGGCATCGGCATACTTTAGCAGAATTGGTACGTTATCATGGTTGATTATAAGAAAACTTCCGAGTTTAGATGCGGCTAAAGGCCAGTTTTTTTGTTCGTATGCTTTTAGGCCAACCTCCAGGGCATTTTCGGCTCTTTGGCTTATCTGCCAGCGGCGAAGAGTAAAAACTGTAGTCCCAAAAACAAGCAAACCAACAAAAATGACAATGGCTAATTTCCAGTTAAAGTATCTTTTCGGCATTTTCAGAGTCCCTTAAGTAATCAATAGGGTATTAATTTTAGAACTGTGTGAAGAATTTCTTAATTAAATGGATCGCCGTTCTCCAGCAAATCCACAAATCGGTTTTCAGAGAGAGATTTTTTACGTACTTGATGTCGAAAAATATCCATTCCTGAAAGTCTCTCATTGGCATTCTTGTTCTGCAAATTTGCCAGAGTCCTGTGATCCCCGGTCTGACCGAAAGTCTTGCATCTCGCCATGGTGGACAAGTAGTATTCTCAGCAGTTGGCGAAGGTCTTGGTCCAACAACGCTCATCTGTCCCAAGAGGACGTTAACAAATTGAGGTATCTCATCGATGCATGTTTCCCTGAGGAATCTTCCGACAGCGGTTACACGCGGATCATCGGGAATTTTGAACTGTGGTCCGTCAAGCACATTCGCTATTCTGATTGTATCCTGTAGTTGATCTGCCCCTGTTGCCATAGTTCTGAATTTGAGACAAGCAAAAACTCTACCATGGAGTCCCTGTCTCTTGTCCTTAAAGAAAATGGGTCCGGAAGAATCGAGTTTTATTAACAAAGCAATAATTGGTAAAACCGGAGCGAACATTATTAATACGAATGCAGCTATCAGACAATCAAGAATACGTTTGCATCGGCCTGCGTAAGAAAATTCAGGCCAATCGCGAAAAACGGGACGCAGTCGGAATTGACTCCCGGATATTGAGCTAAGAGTACTTTTTGAGTCAACAATACTCATTGGTTCAGGATTGCGGGCAACTTCGTCTTGATTAAGGATGATTTGATTAGAGATTACGCTTGCGGCCGGGAGTGATATATTGGCCCCAATGACCGATGCGTTTATGACTACGCCGCGTTTAATTGTGACATTGTCACCGATTATCGCAGGACCTGCGATAACAGAATCGTCATCTATGGTGGCGCCATTTCCGAGTATTACCTCACCGTGCAACCTTGCGGTTTTTGATATTTTGTTACCATTGTTCGTGGCGTTACTTAATAAATTGTCTGAACTGAAATATTTATCCCCTTGGCCCTCAAGACTTAATTTTAGAAACAGTAGCAGACCTTTTTGTGAGGCCAGATCCAATAGATTCGATGCGATCCTGACCGATTTGATAGAGAGTTTTTGGTCACGACATCGCTGGAGAAAAGCCCCGAAGGAATCAGATATGTCTGCATCGCAAACAAGAGTCTTTAAGACATTCGATTTGATAAAAAGATGATGAGGCCAGTTAACAGGAACCGGTGCGGTTTCGAGACCGTCGCAATATTGTCTTCGACATCCTGCTATAAATCCTTTGGTAGTCAACAGCATTTTTTCTCGATGCGCCAGGAGTACAGGATCGGCGGTAATGGCCAGTATGTCGCAGTCCATTTGGTCCAGAACCTGAAGCAGAAAATCCTCATCCATTGTGGTAGCAAATCGACCATTGGAAATAACCGACCAGACCTTGGCTTCGACATCATCAGGCTTAATGCTAATACCGTTATTGTAAGTAATGATCCTGGGTGTGTGAGTATCAGCCTTTTTAAGCCAGTGCTTTGGTATTGCAATCAGAGGAGATGCCCCAAAAGACGGACAGGAGCATCTGGCTATCCCATCAAAGACGACATTTGAAACAACCGGTGCGGTGTAAGCAAATTTCAGCAATGCTCCATTGCGTTTGATCAAGGAATCGTCATTTTTTCGGAGAAGAATAAGTTTCATGTGTCAGCTTGAGTTCTCACTTATCTAATACAGCTAAAATGCCCATCATGCCTTTGGCTTGGATGGATTGCTTTTTGTGTTCGATTCATCTACGGGCAGCAGAAGAGTATTTTTTCTTGATTTGCGATCCTTGGCTTTTCCGTTTCCATTCTGTGAGTAGTAGTTGTACCCATATCGATAGTAACTAAAATCGGATTGAACATTGGCAAGGATAGTTCCAAGAATTGTTGCATTTATCTGTAACAGTTTTTCCCTGGCCTCTTTGAGGTCTGGCCCTGTGGTTTTGCCTGCAAAGCTTGTCAGTATGACAGCGTCTGCCATTTTTGCCCAGAGTAAAGCATCGGGAAAGGCAAGGACCGGAGGTGTGTCAATAATGACATGATCGTATTTTTTGCTGATCTGCTCGAGTCGTTCGGATGTTTTAGCCATCGCCAGAAGTTCATAAGCATCGGACTGATTTCTGGAATCGGCAGCAAGTACGTCGAGACGTGGAATTGGAGAATGAACAACCCTGTCGCCGTTTCCGCCCCAGATCATATCCTGAAGTCCCCTTGAACCTTTCGGGAGGCGCAAGAGTCTGGCGACATCAGGTTTTCGCAGGTCCCCGTCAACAAGCAGAATCTTTTTTCCGGAGCCAGCCATACTCGTTGCGAGATTTATGGCAAGTGTGGTTTTTCCTTCTTTCATTCCAGGACTGGTGATCACCATTTTCTTAGGCATTCCGTTTATCCCCAAAAACCCGAGATTAGCCCGAATCGTCTGGAAATCTTCGGTTATCCGTTTTTGGCGATTTGCCTTCTTTATACCGTTTGGACTTGTGGTTGTACCGATTATCTGTACCCCTATTCGGCTGATTACATCGTCGGGAGTTCGAATTCTCTTGTCAGCCTTGTCTCTCAGGAAGGCAAGCATTGCTCCACAGCCCAGGGAGGCAAATACAAGCGCCGCCGAATACTTCAGACGTTTATCACTTATCGTGACCTTGGAAACATCGGCTTGTTCGGCAATTGAAATCCTTCCGGGGCGTTTTCTTTCCATGTCCAATTCCTGTATCCGTTCCAGAACCCTGTTGTGCATTGCTTCATATGATTTTAATTGATACTCATGCTCCCTAATCTGCAGATTCTTTTTACCGAGTGCGATAGTTGCTGTATCCTGTTCGGTAAGCACCTTCTGAAGCTGCTGCTCATACGCCCTGGTCTGATCCAGCTTTGCTTTTGCAATTCGGAGTCTTTCTTCATTGGCTTGCTGGGCAGTTTGGGCCGCAATTTCATCGAAACTGTTGCCTGCTATTTTTCTCTGTTCATCGATCTGCATTTGATAAGCTTCAAGCAACTGCTGCTTTTGTATCAGATCAGGGTGCTGAGGAGTCATGGACAGTTTTGCTGCTATCAAGGCCTGTTCGATAAGCAGGATATTATCTTTTAGGCTCTCAACGGTCGGATCCGAACTAATATATTCGTTTCGCATGGTTAACAAAATCTGTGGAGAGACATCTTTTTGTTCAGTGCTTTCGAGCAGTTTCAATTCGGCTTCATACTTGATTCTCTCTGCCTGAACCTTTGCCAGTTCTGTCATAAGATATGTTACACTCTTTAGCATCATCTCCTGGCGACTATCCAGAGTAGTAGTCCCATATTCCTGGGCCATACTGTTTATTGTTTTTGTCAGATTTTCAATTCGTGTTTTGTACTCTTGTTGTTTGTCCTCGAGCACCTTGAGTTTATGCTCCTCCTCCTGCGAATAACTCGAGGCCTCATTCGCCATATAGTGCCGGATAAAGGAATTAACGATTTGTACCGCTTCGTGCGGTCTGGGGTCGGTCATTGTAATAATTACCAGTTCACTTCCTCTGGCCGGAGCCGCTACGATAATCCTCTCTGATATTGCTTTTTTTAATAATGTAGCCGGTTCCCGCGAAGTTAAATGAGTATTGAGTTTACGTTTGATCCTTGCGATCAGACTGTCATCGGCATCTTTGTCTTTGAAAAAACTCATATTTCTGTCGGATAATTCATCAGCCACCTTTTGAACAACCCGATTACTTGTGATCATTGTCGCCTGGGTATTCATAAAACTCTGATAGTTTGATATTACTCCCTTATCGGATTCGCCGGTAAGTATGTTCGGCAAAATGGGCGCGATATGTATCTTTCCAGCTACACTGTACTTTGGCTCTATCAGGGTCCATATTGCAGGAATTCCAGCTGCGCAGAGCACAATAGTCACCAGCAAAACAATGTACCATCTTCGCCTGATTCCCGCTAATACATTTGGCGTCTGCTCCTGATCTGATTCGAAAGGCGTTTCATAATCGACATAACGTCTTTGCACTACATGATCATGGTTTTTTTCTAACTCGTTCATTTTTCAAACCTCCACATTAAATTATTTATGAAATCAGCGTCCTTTTAGAGGCGCCTGATAATCTGTTCCTGGACCAATATCGGCTTAACAAAGAGCCTGGCCAGGAGCCAAAGTTCAAAGATAATTATTCCAAGAGCCAGCGGCATCATGGCATAGCCGCCAAAATCGTGGAATAGCATTTCCCAGTCCTCGCCTTCGATCAAAGTAAATGCAATCGAAGTGATCGTAAGTCTGATAGTATTACAAAGCAGAGCAACCGGAATACTCGAAAGAAGAATAATCAGTTTTTCCCACCATGCGCGTTTGACCAGAAGCGTAATGAGACCGCTGATTACAAAAAAGGATGTGATCATCCTCAAGCCGTTGCAGGCTTCAGCTATCCCAATGGTCTGGTTTCCAATATGTATATAATTTCCCTCTCTCAGGACTTCATATCCGATAGTCTCAAGACAAAATACCGCCGAGATGGAGGCCCATTTTTGAAGCGGTAAAGCTAATGCGGCCTGTATTCGATTCGGCCATGGCAACATAAGGCAAAGAAAGAGTAATACACCCCATATCCTCTTGCAGAACTGCCATCCGCAGAGCAGCAGTACAAGCGAAGCGACGCTCAACACTAAAGAGAATCGTATTAAAGATCCGTACATAAAATAAAGTCCGAATGTTCTGACGCCCTGAGCTGCCAGAAAAGCAAAGATACCCCAGACGGATGGTTTGAGTTGGCAACCGACAAATTCGTCACGCCTGGACCATAAGATATAGATTGTCAGGAAGGGTACCAGCATACCGGATGAATACTCGTCACTTCTCTGCCAGACTCCCAAAAGATCCATGATACCCGGCCAATAAGACCAGATAAAGGCCACCAGTAAAAGACCGATTCCAAGCAAAACAGGGAAGTTCTTTTGCGGAAGTAACGATTGATTACCGGATCTTCTATCAATAGTATTCTTGTTATTATTCATCACTTTTGCCATTAAAGGAGAGAATATTTTTTTTGAAGCCGTTACGACTTTTGCTGTCATGTCCGAAAGTAGCTTGTGCTGTTTTATTGATACCGCCTGGTCTGTCAATTCCGAACCAGGTGACACCTGAACGCCTCGGCTGATAACGCTCTGTCGAATGAGACAATTGTCCCCTATTTGAACATCATCCCAGATGATACTGTTTACAATAGTTGTGTTTTTCCCGACTTTGACATTTCGACCAATGACCGTCGGTCCGAAAATTACCGAATCGCAGGGCAAATGCACATTGTCCATGATGACCACGTGCCCGTAGAGTCTGGACCCCGCTTCGATATTTGCCGAATCGGCTTTGTAGATTACATTTGTTTTTTCGCTTCTTTCCAATGTGAGATGCCCATTGAGATCCGGGGCGTTCTGGAGGTACTTAGAGACCTCATAGAGATATTGTTGCCAATCATGGAAATTGCCGACATCGTTGGGGACCGTGACAGTATTGATGGTTTTGTCCGCCGAAAGCATCGCGGGGATCAAACCTTCTTTTATGTCGAAATAACCTTGCTTTGGGATTAGGTTTTTCAGGCTGCGGCTGCAGATATAAATGCCCGCCGGATTTCCGGGATCGGGATTGAGCGCTACAGTCAGATCGGATTTGCCGCTAAGATGGGCCTGCAACAACGGCTCAATTATTGGGGGATTAACAATGCACGCAGGCAAGACCAGGAGCAACTGTCTGGAATCATCATCGGCGGCATCTCGAATGCAACCTGCTGTCCCTACAGGCAGCGGTTCATCAAGAAACTCAATATTTAGATTATGATTACTATCCAGACAAACTGATTGCTGAATCAATGTAGCATCACCATTTGAGCAAATAATTGCCTTTCGTACCCCCTGTTTGGCCAAACTGATCAAAAGCCGCTCAAGGACCGATTTACCAGCGACAGGCCACAAAGCCGAGTTGAGTTTAGACCTGACAGGACAGAGCCCGAACTCATGATTTCCGGCTAAGATGACAGCTATGATATTTTCTTTATTGAATCCCATTTAGAAATCCGGCTATCCTATCAACAACTGCTTGTGTTTGATTTTCTCTTGGCCGAGGGACGAAACACTTCAATTGCTTAATTTTTTCTGCTAATTCCTTTTCTGTCTGTGCTACCAATATATGTCCAAGCTGCTCGAACTTTTTAGCGATGGCCATCTGATGATCATTAACGACTTCGCCATACTTTTTTAATCTTGGCATAACAAGCAATGGTTTATTGTGCTCCAGAGAAGCTATTATCGTACCCATTCCGGCATGGGCGATTATGGCCGAAGCTTCATTAATATATTTATCAAATATTTCCTTTTCTAATGACGGCAATGATTCAAAATTATGTGGGCAGTATGTACTGCATCCGACTTGAGCAAATATCTTCTCCTCAAAACCGTTCTCTCCGATCACTTTATCAATAGCTCTTACCAAGCGATCAAACGGAAATTGTGTTCCGACTGTCAGAAAAATCATATCACAGTCCCAATATATTCCACGTTTTTATATTCTCGGGCAAGCTCAGGCCACTGTACTATGAATAAATTCGCGATGTGCCTAACCATCCTGCCGGAAAGAGATATCCGCTGGACATTGGTAATACTGTCAATCCAAATTATCTTCGCACCGATTAACTTGCCCAGAAAACACACCATACACCCTACTGCCGCACCAGTACTGATCACGACATCCGGTCTTTCACTAAAGATTATCCTGATGCATTTCATGAACACTTTAAGCACGCGTATCGGATGGTTTCGATTGCACTCACCAACAACATAGACCTCACCAAGCTCTTGAAGTTTATCTCTCATTACCTGGCTTGTTGTTATGTAAAAGGTTTCGTGATTCTTCCAACTCTTAGACAATTTGAGAAGTTGAGAAAAATGCCCTCCACCTGATGCGACCAGGCATATCTTCATAGTTTTAGCATTCACAATGAATATCTACCTTATGCTCTTTGGGAATTCGATTTAAGTTGATCAGGCGCCCCATCTGCTCTTGACGAATAAACCGAACCATCTCGTCCGGTATCTGCCTCTTTTCTCGTAAACAATAACCATATACAAAACCTGCCATTCTTGCCAATCCCCCTGTTATAATAGGCCTTTCCTTAATACATCTCCGTAGTGACTTGAATAGCATAAACAGTGGATGCGTTGCCATTGCATACTCATTCAAACCATGTCGAAATCGAATTTTTAACATATTACCTGCATGTCCGGTTCCTACCGGTTTATTATGTACAACAGCAATTTCCGGAAACGACCAACTCTTCCAGCCGTTCATTCTGGCCATGACGCACGAACAGGTATCCTCGCCACCATATTTCAAGGGTAAATACCCGCCAATCTGCTCAAAACATTCTTTGCGAAACACCTGAATCGCTTTGGGTGTTGAGCGCCGGTCATTCAAAACTTTTATTAGCTTTCCGTTAACAAGGTCTCTGTACACCCCAGAAGCCACACCCAATTTATCATCTTTACTGAAACGATCGAATATCCGCTCATAATAATCCTTCGGAAGACTGATATCGGCATCCAATATTGCCAGGAAATCATAATTAGTGTTCTTTACCTTTTCATATCCAGCCTTAATCGCAACAACATTACTACTATAGTAACTTTGAGATGATTCTCTTTTTCGATATATATAGAGAATCCACTCATAATCTTTTACATACTTCCGGACAATCTTTTGGGTATCATCCGTTGAACCGTCATCCACAATAACCCACTTGTGTGGCAATACAGACTGAGCCAATACTCCCTCAATCGTTTGTTCAATATACTCAGCCTCATTATAAGCCGGGGTAATTATGATATATTTTATTTTGTTCTCTAACATTGAATATCTTTATCGTGTATGCAAAGGGCTTTGCCACCCCCTCTGATAATTCGCCATGTTGTAATAGCATAGATTTTCATGCGTCCCCAGTTATAATTTCGATCCTGTCTGCTGAAAAGGAAACACACAAACCAGAAGGGAATCCTAACTGCACAAAATAGCCACACCAATAAACACGCCAAGGCATACTCCCACCGAGACCGATGCTTATTGATAAACTGTAGAATACTACCCCGTAACTGTAAACCCATTTCTGTAACAATTTTCTTTGAACTCTGGCCGCCAAGATGAATAATCTCCGCGCAAGGTGTAAACATGACCTTCAATCCAGCCTGTTTGAATCGATAACACCAATCGGTTTCTTCGCCATACATAAAAAACTGTTCATCCATTAAGCCCACCTGTTCTATAGCTTCACGTTTTATGAGCATAAAACAACCTGTAACGGCATCTACTTCACGGACATCGTTCCTGTCCCACCAAGTCATACGCTCACGGCCAAAGAAACGACTACGAGGAAACAACTTATACAAATAACTGCTTGAAAGAATCATATTCAAAACGGAAGGAAACATAAAACAGGTTGGCTGCAGGGACATATCAGCGTTTAAAACGCGACAACCAACAACTGCTGCTTCTGGATGAGCTTCTGCAAAAGCAACTGTCTTTCCAACAGCGTTATCTAAAACAATTGTATCCGAGTTTAGTAACAGAATGCACCTGCCTTTAGCGACAGCTATACCCTGATTGTTGGCTGCCGCAAATCCGCGATTCTCAGAGTTCTCAATAAGTATCACTTGGGGGAACTTCTGTCGTATTACTAATACCGAATCATCATCCGAGGCATTGTCAATTACAATGACCTCAAACTGCACTCCCTTAGTTTCCGAATATACAGACTCAAGACAATCACGCAGAATGGTGCAGGTATTCCAGTTAACTATAACTATGGAAACGTCCAACGTTTTATCTTTCCATTATTCGTTAAAGATTCTATACCCTATTTTATGCATACTACCCACTTAAGAGTCCAGCTTGGATTACAAAACGAGCTAAACTCGAAAGAGGAGCAATTTACGTTTGAGTTTCCTCAATAAGAAGTATAGGTGAAAAACCACCTTGCGAGGTAAAAGTTTAGGTATATATGTATACAGCGTTTTTTTGTAAATCTTTCTAAGGCGGCTTTCGCCTTCAACCTTTCCTCCCATCATTCCCGCTTCTCGTACAAGTTCAATAGCCTTTAACCTCTCTTTAGCACTGAACTCAGGTGTCTCGAAAATAATTCGCGGATCCATCTCTTCGAACCGGGTAAAGTCAGGTTCAACGAGGAATTTGCCATAATCCTCAACATATTGCCAAAGAGCTGTTCCTGGAAAAGGAACCGCAGTTCCAAATCTAGATTTTATACAGCCGCTTTCTTTGGCAAACTTAACGGACTCCTTAACCGTTTCTAAAGTTTCTCCAGGATTGCCAATCATAAACTGCCCAATAACATCTATCCCGGCTGACCGAAGTATTTTTATTCCACGTTCTATCTGGTCTATAGTTTCGCGTTTCCCCATGCGGGCCAACATTTCATTATTGGCAGACTCTATTCCGATAGCCACATGCGAACATCCTGCCCGCCGCATTTTAATACTTACATCTGTATTCACTATATCGGCCCTAAAGCCTCTAACTCCCCAGGGGATATTAATGTTCTTTTCTATAATTTGATCGCATATAGCATTAACTCTCTTAAGACTCATATTAAAACCATCGTCATGAAACTCGAAAGGCCTGGATCCAAATTTGTCTACCAGCCATTTTATCTCCTTAACAATATTCTCCGGGCTACGGGGTCTCCACTTCCTTGTCCATACCTGCGAAGCAGCACAAAATACACATGCAAAGGGACAGCCCCTACTCGTAATCAGAGGAAGCCTTCCGGCATATCTTCGTATAGGGAATAAATCAAATGCAGGAAAGGGTAGCGTATCAAGGTTCTCTATCAAAGCTCTCGGAGCATTGATTACAACATTTTGGTCTCTTCTAAAAATCAAACCATTTACCCTGCTCAATGCATCAGCATTAAACCGGTTCTCTGGATTTTTAAGTAATCTGAGCAACTCGTCGAGAGTCAATTCACCCTCACCATATATTGCAAAATCAATAAGAGATTCTTCCAGAACTTCCTTCTTCATAATAGATACATACGGCCCTCCAAATATTACTGGCATGTCGGGTTTCTTTGTTTTGAAAATCTTTGCAATCTCCACAGCTTCTCTATATGTCCTGCTGGTAACTGTAACGGCTGCTACGTCCCATTGCTCATCGAAAAAACTGTCAACTTCTTTGCGATTCATAACGGCGGTATCTAATACTTTAATATCAATAGTGTCATCCTTACTCAGAATATAAGACGCCAGATACCCTAAACCAAGTGACATTTGGTTTTCTGTGGAGTGTTTGTTAGGATATATCATCGCAAGTCTCATTTTTTGTTCTCCATTAACTGTGAAACAGTCAACATCTGCAAATCTGACTGTTGGGTCATTGTTATAATCGACCGAATTGACTCAAGCACAAAGCAGTCGTTAGAATCGTCTGAACGGTCAAAGTCATGAGCCAGTGTTACCGCCCCTCCTGTTTTCTTAATCTGTAGAACCATTCTTTGGCCATCGCGTTTGTCCAGGGACCAGGTATCCCCTATATCGACGGTCCAGTATACAATTGGCACCCTATGCATCCACAAATAAAACAAGCATATAATATTAAGCTTGCCGTAGGGTGGGCGAAAGGGGTATTTACTCCTTTTGACCTCCAACACAGTATCAATAGTTTGCCATCCTTTTTTTATGTCAGCCAGAGCCTTAAACGGTGATTCTCTCCAATAATGCATGTGCTCGCAACCATGCGAACAGATTTCGTGTCCTTGCTCTGCTATTTGTCTGACAATTTCTTCATGCCCTTGGATATGTTTGCCAAGAAGGAAAAATGTAGCTTTAGTATTATGCTCCGCCAATAGATCCAGGAGTATAGGCGTTAATCTATTGCCCGGTCCATCGTCAAAAGTCAGTACCACAGCTTTGGCATTAACAGCTTTCCGTTTAAGCAGCAATCGTAAACACCTGCCGTGAATCCACGGCACGCCAATGTACAGAAAACCCGCTGCGCAAATACTTGGAATAAGCAAAGTTATGATTTGTCTGCTCCAGTTTTATGCTTGTTATCTTTTACGACTTGCAATGAATTACGCCAGTGTCGTTTTATCCAGCCAACCAGGCCTGTCTTATCCAAAATATACTCCAAACCGGCATTCAGTCCCATTACGAATGTTCGCAGCATATTGATAAATATTGGGTACGGTCTTGGCGCAAAAATGTAAATCGAGGCTTCCAGCCATTGCTTGTCGCCATAACTGCGTTTATAGTCAGCATCGCCGAAGCCAAAGTCAATATACTGAATACCAGGATCAGCACAAATGTGTTCCAATACTTTTACAAATAGAATCGTTCCAACATTGAAGTCTTTCAATCTCGGATCAAATCCAATTTGCTGCAAGAAATATGTTCCTTGATAACGCAGTCCAATTTGAAAAGCACCTGGCTGCCCATTGACAAACATTACTGCGAAACGAAGCCAAGTTTGCTTGGCTGCCGTTGTCAAGAGGTCTCGCGTTCTTGAATCATCAACGAAACCACACCCCAATCCATGCTGATAAGTCGTGAGTGAAACTTGGCTGGCGGCTTTTATTACACCATCTAAACCGTCTTCTCCTTTGCAATGAACTACTTCTACCCCATCTGTATATTCTGTTTCGAGTTTCTTAATAGACCGCCTAATATTGCCTCTGTGTTTCTTCGAACGAGCTTTATAAAATGACTTGATATCCTTGGGAACCACCATTATCCAATGGCTTTCTTTTTCAGAAAAATGACTGTGGGAAAACAGGCCGGGCACCTCTCGGGCAAATTGGTAAACATCAGAATCTGTTCTCAGCCGATTGAAATAGACTGCGTCAAGTCTCTCTCGTCGTAATACTCGCATCAACTCCCGAATCATCAACTGGCCTAAATCATCAACGGGTTGGCAGAGAATTCCGTTATATACAATTGTTAAGCAATTCAGAGATGGTCTGCATAAAGTCTTATATCCAAATTTCAGTCTCAACTGGCGTTTTGCGATTCGCCCGATCACCATCGCAACGGGATGCTCGTCTTTCTTTATAAGCATGACATAGGGTTTCAAATCATCGCCGCTCGCCTTGAGTACATGTAGATATCTGTCGATATCTGTACTAATTGCCGGATAGGGTTCTTTAGTCTGCATTTGCTCCAAGAGAGGACGTATGGTTTCAATCTCGTCCAGACTTCTTGCAACGATTATTTCCAATCCTTCAGATAATCTATCTTCCTGTTTTTTGCTATGTCTCATTGTGAATGTTTTCTGTCTTATGACCATATTTACCTTATGCCGAATTAGGATTACCCTTGACCGTAGCCAAATCTGTTACTCCGACTTAAAAAGGTGATCTTGTTATTTCTTCATAATCCAAAATGATCCTACAACTTTGTCTGGCTCATTCTTCAGGACAGGGCACTTAGCGACAAGTTCTGAAAGATGATGATGCTGGAGATAGTTTAAAGCTCCGATTATCTTAAACTCAGTATTACAGGTCAAAAATGCTTCTACCAGATATTGTTCGTTAAAGAAATGCACAAAATCCCATTCAGGGTAATCCTTTGGTGTAAAAATATCGTGAATATGAACCAGTACACCCGATTTCAAATTTGGAAATATTTCCAGACTTTCGAATAAAACATCACCTTGGGTTCGTATAACGTGAGATGAGTCAATATACAAAATGTCATTTTGACCCAATTGAGAAAAAAGTTTCTTATCAACTTTTTCGACACGTTCTCGAATTAGCGGTACTTCCAATCGATCGAGCCATGGCCTTTCATAAGGCTCAATACAAAGGTGCCGGCAATTATATTCTGGATTTTCACGTTTATTTGCGCATATAGCGTTAATTGCCATCAGGGTAGAGTTGCCTGCCCCAATTTCTATAATTATTTCAGGCTTATAGGTTCTGATTATATTGTAATAGTATTCCGCATCTCCCGGCCCAAATTTATCATTGTGGTAATAGAACTCTGTCTCACTTCTTTTTTCTAAAGGAAATGAACTTAATTCATTGTTAAAATGAAACTTACTCAACAGATCTAACTGCTCAGTCACATTGAGGTCTATCCCCGGTAATAATCTATCTTCGCTTAGGGGATGTATTAGATGCTTCGGATTAAACATCGGCTCATAAAAGTGATCCATTATAGGAAACACGCCGATTTTCATTAGTATTTTTCTACTAATTTTGAAACGTTGCATTCCCGTCTTACGCATCACGAGGAATAGAATTGCACTAAGGAAGGTAAAGGGAGCCAAAAATGGATCCATAATAGGGGCAAGCTTTCTCAATATATTTTTCATCGTACCGCACCTTTATCTATACCATGTCCGATTCCGACAACCTTACATTCACATTTCGTAGAAGACATGATTTTATTAGTCACCAAATTAGGCACTGAACCAACCACGCCAAGAATGCAGTAGAATATGGTTCTTGTCTGCCCAAACAAACCAACACCCATAAGCGTAACTATCATGGCAACAAGTATTGTACCCAAGGCCCAGCACCAGGTTTTTATCACAGGATCCCGTGACATGTTGTAGAATCGAACTAAGGATCGTATAGCACTGGCAAAGATAGCACAAAGACCAAAAACTCCAAGTATGCCGTAATACACACCAGCCAAAACAAACCCATTCGTCACATCTGTAAAAGCCATTCCTAAACTCGGCCCCCAGCCAGGATCCTGACCACGATACCCCACCAGCCACCATTTGCCAACATCCTCTATTGCACAGTCAATAATTACAGCGCGGTGACCTGCGGCACCTCCCAATGGGTTGGCGTAAGATACAATTACATGATAGAAAGGTCTGTTACTGGCCATCTCAACGAATAAACATGAAAACACGATAAAGATTAATAGCGGCTTAACTAAATGTTTGTATTTCTCCAGTGCGAGCAGGAAGATGATCACTATAAGCGTATTCCAGGGACCACCGGACATGCTGCTCATTGCGCCTATGATTGCAACACCGGACAATAAATAAGCCAGCTTTCGCCAATAACCTCTCTCATGTCGCAGAGACCAAAGACACGGCAAAAGCATTGCAAACGCTGTTCCAAACATTATTGCATGTCCAAAAGAGCCCTCTGCCCTTTCAAAGCCGAAACGGCCCTCTTTTATCGTCGTTCCCGTTCGCCAGGGACAATATTGTCGTAATTGCGCGTATGGTCGCCAGTCAGTGGCGGATTCCAATAGGCCCAGGATTGCCAGAGGAACCAATATAAGACCGATCCATTTGACCACACTAATCAGTGCCTCGCGATCGGTTATGCAAAAACGTGCGGCGAGATAAGCAAAAAAGGTGTCCATTACGAATCCTGCTCGGTTTTCTAAAGCGCCCATAGGCGATTGGGTAATACACATAATTACAATGGTAATACCCATATAAAATGAGACCCACCCATCCAAGCGGCACCATTTGAATCTACTCATTAATTTCTCATTGGTTAAGCATTTGGCTAATAATACAGC
>SDBT01005276.1_pt1 | contig 21742 bp, 11 predicted proteins | sample 2277101 | NCBI WGS metagenome assembly SDBT01 (sample SAMN10404973, study PRJNA504765) | marine sediment metagenome | isolation source: marine sediment core GS10_PC15, 103 cmbsf | place: Arctic Ocean: Southern Knipovich Ridge | collected 2010
AATTTTTTCTTTCAGACCGATACGGTAACACTTGCTTATGTTTTCCACTTTTATTGCTGTATCGTTTGTCTTCATTGCGTCCTGGAGCGGTTATCTGAAAAACACCGTCAAATCACATCCACGAATACCCTTTCCATCCTTTTGAAGTACAGCGCGCCGGTAATTAAAACCAACAGGGCTGTCACCATCCCCGGCCATACATACTCCCACGGTACCGGCCTGCCAAGCAGGCACGAACGCAGACCTTCTATTACCCCCACAATGGGATTAACAGAATAAATGACCCTGTATGTTTTCGGTATCGATGAAGCCGAATAAACAATCGGCGCAGAGTACATTAACATTCGTACTATGAATTGCATGGCGAATTTCACGTCACGAAATCGTATCGCCATTGCCGACAGCCACATCCCCACCCCGGCACTGATGCCGACCATCGATGCAAAAAACAGCGGAAAAAGCATCAGGTTCCACGTCGGCAGCACGCGGTAATACACAACAACGCACAGTAAAATCAGTATCGAAATGCCGAAATCAACCAGCCTGGCCAGTACCGGCGTGATTGGAAATAACAACCGTGGGAAATATACCTTTCCGAGCATCTGGTGTCCCTGAACAAGGCTTTGACTTGACTGAATCATCGCCTGCGACATGTATGTCCAGGGAATAATCGCCACCGTTGAGAACAAAACATACGGAATACCATCGGTCTGTACTTTGGCGACACGGCCGAAAACAAGCGTAAAAATAATGATTTGTAACAGTGGGTTTAACGTCGCCCAGGCAAAACCAAGAATAGTCTGGGCGTAAAGTATTTTTATATCCCGCCAGACGAGGAACAAGAACAAGTCTTTGTATTCGGTCAGTTCTTTGAAGTTTATAACCTGCCAGCCCGACCGCGGCTTAATAACTGTTACCGGCATATTTGCGGAACCCGATTTATCCATTCGCTGTTTTTTTTAGTACTGCAAAATACGACTGGAGCTAAAGCCTGTTTTTGAGCACATTTATATGATAGTCTCTTACTTGGATGCTGTGGCTGGTGCCGATGGTTCGCAGCACGTTCTTAATTCTGCGAGCCAGTACCAGTTGATTGTATGCCATATCGCAGATGCGCAAAGCCTGCCCCATTATCTCGGTATTTTGGTCTTCGCAACTGCTTTTGTCATCGAGAGCTTCAATGAGCATATTATCAATATCCTCATTACCCGCCAGGGCGCCGGCTGCTAACAGCACATTTGCTTTTGTTATCGTATCTGAGCTTTCGTATAGCTGCAGCAATGCATCAACAGACTGCAGCGGGAAAGCTGCCAGAATTTTCTTGGCAATGTATATATCACCGGCCCGATGAATAACTTTGTCCTGGCTTACCTGTTTTACAGGGCCCTTCAGTTTCTCTAAAGAAAGTGTTACGGCTTGTGTTGGGACATTTTTGAATGCGGTGGAAATGCCCTGTTTGAGCAGGGCTTTATCAGTCAGGAAATCCGAATCCTTAAGTCTTTCAAACGCGTCTTTGACAGAAAGCATTTTTAACTGTTCTATTTTTTCCTGCTTGTCGGGTTCGTTGGTGTCTGTCAAAGCCGGCACAGCAGGCTTTACACCGTTGTCAGATGCCAGTACCGACACCGTCTGCGTCTGTAATGCCGGCGGGGCCTGATTGAAGTTGTAGTAATCATAGGAAGGCTCGAAATCCTGGATAATCTGCCATATTTGTTCATCGCTTTTGCCCTCCACGTAAGCCCGCAGATACAGAACCGAACCCCTGCTGCCGGAATTGGCTAAGGTGTAGAACATAATCCCGCGGTTGAACGTGCCTAAATAGTAATTGCCGGTGTTACAGCTGTCATAGAGCATCCTCGTATATCGTAATTGTTCTTTATCAATTTCCATCTCCTTGCGGAACAGAATCGTTTTACTCCTGTAGTGTGTCTTGGGGTAATCCACGTTGTCTATGGTTTTTTCGTATATAAGGGCCCTTATGAAGTTTGGTTTTGTTTCGGTTACACTACTGCCGGACACATCTGTAACGGTCAGGCTGACCGTGTAATTGCCCGGTTGTGAATAAGTATGTCTTGGTCTTTGTTCGTGACTTGTGCTGCCGTCACCGAAGTTCCACAACCAGCAGTCATGCGCAACAGCCGAGCCGTTGGCCGGACTGTTGATTATCGTTATTGTCCCGGGGTCAATCTGGCCCTCAGCATCAACATCGTTGTCCAGCACATCGATAGTAACCGGCGTATCTTCAGCCGTAACCGCTGAATCATCGACCGCAACGGGGCTGTTTCCTACTGTTACGGTCACCTCAGCTTCGTTGGAGACCGCCCCATTACTGTCGGCCACCGTGTAAGCAAACATGTCCATGCCGGCGAACGACAGCTCGGGCGAATAAGTTATCGTACCATCGATGTCATTTGCCTCAGCGGTACCGTTGTTCGGTTCTGTTGTTATAATAACCGTGGTCGGTTCGATAACGCCGTCACTGTGGGTGTCATTGCCCAGCACATCAATTATTACCGGCGTGCCTTCAGTTGTTACGGCCGTATCGTTTATGGCAACAGGGCCGTCCGATACGGTAACTGTCACGACCGCCTCGTTTGAGCCGGCACCACTGTCGTCTTCGACCGTGTAAGTGAACATGTCTATACCGCTGAACGCGCCTTGCGGACTGTAAGTTATCGTGCCGTCACCGCCGTTGACGACGGCCGTGCCGTTGTCGGGCCCGGAGGTAACAATAACCGTATTAGGTTCCAGAAATCCGTCGGCATCGACGTCGTTGGCCAGAACGTCAACTGTTACGGGCGTGTCTGTTGCGGTTATAGCCGTATCGTTGGCGGCAACAGGTACGTTGCCGACCGTAACCGTCACAGTCGCCTGGTTGGATGTTGCGCCTTCGGTGTTTTTAACCACATACGTAAATGTCTCCGTCCCGGTAAAACCGGACGGTGGTGTGTAAGTAATGCCTTCACGCAGGTCTCCCGAGCTTCTGTCTCTGAATCTTACGTCCAGGGGGATTTCTCCGACTTCGTTCCCTGAAAATTCAGCCTGCAGCACTTCACTGCCGTACCCCACGGTGACGTACCCCTGTTTTGTTTTCGAGCTGCTGCCGGCCGGACCAGAAATTCCCAGACTTACCGTGTAGGTCCCAGGCAACATATAGGTGTGGTCAATATGGTCCCTGGTTGTATTTGTGTACCCGTCGCCGAAGTTCCACAATCTGCTGGTAAAATCGCCGGTACTTTGATTGTCGAAGTCAACGGTCAGCGGTGCCGGCCCGCTTCGTTCGGAAGCATAAAAATCAGCCTGCACAACCTCCGGCGGATTATCTGCGTGGGCTATCCTGACCGCATCGGCTGCTACTGAGCCGTAATCGCCGTCGTCGGTCAGTACCACCGAATAATCCCCTTGGTTAAAGTAGAATTGTCCTATGTCGTTCCATTGACGACCATTTATCCTCTGATTCTTGCGTACCGTTGTGCTGCCGGAGGCATGGTTTACTATGTAAGGGGCATTTGTAGCATGTGATTGCGAGCTGGGCCACCACGCCAGCACCTTGTAGTTTTCGGCTGCGGGAATCGTAAAAAGCCACGTCGCCCGGTCATTGCCCGAACCGACCGTGTTGTAAATATAGTTTTCCTTAAAGTATTCCACGTCATCTGTTTGATACAGCTGGTATTGCACCCAGTTGCCAACCGTCTCAAAAGAAGCAGACCAAGGTGTCGTATTGGTAATGTAGTATTTCAAATGGTCAGGGTTTTGGGGGTCTGGTTCCTGGCCGAGCGCGGAGTACCACGCCGGTTTGCCGGAATCCGGAAATCTTTCAACCGCGCTGTTATGTACGGGCTCTATTTTATAATACGTGTTTGTCCCCGGCGGCTGGTAGGTCAGATAATAATTGTACGGCGGGTCACCTCGTGGGTCGTTAAAGTCGTACGGCATAATACCGCTGGTACCGTCTTTGAAAATCGGCCACCAGTACGGGTACGCCTGGCCGGTTCTCATTCCGTGAATGTTAACATGTATCCATGGCGTCGAGAAATTCAGTATCCTGTCGTCGTCGATATAACGAATATCTTCTATTACCTGTCTGGCTAATTCCGTCGAGGTGGCAAATGACGGGCCTAAACCGTAGTTGGCATGCCCGGCAAGAATAACGTGTGCGCCCTCGGTCGTAAGCGCCTGCTTGAGAGTGCCTATGTCTTTGACAAAGCGGATTCTGTAGGTTCTGTTGAGGTTAGTGTTTGTGTAAGTCCAGACATCTGCTTGCTGCCAGGCTCCTATACTCTGAAGCATCGATACGTATTGAGGTTCCAGGTTTTCCCAGTTGTATATAAAAGCCACATATATATTCTCTATTCCTATGCTCAGTGTTGCAGTTACCTCTGAGGACCAGATGCCCTGGTTGTCCTGGACGCTGAAGTATATCGTATGCGTGCCCGTAGACAGGCTCGAAGTGCTGAAAGTACTGGAGGTTCTCAAAGACCCGTCGATGTTTGACCGCCAGTTGTAGCTTTCTACCGTCCCGTCGCTGTCTGTGCCGTAACCGACAAAAGTGACCGTCTGTCCCGGGCTGGCAGGGTTGGGAGTTATACTGTCTATTGTAGCCGCCGGCGGCATATTTCCACCAGTCTGGTATACAAACCGTACCGCATCGGCACAGGTACTTGTCGGGTCCGGCTGGGCCGTGACAGTAACATCGTAGCTTGACCCTGATGAAAAAGCATATTGTCCCAGGCTGTTCCACTGACCGCCGTTTGCCTGCTGATTTATATACACTCTGGCTGTACTGCTTACGTTTTCGATATCTACAGGAACATTGTCGCTTCTGGACGGCCATTGCGTCCACCACATGTAAACCTGGTAGTAGCCGGTAAGGGTCGGCGAAAAGGTCCAGGTATATGTGGAACCGTCCCGGCTCCAGTAAGAATCGGTTCCGTAAGGCTCTGCAGCGCCGGAAACCGACCATGTGCCGGTGTAGGATGTTACGGCTGACCCGTTATCGATTATATCTTCACTGATAACTTCACGTATGCTCAGCACTTGAGTAACCGGTTCCGATGCAGTCGAATCGTTGTCATAAACTATAAAAGTAATAATGTGGTCGCTTAGCGAAAGATTGGATGTTGAGAAGGTGCTGTTATTACTCAGGCTGCCGTCAATACTCGAACTCCAGTTGTACGCCGTTATGCTGCCATCAGGGTCTTGTCCGTGACCAACGAAGGTTACCATCTCTCCCAGATGCGCCAGATTGGGGGTAATACTGTCTATTGTGGCCACAGGGGGCGTATTTGCTGCCCCCTGATGTACAAAACGTACTGCGTCAGCGCAGGTGCTTGCAGGGTAAGGCTGGGCGGTGACGGTTACAGTGTAGCTTGAACCCGCTTGAAAACTGTATTGGCCCAGGCTGTTCCATTGGCTGCTGTTTTCCTGCTGGTTTACATAGACTCTGGTCGTACTGCCTGCATCTTCGATATCAACGGGAACACTGGTACTTCTGGAGGACCATTGTGTCCAGCACATATAGACCTGGTAGTAGCCCGAAACCGTTGGTGTAAAAGTCCAGGTATATGTGGAACCGTCCCTGCTCCAGTACGAATCGGCGCCGTAAGGGTCGGCCCCGCCGGAAACCGACCACGTACCGGTGTAAGATGTTTCGGGGTCGCCGTTGTCGATTATTCTTTCAACCACCGCCTGGCCGACACTGAGATTGCGACTGACCGGCTGCGAGGCGGCATTATCATTGTCGTACACTGTAAACGTGATTACGTGATCGCCCGCTGTCAATGCGGACGTCGAAAAAGAGCTTTCGTTACTTAAGATGCCGTCAATACTGGAACTCCAGTTATACGCGGTTATGTTCCCGTCAGGGTCTTGCCCGCGACCGCTGAATGATACCGTCTGCCCCAGGTCAGCCGGGTTGGGACTAATTGTGTCTATAACTGCTGTCGGCGCTATATTTGATGTGGCCAATCCAAACCTGACAGCATCTGCGCAGTAACTGACCGGATAGGGGTCCTCGGCATAAATTGTTACAGTACCTTCCTGTGCCGGGTCAAAAATATAACTTCCCAGCAGGTTCCATTGACCGGCGTTTTGTTTCTGATTGACGTAAACGGCGCTGGTTCCGTCAGCGTGTTTTATATCTACCGCTGCGTTTGAGCTTCTCGACGGCCATTCTGTCCACCACATCCATACGTTATACTCGGCAATCTGCGGCGGCGTGAAATGCCATGTAAAGGTCACACCATCTCGACTCCACACCGAATCCGCCCCGTATGGGTAAGAACCGCTGGAAACCTGCCATGTTCCCGTTTGTGAAGTGGCCGAATCTCGATTATCGATGATGATTTCGTCACTAACCGAGCCCACGGTTAAAACACTTTCGGCTGGTTGCGACCATAGGCCGTCGTTGTCCTGTACCTGGAAAGAAATCTGATGACTCCCTGGCAAAAGAGATTGTGTTGAAAACTGCTGTGCATTGCTGAGGACCCCGTCAAGGCTTGAAGTCCATTGATATGTGACGATACTTCCGTCGCCGTCTTCTCCGTGCCCGCTGAACTGGACTGTTTGTCCTTCGTCAGCGGGGTTAGGCGAAATTGAGTCGATATAGGCCGATGGCGGCGAGTTCTGTGATACGAGCCTGAACCAGACTGCATCTGCGCAGGTGCTTACCGTTGACCCGTACGAAGCGGTAATGGTTAAGCTGCCGCTGGTACCGAAGTCGTACATGCCTAAACTGTTCCACTGGCCGGCGTTCTCGTACTGGTTGATTGTGACCGTCTCGTAACCACTGTAATGGTTAATGGTAACCGTGACATTCGTCGACCTTGAAGGCCACTGAGACCACCACATCAGAACCTCGTAATTACCTGAAGGCTGAGAATCGAACCCCCACGTGTAGGTAGCTCCGTCACGGGCCCACAAACTGTCGGCACCGTATGCCAGCGTTCCGGATGATACGCTCCAGGTTCCTGTATATGATGTGTTGTTGTCGCCGTTGTCGACAATTACGTCGGCAAAAATGTCGGAAACATTCAGGCTTAGAACAACCAAGCTCAATAAAATGCTTAAATATAACCGCTTTTTGTTATCTGTTCGTTTTGAGGCGTTCATCTTAACATCCTCCTTTCTTAATTTGGCCTTGTTTTTCACTTTTGATTTGTATCTTTGACTGACTAATTCTGTTCAGTTGTCTGTTAATTGACGTTCATCGTCACTGTGTTTGTGGCGGCTGCATTTGGGCAACAGTTTTTTGTTACGCATGCTGGTTAAACTCCGTTCCCGTCGGTTTCACCGGAAATTAATATAGCTGCAGGTTAACAAAGCTCTCATACAGCCGTCTCGGTGCCGATTTCAAACATTCAGTCCTTAGTTTGTTTCGGGAATTTTTCTTTCAGCAACGCTGTAATACTCAGCGGCCTTAACTTTACCACTTTGGTCAGGCAAGAAATCCAGTATCAGGTCTGTCATATCCGCCGCTGCCATTCGAACCGGGTTTTCCAGAACTGAGCTTATCTGAACCTGGGCTACATAATGCGCGGGGTCGCCTGCAATGTTCGGCATCCGCCATGTCAGGGCCGAAAAACCACTTTCATTACTTATAATTTGACCGTTCAGAACGTAGTAATTTAAGACCACCGTTTCTTCATCAGTATTGGGCTTACAAAAACGGTGGATTGAGCACGGTATGGTCTTGCCTGCAAGGCTAAGTACATATGACTGCATAGTGCTTTCATGGGCCCATCCGGTTGAAACATAGCAAATCCGGGGGCGATGCCCCAGCATAGTCCGCGGCCGACCCGTATAACCCACATACAGGTTTACCCACTGCCCGGTGGACTGCTGTACAAAAACACGGTGTAAAAAATCATCATTGCCCACAGCCTGCTGAATATGCTTCGGTACCGGTACGTCCCTGCCGACCCAGCCGTTAACTTCGGCAGGAAATGCGCCTAACGGTATGGGTAATAATACAGGCGTGTCAGTAACCAGTTCCAGACGCGACGCAACAACACGGTAGCCCCAACCTGTTACTAAAAGAGCGCCAAAAGCCAGCACCCAACCAAACCAAAACGAAGTTTTAATGCCTCTGGCACGGACAGATGCTGAAGAATACCCGTATATCTGACATCGCCTGCCGCTTGCCCTGATTAACCTGAACATTGGTCTTGTCTTCACCGGCATGCTCCCTTTGCGGTAGAAAGCTTGCAGTTTTATTTTGCTTAGTTTTTATTAAAGCTGTTTTCGCAGAAATTACTTCAACCGCAGAAATATCTGCTGACCAAACTCTTTTCTACTACGTAATTAAAATGGGCCAATTTGTAAATCAGGAAGAAGCTTTTTTTGACATCAGTTAAACACCCGTGTTTTCATCAGGAAATAGTTTACCGAAGCTTAGTGACATAACCGCTATGGCCAGGTTATTATGCCGCGCACTTGCGTTGGTATTTTGCCCAGGAAGGTTACGCTGATTACCGAACGGCGAACCGTAAAAACGCCAATGCCGGCCGCGAGCTTTTGGCGTCCTCGAGTAACAGCAAAACTGTAAATAGCCTGCTGTGTGCCGCTGATATACTCAACATCCGGATTGCTTTGACTCGTTCCGGCTATAGCGGTAAAAACGACTGTTTAGCTTCTATCATTTTGCGATTGGCCCTGCCGCTGTCTTTCCAGATACCGTACGAATTGACCTGAACCGTTAAATCCATCGGTTCCTGAAGACGGAAAATTTGCAAAAACACGCAGTCGGTATGGTACGTATGGTAATTGCCAGGCCGGGCACGATAACTGAATTGACAAAACATGCACATTCAGTCAACGTCTAAGATGCTGCTGAGCTTTGTTTGTGCGTTGGCATAAAACATGCACGGAGGATTCTCGTTATGCTGTTAAAAAGCATATTTGTTTGGCCGAGGTTTCCCGAAAACTTGCAGCCTCTGTATGAGCTCGCCTGTAATTTGTGGTCTGTCTGGAATTATGATGCACTGGGTTTATTTTACAGAATAGATACCCGTCTGTTCAGAAAAGTTAAACACAATCCTCTAAAACTGCTCCATAGCCTGAGCAGGGAAAGACTGGATGATTTGTCCAGAGACAAACGGTTTCTGTCTGAGCTGGAGGGGATATGGGTCAAATTTCAGGATTATCTCAACTCTGCCGGCACCTTAAACGACGAATACGGCGGTAAATGCAGCCTCGGAGCCGACGACACAATCGCCTATTTCTCGATGGAATTCGGTCTTCATGAGTCTATCTGTATATATGCGGGAGGGCTCGGCGTATTGGCTGGAGATTTTCTTAAGGGCGCCTCAGACCTGGGCGTGCCTGTGATTGGTATTGGACTGCTGTACAAGTTCGGTTATTTCACCCAGCATATTGACCTGAAAGGTGAGCAGCAGGAGGTATTCACCAGGTTCGAAAATCATCTTATCCCCGTCAAAGAACTGTATGATTCACAGGGAAATTGGGCTCACATTAACGTCAAAATTCTCAACGAACAGGTTAGAGTCAGGGTCTGGAAAATCGATATCGGCAAGTCCAGACTGATTTTACTGGATACGGACATCGAAAATAACGCTCCGAATCTTCGCAATATCACCCATCAGCTTTATGTAGGTGACCGCGAAAAGAGACTTCAACAGGAGCTTGTTTTGGGCATAGGTTCTATAAAGGCCCTCGATGTCTGTGGTATAGACCCTAAAGTATATCATTTTAACGAAGGGCACTGTGCCTTCGCGGTCCTCGGCAGGCTACACGATTTAATGGTTAACAAAAGCTTCTCATTCTCCGAAGCTAAGGCCGTTATCAGAGCTTCGACGGTTTTCACTACGCATACACCCGTTATAGCCGGCAATGAGCATTTCCCCAGCGATTTGGTAAAAAAATATCTCCAGCCTTATCTCGATGATATGGGTCTTTCTTATGACCTGCTCAGCGAACTGGGCTACATAAACGATGACACAAACGTCTTCTGGCTACCCGCTCTTGCGATAAGATTTTCAAAGTACATAAACGCCGTCTCAAAACAGCACGCTCAGCTGTCACGAAAAATGTGGTCGAGTATTTTCCCCGACAGACCGATACTCGAAATACCCATAACCGCTATTGCCAACGGCGTACACCTGTCCTGGATAAGCCCGCCGTTTGTTGACCTTTTCAATCGTTATCTTGGTCCTGATTACGTATATGGCGGCAAAAGAGGGACCGTCTGGAGCAATATTTACAATATTCCCGATGAGGAGTTATGGGAGGAGCACCGCAGAAACAAAAGGGATTTGATTAACTTTACAAGAAGACAGTTTACCGAAAAAATGACCATGGGAGGGTATTCCTTTACGAGAATGCTTAGTGTAAATCGCCTGCTGAATACCGATTATTTGACCGTGGTTTTTGCGAGGCGCTTCGCGGGGTACAAAAGACCAACGCTGATTCTGACGGATAAACAGCGATTCAAGAAAATCCTGACCAATCCTGCAAGACCTGTACAGATAGTTTTCGCCGGGAAAGCCCATCCCACTGACCAGCAAAGTAAGGCGATGATAAAAGAAATATTGGATTTTGCAAAAGAATACGAGGTCGAAGACAGGGTCATTTTCATTGAAGATTATGACATGCATATAGCAAGGCATCTGCACTGGGGTGCCGATGTTTGGCTGAATAACCCTGCCCAGGATATGGAAGCCAGCGGCACTTCAGGTATGAAAGCCGCTATGAACGGTGTTTTACATCTCAGCACTCTCGAAGGCTGGTGGCGGCAGGGTTACAACGGCAGAAATGGCTGGGCAATTACCGCTGGAAATCTCTACGACAAATGGGACCTGCAGACAATTGCCGACGCAAACCAGCTCTACGACCTGCTTGAGCATGAAATAACTGACTTATATTATACGCGAAGCGAGATGGACGTACCGCGGGCCTGGGTGAGAATGATGAAAGATTCGATGTTTTCGGTAGTTCACAACTTCAATGTAAACAGGATGCTTTGTGATTACCTTAAGAATGCCTACATACCTTCAAAGGACCAGAGCGCACGCCTTGCCGCCGACAACTACAAATTGCTTAAGGAAGCCGTGAAGGAAGAAGAACTGGTTTTAAAGTACTGGGACAGTGTAAAATTAACGTCTTTCGCGGTCAGCGGTACAAAAAAAGAAAAGCTCACAGAAGGCGAAATTGTCGAGGTGCGCTGCGGTGTCAATTTCGGCCAGGCCCCGCCGGAACTGTTCACGGTCGAACTGTTTTACATGTACGACCAGGAAACAGTTTATGAAACATTGCCCATGCAGCCAAAACAGCGCCAGGGTAATTTGATGTACTACACATACTCTCTTGAAATGAAAGGTTATGGCTCACAAAGTCTAAACGTTAGAGTAAAACCAGCCAACCTCGTCATACAAGATATATACCCTCAGTTAATCAAATGGGCGGATTAGAATCCAGCACATAGCTTTGGGCCGATGCTTCCCAGCTGATTTTCGATGCATACTTTTGTGCGTTCAGAAAATAACGCTTTCTTCTGTTGTCTGTAAGCGGCAGAAAGTTGAAGATACGCTCGGCGTGTTTTGATAAAAGCTTATTTTCCATATCATTACGCTGCTGTATCGTCAGGTTTCTTAGACAATTGCAGCTTAACCTTTTTCCCGTGGCGATAAAGTCGAGTATATAGAAGGGCTTGACCGCGGCGTCCTTGAAGTTTTCCTTCAGAAACCTGGCGGCGCCGCATGAGGATGACAGAATAGATGTCCCGCCGAACGGAATAGTCTCGATTTGTGCAATACCGAAAGGCTCGTACACGGAAAAACCAAATTCCGCATCAGAGGCCATTCTCAGGTCCTCAAGTCCTGTCTGCTGAGGTACCCGCTTGCCGCAGCTTGTTCTTCCGAACCCAAACTGATTGATGAACAGTCCCTTTATCGCTTTGGACCGCGCATTGAATAACTGCAGGTAGTTATATATTTCTTTTTCTGCTCCGATAAGGTCCGGCCATCCTTCTCTGTGAAGAACCGGCCAGCCGTATTCGGCCTCCATGCTCAGAATTTCTTCGGGCGCTCTGCGGATAGTCATCAGAGTAGATAAAAGTATGTAAATGCCTTTAAGCTTATGCTCATCAAAAATCTCGTCCAGATAATACAGCACCGCAATGTCTCTCCATAAGCCCTTGCTTACTATAAGCCGGGTAACATGAGTGAATATCACATCAGGACGAAAATTGAATAATGTCTCCGTGTATTCCTTTATACGCTCGCGTGACTGCAGCTTTTGCTCGAAACTGATTTTTCCTGCAGATGCTGCGTTATAAACCACATCAACTTTGTCAGCCGGCGTCTCGGGAACCAGAAACAGATACTCTTCTTTCACATGGTCACCGACGGCGAATATATGGTCAAACTTTACCGTCCTTTTGACCAATTCATTTCTTGAGCTGTGCGCATGATTACCGAAAACGTCCTCAAGGCTTTTGTATCCCCCGGTCTTGGCCAGAATATTATAGAAGCTTATGTCGTGGCCGGTATGTTTTTCAACCAATGACCTCGCTGTCGCTACCTCGTGGGCCACGAAAACGGTTCTATGTCTTTTACCTGACATCAAAGCCGACAACACAGACGCCACACCCATATATTCGTGCGCAAAAAGATAATATTCCGCTTTGCTGTCGTAAAGTTTCTCGAGTATTTCAAGAAAGGGTATCGCAATCCTCAGATATTGTTCGTAATCCCAGTCATCCTTATATTGGTCCGATTCGATGCCGAAGTTGCTCCATAAGGTGTACTTGAATTTAGTAACCTCTTGTTCGTTCATTTTGCTTATACCGATGTTTATGACGTCAACGGTCGTATGCTTTGTAATGTTGAATTCGCTTACGAGCTCTCGTCTGCCGTAAATGACATCTATGTTGTATTTTTTAATTATCTCGGCCAGAATAGCCGTATAATCGCGGGCATCATAATTATCGTGACTTGAGAATAATACCCGGCCCGACCGGCCCACATGGCCGAGCGTATCGGTTGGGGAATCAATAGCTGGACCGTAAAAAACGGTTCTTTTATAGAAATCGTTGTACTTTTGTAAATTGCAGACACCGCTTAGAACCGCACCTATACCCCCGATTTTCCTGACTGACTCATGTGTAATATGAACCGCTATTCTCATATTATCAAACACCCTTTCCCGATAGATAAATATTCTTTTCAGCGCCCGATGTTGCGTATTATAACCGTTGGTGCCGGTATGCAATAGTGCTGCGTGTGATTAGCGTTTAATTTTTATACGATGTGAAAAAAACCTTCATTGAATAACAACGAAATCGTTGACCCCACAAAGTTATTATCCCTTTCGGGTTAGTCCATCGGGGTATTCCCCTTGAGTTTTGTAAATTTTTTTCCTCCAATAAACAAGGCCGACCTGTAATAATGTTTTGTTATCAGGCGCCGTCGGGAAACTGCCGTTGGGGAATACTTTAGGGCGTTTTTGACCTTCACGGATTGAATCACTTCCACAATTAAATAAAAGAGGACCTCCAGTCATCATACTTGTTCTTTCTGTTTCAGGCGGCAATTTACCTTGCCTTCTCTGTTGTTTTATTAAACTATTTCCACTTTTCCTGACGACAAAATGATGACGAGGGTTATCACCACTGGCGCATCTCAAATATCGTAGTTAGTTCGGATGGCGCGATTACTGTTTTACAATAAGGAGATTGATTATGAAAATGACAAAGGACTGCCTTGGTAAGTCGAAACGCAGCGGAAGCGGATTTGTAAAAAAAACACGAAATATCACAACCAACTCGCCGGCTTTTAATAACATGCACCGGCTGAAATTCTTTATCTTACTGTTGTTTATTGTTAATTTCGCCTTTTTTAACGGGGGTTTAGCCGCAACCCTTTATGTCGACCCGCTCAATGGAAATGACCTCGCAGACGGTTCCAGCATAAATCCCTGGCGGACCATACAAAAAGCAAAGTCCACCGTTAATGCCGGCGATGTCGTAAACCTGCTGCCGGGAAACTATGGGGCGGTTACTTTTGGCCAAAGCGGCGACCATTACGGCACCAGCTGGCAGGCACCCATCGTTTATCAATGCTCCCCCGCAAGCACCCCCTATTCAGCCAGATTCTCGTACATACTTTTTTCCGGTTTGCGCAACTTCTACATAACCATCGCCGGTCTTGATGTCGAGAATACGGGTGCAAATGATGCCTGCATCAAAACACTCGACGCCTCAAATGTCAGGATAATTAACTGTAAGGCACACGGCCGGTCCGGCGGAAGAGGGCCTTACTACGCCAATATCTTTGTAAAAAGCTCCAACAGCGTCTGGGTCGAAGATTGCGAAGTATATTACAGCGGCGCATGGTCTTTCGCAGTGCAGTTGGAAGAAAGTGACACTGTTTCTGTAAAAGGCTGCCATGTTCATGATATCGTCGGCAGCGGTATCAGAACAGGCGGCGGGCAGAATTATGTAATAGAAAACAACATTGTTCATGACCAGAGAGCCGAATGGAACTCAAGTGTACACGGCTCGGGAATCTCTATCCACAGTCATAACACAACCATTCGAGGCAATATAGTCTACAACTTCGGAAATACAAGACCAATACGGTTTTACCAATCCTGGGCAGGACCCTATGGCTACCGTAACATGCTTGTTGAGAATAACCTGGTTTACAAAACGCCCGATTTTACCGGTGTGCAATGGTGGGTTGAATTTATCGATGTCGGCGAAAACTGTGTGTTCCGAAACAATACCTTTGTTGATACGGTGATAATGGTTTTTGCCCAGTATGCAGATGGCTCTGGCTTATCCATACACAACAATGTTATTACCGGCGGTTTGGAACTGGATGATTACAATGCTTCTGCCAGCGGACCAGGCCGTACCAAATGGGACCGCGTCAGTGAGGGCAGCAATATTTTCGGCGGATTGGTCGCCAAGGGCTGCGGCTACGTCTGCAGCTACAATAAGTTCTCCGATACAAGCAACAGTATTGTTGGCGCTAATTTCAACGTCGGTGTTTTCTTCGATTCCGGCCCATTGCATTATCCTTATGGGGACGTCTGGCCGTACAGACTCAAGGAAGGTTCGCTGGCCGTGGATTTCGGTGACAAAAATTTCGCGCCCTCCATAGACCTGCTTGGCTGTGCCCGCGACGAATTGCCCGACGCCGGCTGTTACGAGTATGGTGCGCCATCAGGCCCACCCTCCGATAAGCCGCCAACTGCTGATGCCGGCAACGACCAGGTTATTACCGATGCCGATAACAATGGCTTTGAGCAGATTACTCTTGATGCGGCCGGTTCTGCGGACTCCGATGGCACCATCGTAAGCTACGTCTGGACAGAAAACGACCAGCCGCTTGCAACCGGCATTAATCCTACGGTTACTTTAACCACAGGTGAACATGTCATCACACTTACTGTTACTGATGACGACCAATTGCAGGATTCTGACACTGTAACCGTAATCGTCAAATCTGCGGACGCGATTGCTCCTTCTCTGATTTCGGTTACCCCCTCAGCTAATATCGTAACAATCCTTTTCGACGAACCGCTTGACCCTGTGTCTGCCCAGGATGTGAGCAACTACCAGATATATGACGGTATAACAATAACGGCGGCATCTTTGGGCAGCGATAGTGCTGTGGTTATGCTGACCACTTCGGACCATATCAGAGAAAACGCCTATACACTCGCTGTCAAAAACATCTGTGATTTGGCCGGAAACAAAATCGCTGACGTGGTTGTCAATTATGTTTACAGCCCAGGCCTGGTCGGCTACTGGCAATTTGATGAAGGTGCCGGCCTGACAACCGAAGATTATTCCGGCAACCTTAATAACGGTGTCCTGGTCAACGGCCCAGTCCGGACCGAATACGGTGCGCTGAGTTTTGACGGAATAGACGATTTTGTTTCTTGTGGAAACAGCACCAGCCTGAACCTGACCGGCAGTTTAACAATTGCCGCCTCTATTAACCTGAGAACTTTCGGACAAAACGGCTGGGGAAGAATTATCGATAAGGGAAATGGTTCCACCGGCTATTCTTTCTTTGTCGAGCAGGCCACCAATTCCATAGCTTACGTAATTTACGGTGGGCTGCTGATAAGGGCAAATCCTGACGTAATCAAACTAAATACCTGGCAGCATGTCGCCGCAGTTTACGACCAGGCATCCGCTACGGTTACTTTCTATGTTAATGGTCAGCAGGCCGGTGTTACCGATTATCAGTCAGCCCCTGGTGCTTCACCCGACAGCCCGCTGGTTATTGGTATCAGGAATTACGACTCAAACAGAGCTTTCGACGGCTTTATTGATAACGTCCGTGTTTATAACAGAGCCTTGGACGCCAACGATGTAATGAATGTCTTCTACGACGACCATCAATTTGGCCTTTATCCCATAGGTGACAAAGAAGTTGATGAAGGCTCAAATTTGAATTTCACCGTGGCTGCTTCCAATCCCGACATCCTTGTATACATATCCGACCATAATCTGCCAAGCCAGCCGGACTTTACTGACAATGTGTTTGATTGGACGCCTGCTTATGATGATGCCGGTACCTACGAAGCCACATTCACAGCCGTTCAGGGCCAAATCGAAGATTTCGAAACCATTACAATTACCGTAAGCAATGTCAACAGAAATCCCGTACTGGAACCCATAGGCGACAAGGTTGTCCAGGCAAATACCCGGTTGGCTTTTACCGTATCTGCCTCCGACCCCGATGGTAATGACATCTCGTACTACGCCGATAACCTGCCCGCAGGCGCCACCTTTGTTAATAACACTTTCGATTGGACGCCAACCGGCGAACAGACAGGAACTTACACTATCACTTTCACCGTAACTGACGGCCGGTTGCAGGACACTGAAACTATAACCATAACGGTAGAAAGCCCTCCGGTCCCGGTTGAAGAAATAATAATTGATAACGGCCAGCAGCAAACATCGTATACAGGCGCATGGCTTATTTCCGGTGGCTCAGACCCTTACGGCGCAGATTCTGTCTGGAGCAGAGATGGCGCAACATATACATGGACATTTCTGCCGCCGGCTTCGGGTTGCTATGATTTGTCGATGTGGTGGACGGCATGGCCTTCCCGATACACACAAGTCCCTGTCCGAATCGCACACGCCGAAGGGACAACCACGTATTACATTAACCAGCAGCAAAACTGTAGCCGGTGGAACACGCTGAGCCGCTTTTTCTTTGAAGTTGGAAAAAGCTACGATGTTACTATCACGGCCGGCCCCGGCCCTTCAAGCACCTGTGCCGATGCGGTAAAGTTCGAGTTGCTTACCGATACGCCCTCGCTTGTTGTTAACGGTACCGGTGGTTTTACCTACATCGATGACACCTTTCGAAATACAAACCAGCCTTACTACGCCAGCGGCCTGCGCCTCAACGGGGACATTCTAAGGATTAACCTTGGTGGCATTGACAAGTCAAAAATTTACGATATGTCCGGCGGCTGGCAGCGCAGCTTCTCATTGACCTCACCCGCCGATGTAACACTGTCCTTCAGGTACAAGCTCACTCAGACCCCCTCCTACGAAACAGACGAATTCAGCGATGCTATGCTGTCAATAAACGGCCAAATCATCGGTTCCGGCTCAGCGGATTATATCGCCAGGATTACAGGCAACGGCAACAACGGTGATATCCTCACCACAGGCTGGCGGCAATTAACGGTTACTAAATACCTCCCAGCCGGAAATCATACCGTCGTTATTGGCGCGTACAATAACAAAAAGACTTATTATAATGAATCAACGGAGCTGCTGATTAGCAACGTGACTGTATATGCACCCTAAACTGAATTTCAGGAATGCTTAAAACTGCAGGTATCCGGGATGCGCTTTGTCCCGGATACCTGCCTTTGTTTGTTGACGGCCATTTCCTGCTTTGCGCTGAGCATCCTAAAATTCATATCATAGGCAATTCCCCCAACGAGCCAAGAGTAACCAGGCTGATAGTAAAAAAGGTAAATCGCCTTATTTACACGAGGCTGCACGGTGATTACTGTCAGCGATGCAGACCCGGTTTAACGCTATCGAACAGATAACTTCTGCAATGCTGCATACAAATCGAAACCCGACATTAAAATAAGAACAGGAGAAGCGAAATGAAGGCTTATATAGACCCCGACCTTTGTAACGGCACCGGCCTGTGTGCGGACAGCTGCCCCGAAGTCTTCGAGCTCGACAACGAAGGCTTTGCTGCCACTTTAATGGACGAAATACCCGCAAAGTATCAGCAGGCCTGCAGGCGGGCCGTGGATAATTGTCCTAATAACGCAATTTCAATAGAACAGTGACCGGCCTTGTCTTCAGCTGTTATTTAAATTTGAGCAGCTAAAAGCTTGTCACCCGCAGGCGAAAAGCTGTAAGGGGACATCTGTTGAATTACCAACTGACTTAAAAAAACTTATTACCAATACTTTTTACCGTGAGGCTGACATGTCAAAAGAAACCGTTGCAACAGTCGAATGCGAAGAAGACCTTTTCTGCGGCGTCAACACGGTCAAGGATTCTAACTGCATGACCGACCTCGAAAAAAAGCATCTTCCGATTATCACCGCACCCAAAAGCGTCAAAAAGGGCGAGTGTTTCGAGGTTACCGTGGAGGTCGGCAAGCTGATGGCGCATCTGAACGAGCCCGCTCACTACATTGAGTTCATCGAGCTGTATTCGGACCACACTTATCTGGCCAGAATGGACCTTACAGCCCGCAGAACCTGTCCGGTTATGAAAGCTTGTGTATCTCTGGACCACACACACGGCAGGCTGCGGGCCTTTGAACGCTGTAATGTCCACGGCACCTGGGAAGGCCGTGCTGATATTGAAGTAACGGATTAGTATAAGCTTACATTGTCAAAAAAACGCGCATTGGCAGATTTACATTGATTGCATGGCAGTTCTGTGACTTATCTATGTAGAGTAAGTATTCGAAAAAACAGCACAAAATAAAACCTTTTTCGTTGGGGCCAAATCCATGAGATGGTTGAGGGTAACAATATTTATATTGCTGTTATTTTCTGTCGCAGCTGTCACGGGCTGCCAGGCGGAAATTGCCAAGCGGCCCGGGTACGAACTGGTGGAAAAAAGAATATACTACCAGAGAGCCGATGGGCTGCGCATCGGCACTTATTCATATTTACGGTGACAAGCTTAAACTTTCATTCGGCAGAAACGCGTGGCGCTGCAGTTGTTCTTAAAGGCTCTTGTCTAACGAGTTTTAGAAGAAATGGCACTGTTCTTAATAGCTGCCCTGCCCCAGCCGACCAACGCTTTGAAGCTTACCTTCTTTTTAAGCGATGCATAAAAGTAGTGTTGTGCCTCTCTGTGTTTATGTCTTCCGGCCGCGGACCTTCCGACTCTGTATAATGCCTTCGCTAATCTTTGCATAGCCATTTTTTGAGGAACAAGGCCGTTTGCGGCTTTCCTATAATAGAAGCGCTCAAGAACGCGAAGTTCTAAAAGACAGTTCTCGAAAGAAGCCTGCGATAAATTGCCCGGGTGGCGACGTCTCTTGAACGTGGGGCTGCGAAGGGCTACAAACTTATATCTTGTCGAAAAGTCCAGCCAGAAGTCATAGTCCGAGCAAACCTTTAAAGACGCGTCGAAAGGTTCGCCGTTTTTTACCGTCTTTGCTGGAAACATCGACCCGCAGCAATGTACCAGAATTGTATTAAACAGGTGTTTCGTGATGTCTTCACTGTATAACTTTCTCTTGCATTTGCCGTAGATACGCCCGTGCTCATCTATTCGAAGATACGAACCATACGCTACAACGTCTTCCTTGGCACCCTCAACAACCTTGACCATCTGCCCTATAGCATCGGGCATCAGAAGGTCATCGGAGTCTATAAACGATAAATATTGTCCCTGTGCAAGCCTTATAAGCTTATTCCTCGTCGCAGCGTCACCGCAGTTCTGCTGCCAGTGATAGGTAACCGGAAAATCCAATTCTCTGAGCATATCTCTGGTACCATCGCCGGAGCCGTCGTCAACTATTACGATTTCGTAGTTCTTGTAACTTTGCCTGAAAATACTTTCCAGTGTCTCTTTCAGGTAATCCTTACGGTTGTAGGTTGGTATGCAGATACTTACTTTGACCCCATCGGTATTTGCATCGAAAACAGCTGTTTTTGCCGTACTTAAACGCCCTTGTAACTGGCCGATTATGAGTTTACAAAGTCTGTCTCCGATAATTTTAGCGTCAAAACTTTCAGCATGCATCCTGCCCGCCTGACCCATTTGGTTTCTTAATTCGGCATCCTCAATCAGCCTGCTGATTTTTTCAACCCATTCCCTATGCTCTGTGGCCAGAAATCCTGTCACCCCGTCCCGCACATAGTCACAGTTCACCCCTACCGGCGAGGCCACTACAGGCAGGGCCGCCGCCTGGTACTGAAGAATCTTAAAAGCGCATTTGCCCCTCGTGAATCTGTTGTCTGACAAAGGCGCAAGCCCGACATCACTTGAAACCAGGTCTCTGGCCTCATTTTTTAGAGACCACCTGCATTTCTCAACCTTCATGCTGCGAAGTTCAATAAAATCATCGCAAATTATCCGCAAAACTACGTTATCGAACCGGCGCCCGATTTCCTCCAGTACCGAACGTATTTCCTCGAGGTATTGCAAAGTGCTGCTGCTGCCTATCCATACTAACTGGATTTTGTCATCATTGTTCTGTGGAACTTTGCGCTTATACATCCTCGTATCCAAACCTGTCGGCAGTATCTTCACGTTGCAATTGAATTCCCGTGCCTGCTCCGCTAGATATAGATTACCTGCGATGACCATTTCAGCCAGTTTAACCGTTCTCCGGAACGGTCTGAAATGTGAGGTCTTATTGCTGTAGGGCCTGCTGGGGCTGTACATTACAGCGTCATCGACATCGTAAATGATTTTTTTGCCATATCGGCCGAGCCAGAAAGCATCGAGAAAATTAAGACTTTTTTTCTGAAGAAATACCGCGTCGAAATCGCGTGCCTTCCTGAACAGCTTGTAACGTGCGAAAAGGCCTGAAGGCAGTTTTGCCACCTTGCAGGCTATTTGATTTTTGCGCAGGCTATGAAGGTGGATATCTATCCGTTGCCTGAAGCTGGGCCGGTCCAGATTGTTACTTATTATAAGCAGATTCATTTTCGTGGCTGTTTGGCCCTGTATAGTCTTACCGCAATAAAAAACACTGGTTCCGCGAAGCTGCCGGTTTTATGCTGGTGTGAACACCACCTCGATACCGTGGCACGGAATCATATAACACAAATGCTGCTCGTAAAACTCCATTATCCACCGGTGCCTGTTTATTACACAGCCGACCGCTTTCTTAAAGAGTCCGGGCAGCCGGAACGTCGAGCGAAATACTAGTCGCAGCGATATAATATTTATTCTTATGTCCGTATAAAAGTCGGGTACTTTCCTTTTTAACTGGTCCCTGGCATCCACGAAATAGTAAAAGGTGTATAACCCAAACGACCTTTTATGCGTGTAGTCTGAATAGTAATACGGATTGGAAAAATGAGGGACAAAAATATATGCTTTTGCGTTTTTTTTCAATACCCGCACGATTTCTCTCATTAAGCTTTCGAAATTCTCTATATGCTCCAGCACACTTCTGCAGTGGATTTCATCCACTGATTTATCCGGCAGGAAAGCCAGGCCATTTTCTATATCAGCCACTATATCCACATCAGGCAGGTCAATCTTATCGACGGTAATTCCGCCCTGCTTTTTTTTCTTACC
>SDBT01005277.1_pt1 | contig 21742 bp, 19 predicted proteins | sample 2277101 | NCBI WGS metagenome assembly SDBT01 (sample SAMN10404973, study PRJNA504765) | marine sediment metagenome | isolation source: marine sediment core GS10_PC15, 103 cmbsf | place: Arctic Ocean: Southern Knipovich Ridge | collected 2010
ATTGGTACAAAAAAGCAAAGGCTACGCTCAAGTTACCCGAGCGCATCCACTGGGACTTTGAACTCACCCCACGGGGATTGGAAGGCTGGTATCCCACATCTTAATCCTACAACACCTCTTCAAGTTTGGCCTTCTTATACGCCAGACTGGCGCGCGGATCGCACGTGTACGACTTGTAAAAGAGGTATGCAAGTAAGTAATTCCATGAGCCCAGTGCCGCGAAGGCACCGAAGAGCACTTTAGAGGGTGCATTGAAACCGTGATTCGAATTGCAGCTCCAGGAGAGGTAGACGGCCGGAATGGCACCGATCGCGTAAAAGATCCAAAAGGCAGAGGAGAGCGCCACGGGTTTGAGATTCCGATTGTACCACTGCATCGGTGTCCTTTGTGCGGCTTCGAGGCGCTTAAAACGGCGACGTGCAATCGTCTCCAGACTTTGCTCTTGACTCAGCCCGTTGCGACGCGCGTAATTGTACGCCTCGTAGACGATGGGGTTGCGCAGGTAATCGTCGCGACGTGCGTCGTCAATTTGCTCACAGCGTTGGTCCGTGTCTGTTTTTTCCATGAGGGCAACGTTAGCGTTAGCGTAGATAAAAAAAAAGTATCCCTCCTAAAGCAGTCATGGACGCACAACGCTTCAACTCTACGATTCAAGCGCTGAGTTCGGCAGTGCAAACGGCACAACAGGCACTTGACACCATGCGTAGTATTTCTGCCAAGTCACAGTCGGCTGAGAGCGCACCCACGTCGGTCTCGTTGCTGCTGTCGTCGAGCCAACGTCTCACGTTAGTGTATCACGGCGACGATCATCAGCCCGATGCTTTTTGCAGCATGACCCAGTTGCCTTCCGTCGAATGGCTGCTCGCACTGACACCCGAGCAATGTAAACAATTGAATATACTGACACGCTACTTCTGGACAAGCACGAATCTGCTCCTTTCTGCGTCGTCCAAGGCGCACTGTGTCACACCGGAGCGCTTTGGTGAAGTCTTTGACTGCGCGACCGGGCAAACCAAACTCGTCCGCCTCGTGGCAACCTCAGATACACGATACGAATCTGCGGACGGTGAGCGATACGGGTGCGTGTCGGCGACGTGCCGGAAGGAGACGAAGATGGAGGTTGCACCGCACTTGCAGAACAAAGAGGAAGACCTACCACTACCTCCCTTGTTGCCCATGCGCACGCCTATTCAAGCAGCACCGACCGTATCGATGCTGGCCTGTCTGTCTGTCAAATGTGAGAAGCATGTCGACTACACGCAGGTGGACACACCGACACCGGTCAATGATTATGCGTATCGTATTCAACTACACGGTCCACATGATCGTCTCTGTGCGCTCTATGTGCTGAGCGAATTCCCGCCACGCAAGGCCAGTCTCGATGCGGTGGGCACCGCGCGCCAGGGCGCGAAACCGTTCACCTGTTTCACCATGCTCTCCCACGAACGCACCTACGAGCCGGCCTTTTGGGAACAACAACGTCGCCGTGCCTACCAGCAACGTGCCGGTGCGAATCGCCAACACCGTTTTTGGCCTTTAGCGCTGATCAGCTGTGAGACACCGCTGCCGTTACAATTGGTACAACGTGTGTCGCCCAACCTGACCAACGTCTTTGTGGACGTGCATGTCACGTGGCTCACCAACGAGATCGCGCCACCCACGCTCCTCTATCACGTCGACGAAGACACGCTCGACAGCACTGCCCAACGCGACTGGGCACAACGCACCGATGGCGTGTACCCCGTGCGTATGTACGGCGCGCAACAGAGGCCGATTGAAAAACAACTCGCGTACAGGGTGCGTTCATAAGGCGCGTTTCATTTTCTGCATTGTAGACACGTTACGCCATGCCTCGTACCTCTGCTTCCGAACAAAATCAAGACCCCGTCTTCATTCGCAACCCTCGCATTCGTCGGTGCTGCCGCCGCGCCGGTGTGAAACGCATTTCGAAAGACGTGTACGGCGCGGTGCGCGACCGAACCGAAGCGTTCCTCGAGAAGATTCTGCACGACGCCGTGCTCGTCACGCAACATTGCAAACGCGCCAAGGTCAACGTGGAGGACATTAAATATGCCGCCAAGTTGAACGGCAAGACCATCTACGGCTATTAATCTTCTGTATACGCTTTTTGGTCAAATCAAATCACATTTTTTTTGCCAGTTGACAAAATGTGCGATACCAGTGTTGGATGCACTTTTTCAGCTTTACACGTTTAGTCTGGGATAAGTCTTGTCGTATTTCGAGCAATAGCGCACGACCTTGATACGATTGAATAGCTTCAAACATAATGTCGTTTTCAGCACTCCCCATTACAACATAGACGCGAAAGTGATGTTGTTGCAAACACGTCACAAGGCGTCTTTCAAACGCGGACAGTCGTGCAAAGGGCACAAGTAACACAATCTCGGCAGCGTCATCCTCAAGATCAAAATCCCAACCTGAGGTAAAGGTGTGCACGTCCAGTAGGACGAAACGACCTCTCAAGGTTTCCATGGCTTTCCGAAGACGTTTGCGCATTGGCGTTTGACGGCATTGTGCACGGTTTTGATCGCATTCAGCACGCAACGTGCGCGACATGAACAAATGTTGAGAAGGATCGCTTGCATCGATGAGCGTTTGTGCATACGTTTTACTTTGGCGATCACAATGTACATCCAAAAGTTGCTTCTTGAGCATGACATGATAACGACAAACGTGCGGTGCTGTCACAAGCAAGGCACAGTGTTGTTTGTGTTTCATCGTATTATTAGTACCAGGGTGCACTATACATGTGATGTGACAATATTATCATTAGCGAAATGCGACAAAACGTGTAGCATATTCTACGGTTGGTCTACCGGTATTTTTATAAGAAATTATCACCACAGTTAGTACAATTCATCAACCGCCATGTTGAGCAAACTGAGACGCATCACGCACCACACTCGGCGCCTCACACGAGGCCGTCGCACCACTACTCTCACACGCACGATCCGTCGACGCTACCACAAGAAGGTGATCGATCACTACACCAACCCGCGCAATGCCGGCTCTCTGGACAAGAGCAGCAACGACGTGGGCACCGGCCTGGTGGGTGCACCAGCCTGTGGCGACGTGCTAAAGCTGCAGATCCAAGTGCAGTACAACAAAGTGATCGCCGCGAAGTTCAAGACGTTCGGCTGCGGCTCGGCCATCGCGTCCAGTTCTCTCGCCACCGAGTGGGTGAAGGGCAAGACGATCGACGAGGTGCTGGAGATCAAGAACACGGAAATTGCGAAACACCTCTCGCTACCGCCGGTGAAGCTGCACTGCTCGATGCTCGCCGAGGACGCGATTCGCGCCTCGGTGATGGACTGGAAGCGCAAGCAGGCGAACACCGAGGTGGGGGCCAAGGAGGTGTGAGGCGGAGGCTGAAATCGGAGTGTATATTTTGCGCTATCAGTGGTAACACACAAATACATGTTCATGTCGTTCGGCGCGTCTCGTCATTTTGTAGTACCGCAGCGAGAAGGAACGCGCATTGCGTTTTAGCCGAAAGGGTCTTTTTGAATGAAGAAGAAGCGTAGTTTCGCCACCCCCATGGCAAAGACGTGTTGGTTTTGTTTGTCGCCGATACAGCATGTTGTCGGGCGCGGACACGGTGAGCGAACCTGTTGGCGCAAAGGGTGTCATTGTGCCTGTGACAAAGGCACGTGCACGGCCTGCGGCAAAAAGAGTTGGGGTACGACATTAGCAAAGGTCAAGCCATGTTGGTGGCAGCCAAGGTTCAACCCGAAAGAGCATGAGGCACAGTTTTATTGCATGCATTGCCTCACGGCGATGGAAGTGGCACTGTGTGTACACTGTCGCGGTCTAGGCTACTGCACGTTGCATCCAGAGTCAGGCGAACCGTATTGCACAGGCTGTTTTCGCACGCATGTCGACGAGGACGCTTACATTTATACTTTTACCGATGACACTGGAACCTGTTGGGAACGCATCATGCTACAGACGTTGAGCGGTGAGGACGTGATTGTGACGTTTCGCGATATTCCAATGTGCAAAAACGCGCGGTATGGTGCCTGCTTTCACTTTGTCACACCAGACGGCAAAGAGCTGGCGTCCTATTATACAAATCACACGCCCGATTACGACGACTACGAACCCGATCGCGAAGTCGACAGCAGTCTGCCGGCGTTGGTGCAGGCGATGTTTTGGGATCGCGTTTAATCGTCTTTTTCTACTACAATACACGGATACAACTCGGTAAAGGCTTGTAAGGCCAAAAATGTCGCGTCGCTCGTTTGAATGTGTTCTAGGCAGGAGGTGTTGGTGTTCCCGTTGCGCTTGAGGAGCGCATCGAGTTGCCGTACAAAAGCGAGATACATGGCTTCGTCGTCGTCTGTGCGTGCCATCGGCGGATGCGCTTCGAGAAAGGCATGGGCGCGTGTGCTGGCCACCCAGGCAGCCAAAGCGTGTGGTCGTGTGTCTTTGGCAAACGCTCTTGAGCGCGCGTGCCGACTCGTGTAGCACGCCGTGCAGTAATCGAAACGACCACACGTGAGACAATGGTAATAGTCTTCCAACCGTTCCTGTTGACACCCATCACAATAGACCATCCAACCTTCGGTCGATTGCGGATAGCCTTCTTCCATGGTGTGGAGCAGTTTGTAATTGTCGTGCTCGTGCACCGCCTTCTCAAAAACCTCAACCACATTGTTCACATTGCCATCATTGTCGAGACAGGCGTACGCGAGCGGGTCGTGTTGCCAAACGCCGTCGACGATAAATTTATACATGTACACACCGCGTTCCGTCGGCTCAAAGCGATGCGTGTAGCGCCATACGCCCTGCTTCTGAACACGAAGCGGTATGGGTTGCCAATCCGTAAAATCACCTGCGACACTGACGGCGTGTCCATCCCCCGTGTCGCTATGCCACTCAAAAATACGTTTCAACATCGAGGCGGTCGGTACTGCAGCGATATCCATACTAACTGCGCTTTCGCACATGACGCGATTACAATTCTGTTTTAGGCGAAGTTGCGTTGCAAGGCGCGAAGACGTTCACGGTCCAGTTCGCGTGCGTTGCGTTTTTGACCGGTGTACGTTGCACACTTGGTCATGAATTCCAGTTTGGTATTATTCAAAGCCAGCGCGCGTACATAGTGTTGAGCTTGTACCAGGTCGCCATCGGTAAACATGTGTTTGAGGGCCGTCAACAGGTGCGTACAAAAGACGCGTTCGTCACTGAACAACACCGAGTCGGGTGGCGTTTGCAGTGGCGCGTCGCTTTCATAGAGAGCGTGCCGCAAATGGGCGAGAAGATTGTGAATATTCGACACGTAGCGTTTACACGTGGACGAGTGCGACGGACACTCGATGCGATCGAGTGGGATGGGCAAGGGTGACGCCGTGAACGGTACGCCGCACGCAAAGTAGGCCAGGTAGGGTGCCAGTTCGTCGACACACTCGGTTTCAAGATCGTCGTGATCGCGTGCCATGTGCGCACGCAGGTGCTCCGCCTCGACGAGCGCGGCGCTGACATTGGCGACATTCTCGTACGCCGCCACGCCCTTGAGCGCCAACACGCCCGGATGCGGCTTGGTGGTCTTATCGTCGTCCGCGTAGCAACTTTTCTTCGTCGGTTTACGTCCCCGATTCTTACCGCGACTCGGCAGCATGTGCTTGAGGGTGTGATTGAGCGTGCGGTGACCATGCGCGTCGTAAAAGCGCATATATGTATCGTGTAGATTGGGGTCGGGTTGCGCCACTTGTTTGCCCTGGTTCACTTGAGCACATTGGAGACGCGTGATCGCTTGGCGCACATTGCCTTGGCACGCGGTGGCGATGCGCCGACACAGCGCCTGTTGCGCGTCGTCCAGTGCGTCGAGTCGGCGCGCGTGGGAGAGGATTTTAGCAAGGTGTGCCGCCACCTGGTCGTCCTCGGGCAGTGTGAACTCGACACGCGCAGACACGTGCACGAGACGCCGAATGCCCTCTTCGCCACGGGCGTCCGTAATGCAGATGAGTGGCCGTTGTGCATCTGCCAATTGCTCAAGCAGTGTTTTCAATTCCGCACTGCCTTTGCCGCTCGACACGATGGCGTTAATCTCTTCAATGAGCAGCAATTTGGGTTTGGTGTTCAAGTGCAAGTATTGATGGAGTGTCGTGGGGTGCAGCGTGGTGCGAATGCCATCGAGAAACACACGCCGATTGTCGCGGGACGCTGCGTTCAAGGCAACGACCTCATAGCCAAACTGTGCTGCGAGCATGTGCACGACGGACGTTTTGCCAATGCCATAGGGTCCGCTCAAAACGAGAGAGCGTGTTGCATGGGCACCGTCTGTGCTGCAGCGTGTCGGAAAAGTCTGGAGCCACGTACGTATGGTTTGCACTTGCGCCGTGTTGCCTACAAAATGTGCAAGACTACGTGGTCGGTATACGTCAGTCCAAGGACGCGCCAATGGCGCTTTGCGATGGCGACGACGAGGTGCAGTCATGAGCGCAGACACACCCACCAGAGAAAAAAGAGAGGTCGGGTTTCGACGAAACATGAGCTTGGCGTTGTGTGATTACAAATTCCGCTAGAGTTATTATTACAGAGAAACACAAAAGCACGCGTTAATGCTTCCAGTCACCCACATTATCCCACGCTCGTGAAATCCTCGTCCTCATGTACGCCCAGGAGTGAGCAGAAGGGCAGAAGGTCGCATCGAAACGGTTCACAACCACATTGACGACGTAGTAAATGATACGCATAAATAACAGACCGGCGCCGTCGAAATCGTTGCGGAACGTTTGGTGAATGGTCTCGCCGATGGCTTTGAGTTCCTTCTTGTTGCTCAGGTTGTTATACACTTGTTGCGCCAAAGCAAGTTGTTTGGTACCATCCTCGGCCCAAACCGTCTTGATAGGCGGATAGGGCATGGCTTTAACCATCCCTACAGCCAGTTGATTCACCAGGCCATTCAATGTGCTAGTGTCGAGTTCTTTTTCCAGGCGTTTGTGAATGTCGGCAAACGCCTCGGTGGTGGTCATGGTTGGGTTGTGCGTACGAACGAGCGCGTCGCGTAATGGTTGAAGGCAGAGCGCGCATTTCACTGTTTTCAATTGTAGTATACTACATTGGAGGGAGTAGTAATATTATTACACTACATTTCACAAATCTCACACATCGCCAGTAGACCACACGCACATGGCCGGCATGACAGACCAGCACGCACGTACGCGCTTTGTGCTCGCGTTACATGCGTTCAAATGTTACGAAAATCCTCGTGCCCACAGCCTCAACAAACTCCTCTTTGATCGTGTAAACTGGGCCCTCAATCATCAACATCTACGCATACGCTCTTGTACGCGCCCGCCGACCGCGCGTTACGTCATCCGTTTTGAAGCCGGCCCACGTCCGGCACCCGTTCGCCTACGCTTGTATACGATAACATTGTTGTAAGTACCGACAACCCTCCAAACTAACACGAGCCAAAAAAAAAGTGTACATTCGGCAGGATTCGAACCCGCGAGCACAAAAGTGCAGCAGATCTTAAGTCTGCCCCCTTCACCACTCGGGCACGAATGTGTAACGTCAATAAAGATTTTTCGAGTTCAGGCCTACATAGGTAAGAGCATTACGCCATAGGGCCGTCGCGCACATGAGCGGCTGTAACCCCAGCTCGCTCGTTTCGCCCAAAACGCTGCCTGTTTTTTCTCGTCTATGCATACCTCCACTACGCCACGATGCTTTCCGAATTGAAACGTCTTGCCCAAAGCCGAGGTCTTGGTACCAGTCTAGTGACCTACTTGTCGCCTGCCCACGCCAATGTTTGACTAGCCGTAAAACGCCTTGAGGCCGAAACGCAAACCGCCAGCAACATCAAGTCCAATCAGACACGAAAGCGCGTGCAAAAAGCACTGCGTGCCGGTGTCGAACGTTTGAAAGCGAACGCCACGCGCTTGCAAAAGAGTGACACTGGTTTCGCGCTTTTTACGGGGCAGTGCGTTTGACGAAGACAAGTTGACGGTGTATCTGGTTGTGCCACCACGCCCGATACAGCGCTGTGTCTACCGTTGTGGTGCGCATTTCCACACTGAGCACGTCCTTTCCCTGTACCGCGACGCCACGTCGTATGGGTTGGTGTATGTGAGTGGCAGCATGTGCTTGATTGCGACGGTGATCGCAGGCGACGATGGCTCGCTCGATATTCAACCGCGCTCCATGCGACGCACGGTGCTACAGAAGAAACAGCGTAAAGGCGGCCAGAGTGCCCAGCGCATTGGTCGGTTGCGTGACGAAATGCACCACAATTACATGACTGGGGTGCTCGAACGGATCCAAGTCGTCTTTGCCGAGCACCCTGTCGTCGGTCTCGTGTTGGCCGGACCCTCGGTCAAGAAGGAGGCACTGCGTAAACGGCTGACGCTGGACGTGCCTCTACTCGCGGTGCTCACACTCAGTGATCGGTTGTCGATGGAGCAATTGAAGCCGCACTTGAAACCGGTACTCGAATCGCACCGGTACCGCGACGAGGCCACGCAATTAAAAACGCTCTTCGAACAGACGGACGATGTGCGATTCGTGTACGGGACAAAAGCTGTGAAGCGCGCCCTCGCACAACGCCGTCTCGAGACACTCTACGTACACCAACGCACCCTCGACGCAAAACAGGTGGACGTGGACCAACTACAGGCTTATTGCCAACTACAACGCACAACACTCGTTGTCTTACATCTTTACAATGCGCAAGCACAACATTTTATCGAAGGCTATGGTGGTTATGTCGGTTGGGCGTGGTATTAAACCCGGTGCAACACTAAGCGTCGCATGCGTTGACGTCTTTGTCGTGTTTGTTTTCGATGATATATCGCGGCTCCCCACACTCGACCTCGTCTCTCTTCCTCTTCTTTTTTCACTGACGCGACACGTTGTGCCTCGTGTTGTTGGCGTTTCGCGTAGAGGCCATAGCCCATCGAAAACACCATCAAGCTCAGCGTCGCGACGGTGACAAGCGTTTGACGTGTGAGGTGTTGGCGCCACGACGAGCGTAATGTAGTTATCACTGTGCCCATGGTTGGCTCCTGTGAAGAAACGTTGGAAATGTTTGTGTCAAAGATTTCGCCTATGCATCGTCTTGCTTGACACTCGCAAACTTGTTCACATACTCAAAGAGACGCTTGTCGTAGATGAGTGAGCCCATCAACAGTTTTTCTGTTGGCGTCTTGCACACGACATCCATGACCAAGTTGGCGGCACTCGCGTCTTGGTCGTCTTCGTTGTTCGCGTGGTACTGGTGCGCGGCTTTGGAAATCTCCACGAGCGTGTCGTGATCGCCCACGCGCTGCACGAGGAGCGGTACCCATCGCGCATCGCCTGTAGCATACCATTGTGCCCACAATTCTTCGAGGTGTTGTTGTTGGCGTTGCGCCGCCGTCGTTGCCTTGGGGAACACGAGCGGATTGCCCACCTGTTGTGTCGGCTTGACCGGCGGTTTGAGTGTGGTGTACTGTTGTGCGACTTTGGTGAACAGCTCCGGCACATAATCCGGTTTGGCGTGCTCGCTCAAGAGCCTTGTGGCCGAGGGAACGTTGGCATACCACAGCGCCCCATAGAGCAGCCACGGTGGGAGTTTCCAGAGGTACTGACGATAGAGCGCGTCGACGTTTTTGGCTTGCTCGCGGAGTGCCAAGCCAAACACGTACACGAGCGTATTCGATGGTGTTAGTTTAAGTCGGTAGTGCACAAGATCGGTGGCCAACGCGTGCACGTCACGCAGACGATAGTAAATGTTGAGGTTGCGCAGGATGCTGAACCATTTTTCGACTTGCAGTTGGTTTTCGGCCATGACGACGGCGACGGATTGTGACAGGACGAGATTATTTTGACGTGCATACGAGCGATAGATCAATAGCCTAAGGTTTGCGAATCGCGTTGAAGTTGAGCGAGTCGGCGCTGATTTACGTCCAGTGCAAGGGTTGCACTTCCACCAATCACTTGTATATACGACATCCCAAACAAGAGAATAACAATCATACAACCCATACATATCCAAAAAAACTCCCACCCGGTGCAAGGACGTGCTTCACCGCGTCGCTGCTGTTGCCGATTCATGCTGCCACACTGAGGCGTTCAAAAAAGAAATTCCTTTTTTCGACGAAGCCGAGTACCGGTACTAACGTCGCGCCAACAACGGACTGACCGCTTCGGAGGCTGCGAAGAACTTGAACTTGCGCGCCATAAACACTTTGATGAGTGAGAAGCCAATCACCAAAACGCCGGCCCCGAGCATCAACATACCCGCTGTGCGGGCGGTGAGTAAACGCGGCGCGCGTGCGTTTTGTGGATGTGCCAATTCGTACTCGAGGTCAATGATATCGCCTTTTTTATACTCTCGATCACCGTTTGTGAGTATGATGCGTTGATAGCTTTGACCGTTTACCCTATATTGCACGGTGTTGGCACATTTGATCTTAAAGTTCTTGTTCTCCACGACCGTGCGGCACTGACTACTCAAAATCGTGCCTTTTGTTTGTGCCATCTGAACGCTGGGCTGGCGCGACAAATAGACACCACCACCCAAAAGGCCGAGACCGACGAGCGCACCCAACGCCGCACTCACATACACGCGAAATCGACCGTAGCCAGCGGCACCTTCATACAGATTTTCACCCAACGAACCCGTTGCTTTTTTCTTTGGTGGCATGGTCGTGATTGGTTGCTGGAAGGCAACGAAAAAAAAACGGTCACTGACTGGTTGGGTAACATAACTTGATTTGTGGGTTGACATCGTACATGCCTACATGTGACTTCTTTTTTCGACCAACTCAAATTACACCGATTCCGACGACGTAATAGTAGTACCAGTACTACTCGTATCGCCACTACGCGTACTACTCCCCGCCAACAACAACATCCGATTGCGCCGCACATACGCTTCTTCGCCAATACTCTCATCATCGGGCAAACAGTCATTGGCACGTTTCTCGTTGAAGCACGTGGGGCCAGCAATGACTCGACAACGACACCACGCGTGAACTGATGAACAAGCGAGCCCGACAGAAACAGTAGTAGCAACAGAGAGTATCATAAAAGAGCGAGTTGAAAGAGTGACGCCGTGTTGCAAAGCCCAGATACCGAACGCAATGTTAGCAATGGCATACACTGCACAAACTGCGGTGAGTATGCGGTAGAGTATGGCATTACAAAACGTGTATCGACACGATTGTTTGCAATGGCACGCGACCATATTCGTGCACACGCCAACGCGGCGAATGTGCAGTTGTGCCAAGCAGCAACGTGCCACAATGTATGCGAAGAGTTCAAAAAAATAAGGCTCGTCGACTACACTACATTACACAATTACACTACACTGCACTCTCTAATTTCACCACCAGTCAGTATCATTTCGGTCGCAACGCCCCAACGAGCAGTCACAGCCTCGTCCTCATTTCGGTCGCAACGCCTCAACGATGGATGTGAATTTCGAAGATAAGCTATGGCCCAAACCTGCGTTTGTGGATGGCATATCCACATGCACAACGTGTGGTGACAAGAAGGACAGCAAGTGCACCGTCTGTTTTCGGTGCACCCGTTGTGCATACAAAGCGAAGACGCAAACCCATCTGGACGACCACACCAAGTTCTACCACAAGAGCGACACGTGGGTGCTGTACGTGGAGTGCGATGATTCCGGCGAGGGGCGTGAAGAGCTCGAGATTTGCCTGTCTATGAGACCTATCGACGCTACTGGCGGCCAGTGGGCCTTCGAGGATGGTGATTTGGAGAAGTTTGGCGACAAACTCGTGAAAGCGGCGCGCAAGACCGGCGTCAAGCTCTTTTGCGTGATGCGCATGATTGATCCCGGTCTCGGTCTCATTCTGCCGAGCTGGCGAGTGACGGGCGCGATCAAGGCGGGTGTTTGTAAAGTGTACACGCTGCCGCAGGAGGCGGGAGGGGAAGACACGAAGGCGAAAGTGCGTTGTTGAGAGAGCGTCGCGTGGTGAGTTCTTGACCGCCGACGAGCTCATTCGGTTGTGCTGCTCTACTCTCGTTGCGATGCGGTTGAATCCTGGCAGGCTGAGACGAAGGACGAGTCGGAGTCAGGTGCGTCGGCGACCCCGGAGAAGTCGGTCGACGCAGACGATTCGACTGTGGAGGCGTCGCCGCTCCCGCCGCCGGCGCCGAGACGGTCGCTGAGACAGAAGCGCAAACGCAGTTCCACTGGCGTCACACCGGCGGCCAAGCGCGCGAAGCGGTGAGGCCGGAGAGACTCAAGTGTGTCCGGTGTGTATGTGGGTGTGGGTGTTGACAGTGGCTGTCTGTCTCTCTCCGTCGAATTGAGCCTAAATTTGGTCTTGTAATGTGTTACTCCGGAATCTGTAGTACTGTTGCAATCTCCTCTTCTGCGTCTTCTTTGAGCGGCTTGTGGATTTCGCGTGTGAGCGGCTCGTCGACTGCCGTCGCCTTGGCCAACTTGAGGATCTCGCGGCGGAGACCACGCTGCACGTTAAGCTCCTTGGCGACACCCATCTCGCGCTCGGTTTTGGTGCGTCGCTGCTGCAAATCCACGTAGACGTCTTTCTTGGTTTCCGCGTCGTACGCACGGTACGTGTAAATGTTAACAAACCAGCCGTGTTTATTTTTGTGCCACAGCTTATTCTGGTGACCGCAGCGGCGAATGACACGTCCCACTGCCTGTCGCAGCTCACCGCGCGTCAGCGGCGGCTCGAGCAAGTGAAAGTAGCTCACGTCTTTCAAATCGACACCCTCCTTAAAGCCCGAGTCCAACACCACGATGCCAATCTTCTGGCCGCGCATATTGTCACGCTGATTGAACGCGTTGCGCAACAAGGTGGCAATCTGGTTGTTCTGTGCCATCGTCACCTTGCGCGCACGCCCCACATTGGTGATGAGATTGTGCCCGGTCAGCTCAGAGGTGGAGAGGAAGCCGACGCGACGCTTGTTCGGCGCTTTACGCTCGCCGAGCGGAATGTCGTTGGCCTTTTCCATGTCGTTCACCTTGAAGCGCACCGGCCGCATACTCACCTTTGTGTATGTGACGAGTGGATAGCCACGTGCCGCAAAGGCGGCCGCAATCAGCTTGCTGCCAATGCCTCGGCTTTTCATGTCGGTAAAGATGGCGTGTTTGCGTTGCGTGCCGCGTTTGGCATCGGCAGCGTCCAACGCTTCAATTTTGTCGAGCAACGCGTTGATTTTCGGTGCCAACTCCTCCAACTGCGTCTCGTTCAGCGCCTTCGGCACGTAACATTTCACTTCTTTGGCGACGACACGCCGCTCTTCTTCAATATCACTAATGTCAATGTCCAATTCACTCTCTTCCGTTTCGCTGGTGGGCGCCAACAAATCTTTCGGATCGACGTCCACTGTCTGCACATCAGTATCCGACTCTGTCTCCACGTCCGAGACGCTTTCCTCGAAGCTTTCGTCCGACTCATCGCCGTTCGTCGAATACGGAAGCTTTCGCGCGGCCGCACGTCGTTTTGCCCGTTCAGCGCGGCTCAACCGCTTCTTGGCACGGATGATCGGCACATCCATCAGCGTACCTCTTGGCACGTCGCGTGGCGCAGTCAGACGCACTTCACACTGTGGCAAGTTGAGGTTGTATTTGTGTTTGATATGATACGGCGCGTAATGCGCACGCTGACGCATACACTCGCGCACATGCTTGAAGCGCTTGCTTTGGAGATAAGTTGTGTAGTCCTTCAACGTGCCCTTCGGGTTGGCCGCTTTCCACGTTTGATAGAGTTTGTCGTCTTTGCGTTTCTGGACGTTGCGTACGGCCTTGGCTTTGTCCAAGAGGCTGTCGTAGCGTGTCACACAGCCGCGCTTCACCTCTTCACCACCGTAGATGGCGTTACGTTGCGTGCTCGACAACGGCACGCGCACGTTCTCGGCGTTGACACGCTGTGCGAAGAAGCTCGGTTCGCGTGCGCCCACATACGACACGAGTGCTTGTGCACGTTGGCGATACGTTTCCACCGCGGCCTTGGAGAGTTGCTTGGTGTTGACACTGTACATGCGCATCATCTCGGCGTGTGTGTAGCGTTGCTTCGGATCGACAATGAGCAAGTTGAGCAAGTCAAAGTAGCGTCTCATGTGCACGGCGCGCGGCACCGGCGTGGCCGTCAGCAACAGCAAACGTAGTCGCACCGAGAGATCACGTCGCTGTGCCGCGTGGATCGCCTTTTCAATCTCCGTAATGTCGTCTGTGTTGCGCACGTCTGATTTTCTGAACAGGCGCTCCTTGTCCGGTAGGTTCTCCGGTGAGTACAAGTTGTGCGCCTCGTCGATAATGAGCAACGTGTTGTTCAGGAAATGCGTATGGACGTGCCACTTGGGATCAATCGCTTTCAATTGTTCGTCGTAGTATTCCAGACGCGTTTTCGTTTTGCCACGTTTCAGTGGCTTCTTGGCGTTCACGTCGCGACACAGGTTGGCAAACTCGCGATACGTGAGGATGCGATGCGTGACGTCTTGCGCTCCGGCCGATTGGTGCGACAGGGAGAGGAAGGGTGCCACACGGGGGTCTTTGCGCGCCTTCAGGTACATTTGATTGCGGGTGTCGGCGCGCAGCTTGCCCTCATCGCCACGCATGCGCATGGCACGAATGTCTTGAATGAGCGCGTTCCGATCGCTTTTCGCGGGCAAGCTGCGCAAGTGCTGACGCAGTCCCCACAAACACAGATCATGGAACATATCGCGCTGAATCGGGTCGTTTTTGAGTTTCTTACGCGTCACCCAAATCACTTGCCAGTTGCCTTTACTCAGGAACTGCTTACTCCACGTCAGCATACTCGTGCACGACTTGCCGGTGCCGACTTCCTGCCAGAGCAGCAACCCTGAGTACGAACTGTCGGGCGACACGTACGACGCGACAAAATGCTGGTGCGGTCGCGGATCGAACAGGTAGGTGCCGGGCTTGCGTTTGCACGCGTTCACCGGCGGATCGGGCAGGGGTGGATACGCAAACTCGGCGAACGACGTGGCGACGGCCTTGCGAAAGTCGGCAAACGGGAGTTTGGGATCGGGATACGGCCCTGTCATGCCCGGGATCGGCGCTTCGGGTTCGACGACGGGTTTCTCGCCTTCTTGCAGCATACGGTATTTGCCCTCACCAAGTGCCTGGATGCGTGGCATGCGGAAGATCACTTCAGAGAGACGAGAGCGCAAGGCCTTGCCAGCGTGTGCCACTTTGGCTTTCACCTCGGGCTCCTCGCGTTTGGCAATGACCTCGATCAGTTGCGTTTTGGTGACCGCGCGCCCATCCGTTGCACCAAGCGTCGCAACGCCTTGCAAAATGAGCTCTTTCCACGTAAGCGGTAACTCACCCTCGCGGCGCTTCAAGCGTTTCATGTCACGTTCCACATCTTTCAGCACCAACGTGAGTTTAGCCTTTTCGTCCGCGGTCTGTGCCTTGGCGATCGCCTCCAGACATTTCTGTCGTACATGCTCCAATATCTCTCGGCTCACATCCACCGGAATGCCCAGCGCAATGCACAACTGTGAGCGCGACCATCGCGCGCTAAACGTGCGACCTTGCGCTTTCATCATGGCCTGTAGTTCTTGTTTGTTCTTTTTGTGACAACGCGACAACGTGTCCAACGCGCCTTTCGGTGCTTCCACACGTGCCGGCGCCTTCTCTGGCTCGACACCAAGCCGTTTTTCGAGTTTGCGACGCGTGACACGCAGGCGTGCTTTCTCTTGTGGCGTTTGCGCTGCCGCGACCGCCTTGCGCAGCTCGGCGAGATCCGCTTGCAACATGGCCGTAGTCGCCTCAGTAGGCATACCCAACGCTTCACACAACTGCGAGCGAGACCATCGGGCGCTAAACGTACGACCTTGTGCTTTCATCATGGCCCGCAATGCCTCCTTTGTCTTTTGGGCACATGGCGACAACGGGTCCACCGCTTTTGGCTCAACACGTGGTGGTGGCGGTGCTTCGCCCACGGCCCTTTTGACACGGTACACACCCTTTCCGACAACATGTACCTTATCGCGGAGCCGTTTCCGAATCGTGTCACTCAGGCGATTACGTGCCGTTTTCGCAGCCTCTGCCATTTTTGCTTTGCTGACGGCGTCCTGGCGCATGAAACGCTCGAGTTCATCTAGCGTGACGTCTTGGCCGGGTGTCTTTACCCTCAGCAACGCATTCCACACTAAAGCAATCCACGTCGTTGCTTTACGTAGATCCTTTTCGACATTGGCAATCACCTTGTTGTGTTTTTCAATGTCGCGTTCAAGCGCTTTGCGTGCCGTCTCGTCAGTCACCTTTCCGAGTGCCAATGTGGCCTGTGCCAATGCGGCGGAGGCTTTGTTGTGCACGTGTGCCAGCCGTTTCACGTGCGTGCTTAATGTCGGCGTCGTCAGCAATACGATACCTTCTGCCGCCTCTTTGACTTTTTCTGCTTGCTTTCTTTTTTTCTTTTTCTTCGTCTTGGCCTTCTCTGATTGAATGAGCTCGGCCAAGGTCATGTCCTCCCAATCCTTTTCCTTTTTGACAGCAACCTTCTTGGCCTTCTCCTCAAGTGCAACGCGTTTCTTCGCCTTGGCTGCTTTCTTCATCTTGGCCTTCTCTGATTGAATGAACTCGGCCAAGGTCATGTCCTCCCAATCCTTTTCCTTTTTGACAGCAACCTTCTTGGCCCCTATTTTGGCTTCAAGTGTCGCAATATCCTTTCGCAAGTCGCCGCATACACTTTTCCGAATGCGACGCGCTTCGCCTTTGAGATCAGGATCCAACAAGCTGTTTTCGCACCATGCCAGCGCCTCACGAAGCTCTTTAAGCTGTCGTTTTTCTTCGGCAGACATCACTGCCACTATGCTTATAAGCACAGAAAAATTTACAACAGTGCATCTTCAATACAGAGGGCGAGTGCAGAGTGCACCATATCACAGCGTTCACAGTAAATACACGGCGCCGGGCGGCGTTCTGCAGGCAAGACGATCGGTATCTTGGAGCCCTGTATCGTAATGTGCTTTTTCTTGTCCGTGTACACAAAGGCGACGGTATGCGTACAATAATGAAAGCCGTTGTGGTCGAGTGCACACTCTTTGGTGGCCTCTTCTGCATTTTTGGCGCGCGGTCGAATGCGCACGCGACGACCACAACCGACAGCATAGCCGTCCATGCGCGCCGGGTCACAATACTTGTACACTATAACGAGTTCGGCTTTGTCTAATTTGGCGGCCATGACCGATACACCTCGTTGCCGACGCCTGCGTTGTTCGCAGTTTCGACGAAAATGCACGTTAACGGGTACGATAAGCATAGTACCTGCGTCGCGAATGTACAGCGAGTTACATAAGCAGCATGGCCTACACGATGAACGACAGATTGACGCGGATGAGCGCTGGGGACTCATTGGGAGTTTCTTCTCGTCGCACGGCTTTGTGCAGCAGCAAATCAACTCGATGAATCGGTTCATGGCGATGGACTTGCCTACCATCATTACACGCACGCCACCGATTCGGTTGTACCCGTCCAAGGATCGTTTTCAGTCGCGTCACATGAAACAACGGCGCTACTTTTACGAGATTACGTTCGACAGTGTGCACTTGGGCAAGCCGATGATTACGGATGCCGCCAACAATTCGGTGCCGCTGTTTCCACAGGACGCACGCGAACGCGATCTCAATTACTCGGCGGCGTTGCATGTGCGCGCCACCACGCGCCGCATCGAAAGCGTGCCCGGTAGTGAAGGCGACGGCAGCAGTAGCATTCGTGAGCGTGTCAATCGCGAATGGGTGTACATTGGGCAATTTCCGATCATGGTCGGCTCGAATCACTGTTGGCTCGCCGACGAGACGCTCGACCGCGACGTGACAGAGATGCGCGAGTGTCTCTACGATCAGGGCGGTTACTTTATTGGGCGTGGGCGCGAGAAGGCGCTCGTCTCGCAGGAGCACATTCGTTTCAATCGCATTTTTGTGTTTGAGAAGCGCCGACCGAGCGGCATCGTATTGGTGTGTGAAGTGCGCTCCTGTTACAATGCCCACCTGCGCAACGTGCATCCGGTGAGCATCACGATTAATGGTACGCGCATCTCGCAGCGCGGCTTGCGCTCCAACCGCGGCGTCGCCATGACGGTACGCGTGCCGTATGCCGGCCAGCCCATCTCCATTCCGCTCATCTTTAAGGCGCTCGGCGTGCTGAACGATCGCGACATTCTCTACTGTATTGCACAGCGCGACGATGATGATGCCATCATCGATTTATTGCGTCGGCCGCTCGAACAGGCGGCGCACCTCAAGACGCGCGAAGATGCGCTCTACGTGCTCGGGCGTTGCCTCAATATTCCGAATCGCAACACGGCGGATCCGCGTGCCGGTAGTATCGCGTTGGCGCTGCGCTCCATGTCACGCGTCTTTTTGCCGCACATGGCCAGCAATCTGGACAATACCTTTGAGGAGCGCATGAACAAGGCGCTCTTTTTTGGTCACCAAGTACGCAAGTTGCTCGAAGTCTACCTGGGTCGCACGGCGAGCGCCAACGATCGTGACCATTACACGAACAAGCGTTTGGATATGCCAGGCTCACTGTTCGGCCTGTTGTTCACGCAGAACTTTCAAAAAATGAAAAAGGAGGCACGCAAGTACCTCGAGCGCTGCATTGAGCACGGCAAACCGCCCAACCTCAGTCAGGCGATCAAATCCAAAACCATCACGCAAGGCCTGCGCTATGCGCTCTCGACGGGCAAATGGCCGAATTACCAGGTGGTCAAGATTAACGCGGGCGTCTCGCAGGAGCTCAATCGCATGACGTTCGGCGCGACGCTGAGTCACTTGCGGCGCGTCAACACACCGATCAACAAGAAAACGGGCAAAATGACCAAACCGCGTCAGTTGCACGCCACACAGCAGTTTGTGCTGTGCGCGGTGGAGACGCCCGAAGGTGCGCCGTGTGGCGTGCTCAAGAATTTTGCGCTCATGTGTGCTGTGAGCGTCGGTGTCGACCCGAGCGCCGTGTACGACGTGATCATGAGCCAACTGCGTGTCGTGATGCCCATGAAGTTGATGGATCGCGCGTGGGTGAGCAAAGTGCAAGCGGTGCGGTGGCACAAGATCTTCCTGAACGGGCGCTGGGTTGGCATCATTCCCGATGCGAACCCTGTAGCACAACGGCTACGCACACTGCGGCGACAGGGTGAGATTAGCGCCGAAACGTCCATCGCCTACAAGCCCGCACTCGGTGAGCTCCACATTTCGACGGAGGGCGGTCGGCCCATGCACCCGGCGCTCGTGGTGCAACGCGACGCCGACGGCATACATACGCTGGCACTCCGCAAGAAGCACATTGCCAAATTACGCTACAGTGCGGTGACGAATTATGGTTGGCGCGACCTCTTGGAGGACGGCGTCGTAGAGTGGCTCGACTGTGAAGAGCTGGAGGGTTGCATGATGGCCATGGAGCCCAGCGACTTGGAGAAGCAGAATGCGCTGCTGCGCGAGAATAAATGGCTGACCGACACCAAGAAAGAACCGATTCCCATCCTCCACTACACACATTGCGAAATTCATCCGGCAATGCAACTGGGCGTATGCGGCTCGATCATTCCGCTGCCCGATCACAATCAATCGCCCCGCAACGTGTACCAATGTACGTCTGTCTTCTTACTACTTCTTGCTTGAACTTCTATTGTTTTTGGCACTCACCACCGTTTCTGTTTTTCTTCTTTTCAACAGGTGCGATGGGCAAGCAGGCGATCGGTATTGCGACGACCAACTACCACTTTCGCTTCGATTCCATTGCCAACTTATTGTACTACCCGCAGCGGCCGTTGGTGACGACGCGCATCAACGAGATTATGCGCTGTAGTGAATTGCCGTCCGGTCAGAATATCATGGTGGCCATCATGTGCTACGATGGCTACGATATTGAAGATGCGACGGTGATGAACCAGTCGAGTATCGATCGCGGCATGTTTCGCTCAACGCAACTACGCACGTATCACGAAGAGGCCAAGAAGAATCACGCCCACGGCAAGGAGACGTTTGAAAATCCCATGCTCGGCAACGACGAGGACGGCGAGAAGAACGTGACGCACATTCAACACGGCAATTACGACAAGCTCTCTGAGGGCGGCGTCGTGTTGCCAGGCACGCGCGTGCACGAGCACGACATTATCATTGCCAAGACGGTGACGCCGAAAGTGAACAATTACCGGCGCAAAAACAAACAGCAGGCGCTCGGCGCGGTATTAGGCACAGGCGGTCAGGACGACGCACCGGAAGAGGCACGCAAGAAGCGCGACAAGAGCGTCGTGGTCGGCAAGAACGAAGACGCCATTGTGGATCGCATTCTCAAGACGGTCACACCCAAAGTCGAAACGATCAAACTGCGCACACGCCAGATGCGTATTCCAGAGATTGGCGACAAGTTCTCGAGTCGCCATGGTACGCACTTTTCACTCAATCTTCACTCACATAACCATCGCCAAAAAGGCTTGCTTTTGCACAATGCACGCAACTATACCACCCGCCTATTGTCGTTGCATTACCTTTTATGGTTTCGCGTGCGATGGGGTGCTGTTGTTTAATCAGTCGCCCCACATAGGCGCACTGATCATCGTGGCCAAACCTTTCCAGTTCGCTACGTGTTAACGTTCCATTGTGCCATCCCACTTGATATTTGTGTTTGAGTTCTCGCGAGCGTCGTTCTCGGTTGGCTTTCGCTTTCGATTTTGGCATGCTTATCTAACGATTTTATTTTTAATTAGGTCAAAAGGGCACTGTTGGCCGCACGGTGCGCTCCGAAGACATGCCGTACACGTCGCGCGGCGTCATACCCGATTACATTATCAACCCGCACGCGTTCACAAGTCGCATGACCGTCGGCCATTTGCTCGACATGTTGTTTGGCAAGCTTGCCGCGGCGACCGGTCGGCAACAGGACGGCACTGTGTTTGATCACAAGAGTGTCGAGCAGGTCGCCGAGGCGATCCACCGCTGTGGCTTTCAACGCTACGGCAACGAGGTCATGTACGACGGACGCACTGGCGAGCGTTTGCCGGGCACCGTCTTTCTCGCGCCCATCTACTATCAGCGCCTCAAGCACATGGTGCAAGATAAGATTCACGCACGCGCGCGAGGCAGTATTCGCATGATGACTCGGCAACCGACGGTCGGGCGGCGACGCGAAGGCGGCTTTCGCTTTGGCGAGATGGAACGCGACTGTATGATTGCGCACGGTGGCGCGGCGAACCTCCGCGAGCGCCTCTTTACGCAGTCGGATCCCTACACCACATACATTTGTGTCACGTGCGGTCAGATTGCGATTCACAACACAAAAACCGACGATCGTTGGTGTATGCAATGCGGCCAACACGGCGATGACGCAGTGCAAGCGGTGGCCATGCCCTACGCGTTCAAACTGCTCAAACAGGAACTGCTCGCGTTGAATATTGCCGCACGTATTCGGTTGGCGAAGCCGAAATGCCGAGGCCAAGAGCCAGATCAATACACAAAAACCAACCGTTAGTGAACGTAGTGAACGCCGCTATTATTCACGCTTCTCGTTCGAAAATTTGAATTGTGCCGTACACCAGGTAAAAAGCGAGAAAACCGCAAATTTCGGGACTGTTGGCATTCCTGAATAACGTTACAAATGAGTTTTGTAGTGCTGCGTCCCTTACCTCGGCAAACGCAACGTGCCTTGACGTCGCTGCTACGCTTTATCCCGGCCTTTGAGCCAGTTCGCCTTGACGTCGCTGCTACGCTTTATCCCGGCCTTTGAGCCAGTTCGCCTTGACGTCGCTGCTACGCTTTATCCCGG
>SDBT01005278.1_pt1 | contig 21740 bp, 27 predicted proteins | sample 2277101 | NCBI WGS metagenome assembly SDBT01 (sample SAMN10404973, study PRJNA504765) | marine sediment metagenome | isolation source: marine sediment core GS10_PC15, 103 cmbsf | place: Arctic Ocean: Southern Knipovich Ridge | collected 2010
TAACATCTATCTGAATGGGAATAAGGTTGCTGAAGATGATAGTGAAAGCGTGAATAGTTTCGTATCAGTAGAAAATCTTAACGCCCCTGTTTGGATAGGAAGATATTCCGCAAATTATTCCAATGGCCTCATTGATGACGTAAGAATTTATACCACAGAGCGAAGCGCCGTTCAAATAAGAGACTTTTATGAACAAACGCGATGGAGATATGGAGTGTGAACCTAACTACACCATCACACAAAATCTGGCCTATGCGTGCTACAGGAGCAGAGGACACCCTTCTCAATCTGACCACGGAAGGAGATTATGCACAGCGCCCGACAACGGGCGTACTTGACTTACTCAAAGATAATGTCGAATGGACGGATAATTCGACCGAGCACGAATCTCTTACGCACAACCTTGAAACAAATGGCATGGAAATATACATCGCCGGCAGTTCCGCTCACAGCAGAAATGCAATATGGTATTTAACGGCGTGGAGAAATGAAAATGGTCCAGCCAAGAGAATAGCACAGGGGACTTGCACAACTGGAACACAAGCAGTCGTTGCGTGGCCCCACAATAATACGGCAATAGCAAATACATTCTGGTGCGATCAAATCATAGTAACGTGGCATAATTGGCCAAAAGCAATAGCAAGTACCGATGAGAGCGGAAACAGCAACTCCGTGGGTTCTCTTTGGCTTGACGCTTTTGGGTACAGATATTGGTTGATTGAGTTCAGGACGACGGAGGCGGACGCAACGGCGCTGACTAATCTCACGGCATTTTACGGGAGGTCTTAATCGCTACTCTTTTTTGCCTAATTGATAAACACTTATTAAAAGGAGTACAAAAAGCACCATAAAGACAGAAAAGCCCATAATTGCTCTCAGAAAAGCGCTATAAGGCTGAAACCAGAATATATTTATGAACCAATTCATAATTAGTAATATTATAACTGTTTTGCCATTGGAGTCAAGTAAAAAATGAGTCGCACGTCAAAAATTGTGCAATCGTTCAACAAGGGCGAAATATCGCCACTCATGGATATGAGAATAGACCAACAGGCCTACCAGATGGGTTGCCGGACGATGGAGAATTTCTATCCCTTGATTTATGGCGGGGCCGAGCGCAGACCCGGAACATATTTCTCCGGTGCGACAAAAGATTCAATCGGGCAGGCATCTACTGCAAAAGTACGAACAATTGATTTCGTTTATTCCGTCAGTCAGGCATACATATTAGAGTTTGGCAATCAATATATAAGATTCTATGCAAATAGCGGCAGATTTACGGGCGTGCTTCTGGCGGATACCTCGGCGTGGGTAACAGGTACAACATACGTCGCGGGCGACCAGGTAAAAACATCTTCTGCCGACAAAATATACGGATGTTTAATCGGGCATATCGCAACAAACGCAGGGGGCGATGGAACAGGCGGCGACCCGAATTCAGACGGAAACCCTATACAATGGTTAAATATTACGGGAACAGGAACCCCAGGAGAGGCGACAACCAATTCTCTTACTACCGATTCATATCCTATATACGAGATTCCTTCTCCCTACCTAACGGCGGATTTGTTCGGCCTTAAAATCGAGCAGTCCGCCGATGTTATGTATATAACGCACCCAGGCTATGAGCAGAGAAAGTTATCAAGAACAAACGCAACAACATTTGTATTATCTGAACTTGACTTTGGTACGGGTCCGTTTCAAAGTATAAACGCCGTAACAACTGCGCACATAACCCCATCTGATACTACCGGAAGTATTACACTGACCGCCACTGGCACAAATGCGGACAACTCTGCGTTTGCACCTTTCGTAGATGGAACTACTGTTGGCCATGAACCAAGTGGCGCAACCGGTGCTGCGGCGGTCGGGACATCTCAAACTCTCAAGTCTATCACAGGCGCGTTGTTCAAGATAGTACATTCTATGGAGGCCGGCGAGGTAAGTAAATCGTTTACTTCTATTGGCAATTCAGAATCGCTTCTGGTTTATAAAGGGGTTAAGTGGGACTTTATTACAACCGGAACGTGGGTAGGGGTAATGAAGTTAGAGAGGAGCTATGACAACTCTGTATGGGAAACCATTGCAACGGTTGCGGCACCTAACTTACAATTCGACGGGACAGAAGAAATTGATGATGCTTTTTATAGAATACATATGACAGAATTTACTTCTGGTTCGGCGAAAGGTCAATTTTCGGTGCGGGATACATCTCATGTTGGAATAGTTGAAATAACAGATGTATCCTCTACTACTGTGGCTACCGGCACGGTCAGGCAAACGCTTGGCTCGACCGACAAGACCCATAGATGGTCAGAAGGGGCGTGGAGCAACTTCAGGGGTTGGTCTAATACAATAGCAATATCACCGGAGGAAAGACTTACGTTCGCCGGTTCTGCGTCTTTCCCGCTTACAATATGGGGAACGAAGTCGGGCGATTTTACCGATATGACAGAGGGCGTTCTGGATGATGATGCTATAATATTTACCCTTATCGGCTCTGGAAGGCAAAACGCAATCAGGTGGATGGTTTCCAAAAACTCGCTTATACTTGGTACTTATGGCGGCGAGCATGTACTTGGCGCGTCTAATGATAAAGAAGCATTAACTCCAACTAACGTAACAGCTAAAATACAATCCACTTACGGCTCTGAGGATATACAAGCACAACTTGTCGGTGATTCTATCTTGTTTGTCCAGCGTGGTGGTAGAAGAATAAGAGAGATGCATTACGACTTCGAGAAAGATTCTATGATAGCGGAAGACCTTACTGTATTTGCTAATCATATCACAGAATCTACAATCGTGGACATGGCTTATCAGAGAACCCCCGACCCGATGCTATGGTGTGTCCGTAGTGATGGTGAAATGGCTGTAATGAGTTACGAAAAGTCTCAGGACGTATGGTCATGGTGCAGGTCTATTACCGCAGATAATACATCTGACAGCGATTTCGAGAGCGTTGCGATAATACCAGGAACAGGCGAGGAGGACCAAATCTGGACAAGTATTAAAAGAACGATAGGTGGAGCGGCCAAGAGGTATATCGAATATTTCAGTACGAGAGCGTTTTGACAACCAAAGCCAATGCACATTTCGTTGACTCTGATATAACAGGTACAAGTGGTCTTGATAACTGGCAAAGCGCTAACTATGAATACCCGCCGTCCGACCCGAACAAAATAAGTATTAGTACAGCGGAACAATTACAGAAAATAAGTTATGATGCCGATTATCCATCTAACGGCGATTATGAATTAGCTAACGATATAGATTGTGGCGAAATAGCACAATGGCAGCCAATAGGCGGCAGGCATATTGACAATGGTGGCGAAAACCAGTTTACCGGTACGTTTGATGGAAGATATTATACCATATCCAATGTAACTTATGACCAAAGCCTTTTGGCCGGAGACGATTCTAAACATAATGGCGTTGGGTTTTTTGGAGAAATGATAAGCGCCACAGTTGAGCGTGTTGTTTTAACAAATGTGGTTATTACCATGACAGTAAATGCGAGGTCAAGCAGCGTTGGTTTATTATTCGGACAGACAACGGCAACGACCTGTAATGTAAGAGATTGTTATGTGCAGGGAACAATAACTATCACAAGTGCCGGCGGTTCTTGGTACGGTGGTATTGGTGGCCGGATATTAGGTAGTGGGTCTGATATTGACAGATGCGGGGCGGATGTTGTTATAAATGCCACGAATCCAAATTCGTTTAATTACGCAGGACTGTTAATGGGTTATGTGGCGGGAATAGCTACTACAATAACAGATTGTTATGGTACTGGAACAATCTCAGAGGGTGCGGCTGGTGCCAAGTTATCGTTTTCGGGAGGTTTAATCGGTGGTTTTGGAAATACTCCGATAATCACTAATTGTTATTCGGCTGTTGTATTTTCTGGAACCGTATTACAAAATACAGGCGGGTTTGCAGGAAATACACTTAGTGGCTCCCAAACTTATACAGATTGTTTTTGGGATGGTACTATAGAAACACTTGGCCTTGCCGACCACGGCGAGGATGGTGATATTGCTAATATAACCGAATCCACAACAACCCTTATGCAGACCGAATCAACTTTTACCGACGTGAGTTGGGACTTTAATAATATTTGGCAAATAGATGAAGGTAATGATTATCCAAGGCATATTTGGAAGTCCGGCGCACCCTACAAAATCCAGACAGGATTACAACAACGAACAACAGCTATGCCAATCGACCACGCTCACCTAAACGGAGAAACAGTACAAGTCCTGGGAGATGGTTCGTATCTCGGCACAGATACAGTGTCCGGTGGAGATATAACCCTTGATGACAATACTACCGTAAATCATGTAGGGCTTGCATACACAAGTACAATCTTGCCCATGAAGATAAATGGCGAGGTTAATGTTAAGCGAATAAGCAAGATTATTCCTAATGTAAATGAGACTGTTGGTGGTGATTACGGCAGGAGCGTAGCAAAGCTGACCTCAATGGTACTTCGCGCCTCTGGCGACCCGCTTGACACGGATGGTGCACTATTCACAGGTCATGTAGATTTGCCGTTTGACGGCACGCTGGACAGGAGCGCGGATATATACATAACGCAGGACGAACCCTTGCCGATGAAATTGCTTGGCCTGGGAGTTGTTTTAAGCGAAGAGAGAATATAGAGAAAGAATAAGACAGAATATGGCAACACTTGCTAACGCACATTTCGTTGATAGTGATATAAACGGCAGTACCTCCGCCGCTAATGCAGACTGGACATCTACGGGCCAAGCCCGCGCGACCACTTATCCAGAGGACTATACACATCTTGACGGCGAGACTGTCAAGATTGTTACTGCTGGTGTCGTGGGAATAGACCAAATAGTCGCGTCCGGCGCGGTTACGGGTTCACCAGACCACGTAGGGTTAGGCTACACAAGCACTGTGAAGCCGTCCAAGCTCGATATAGAGGGAATGGGCATAATACTGACCAAGAAGATAACCAAGGCAATCGTGAGCTTCTACCAGACGCTCAAGGGTAAGGTAGGCCCAAGCACGGATGCGCTCGAAACCGTGTCGTTTGGCACAACGTTATTCGATGGCATAAAAGAGGTTCCGCTGAATGACGGTTACGACAGAGACGCGGACTTGATAATCCTTCAGGATGAGCCGCTTCCAATGACGTGCAGGGGTGTCGTGTTAGACGTAGGGGTACATAATAAATGAACTTCCGCGAAACCACACAAGAGGATTTGGATTATATCGCAGACCATTCTGTTAGCAGGGGTGTTCAAAAGCAACAGCCGGAACAAATTGACTATATGTTTACACTTGAACACGAAGGTGTTCCTTTAGGAATAGGTGGGTTTAGGTTGATAAACACAACAACCGCATGGTGCTGGGTGGATTTAGGTTGTGAATCCGGTAAACATATCAGACTGGTTTACCGATTGATTAAAGAGTGGATGGACAGGTTTATTAAGTTGCACGGTATTGTCCGATTGCAGGCTTATGTAGAATATGATTTTCCAGAGGCTATACGTATGGTGCAACACTTGGGGTTCAACTGGGAAAGTAAAATGAAAAACTTTATAGGCGATAAAGACGCGGCGATGTACGTGAGGATTATATAATGGCTCCGTTACTAATAGGAAAAGCTGCACTTGGTGGTGTTGCTGCAACAACAGGATTGTTCGGAACTGCTGGTGCTTTTACAATTGGCCAAACTCTTTTAACAACAGGAATAGCAGCAAGTGTATTTGGTCAGTTCCAGGCTGGAAGAGCAGCGGAAGTACAAGCCGAGGCGGACGCTGCGCTATTTGAGCAAAACGCCAAACTCAAAGAACGCGAAGCCGCAGAAAAACTCAGGCGTGGACGTGTTCAAGCTGAACTCATGGGCGAAGAGGGCGAAGAGTTTGCCGGTCGTGCACTGGCCATAATAGGGAAGTCTGGCGTTCAACTTAAAGGTTCTCCTGCGCTTGTTCTTGACGATAGAGCCGAGAAGTTCGAGGCCGACAGGATGCAGATACTTGAAAACGCTTTTAAGGGCAGAGGGTTTTCATTGCAAGAGGCGGAGATACAGCGATTCAAGGGGCGTTCCGCAATAGCAAGAGGCAAGAATAAAAAGCGCGCAGCCACGTTGTCTGCCGCCGGAACACTACTTACAGGATTTGGCGGAACATAAGGAAACAATATGCCACCTATACCAAAAGTTAGACGACGAGTATTGCCGGCTGTAGTTGGCGCACCGCTCGCATCGCCTGTTGACGTAGCTGCGGATGCACCTGCGAGGGCACTGGAGGGGATTGGGCAGGAACTGTACAAGATTGGGTTGGAACGGCAAAAACAAGAAGATGACGCTTTTTTGGCAAGTAGTGGCGCCGACTTAAATAAGACAATTAGCGACGAACGTGAAAAGGCAAGATTAGAAGTTTTACTTGACAGAAACCAAGCTGCAGAAAATCGCAAAAGAATATCTGATTTATATGACTCAGAAATAGAACGACTTACAAAAAGGGCAAGAGCAAGTGTGGCAAGACGATTTAGAAACTTTGCGATGCTTGCAAAAGAAGGAAAATTAGCAGGAATAAATAATATTTATCGAGCCAAACAACTAGACTTTCAAAGGAACGACACTTTAAGGCAATATACAAATACATTTGAAACACTTGCAAACCAAGAATTACCGGTTGACGAAATATTGAATCATCCTGATGTTTTACTTACCGACAAGGCAATGGCCCCGTATTGGAAGGCGGGGGAACAAGAAGATAATAAAAATAGAATTTTATCTGATGTTTTAATTAACCCTAAATACGCAAGGTATGAAGACGCCAAAAAGCTAATTCAAAACACAACAATGTTGCCTTCAGAGAAAAATGCAAAAAGAAAAAACATAGATAATACACAATTAGCAGATGAAAGAAAAATCCTTGACTTGAATAAAAAAGCAGACATGCAAGTAAATGAAGATTTCCTTGTTAAGTTAATGAACAAGGAGTTAAAACCTAACGAGATTGTTGCCAGTCGTCTTGACGAAGGGGATGAACTCGGCGTTGGTATTTTTGGATTAACCGGTAAGGACACACTAAACCAACAAAGCTGGTTGGCATATTCTAAGGCATCTTTTGAGCCGCCATATCCAGGGCTGATAATATCTAACCCATCCGGCGCGGCGGCAATGACAGATATTGTACTTACTTATTCTAAGTTCGGAACGGACAGAGAAACGGCAATGAAAAAGTTGCTTGACATGCGGTATAGACAAAAAACAATAAGCGACAACGATTTTCGTTGGGCTATAGATAAATTAAATAATCCATACCCTAAGCATTTGGTTCCAGATATTGAATCGGCAATACAAAATAATAGACGAGCAATTTCACAAATTGAGGGGGGATGGCTTGACAGACTTATTACAGCCCCAGAAGAAACCGAAGAAATTAGACAATTAAACCTACAGTTATTAGATTGGATTGACGAACGAATTGCTAACGATAAAACACCTACTTACAAAGACATGCAAAACAAGTCAGCACATCTCAGAGGTCAAGGCGATAAGGAAATAACACGAAGACCGGTTATTGATACCCAAGCCGAATATGACAAATTAAAATCCGGTACAGAATTTCAAGACGCCAAGACGGGTGAATTTTTCAGGAAACCATAATGGGTTCAAGGTTTAACAAAACTGACACTTTATTATCGCCACCTGCTGGGTCGAGGTTCAGTTCTAATGACATTAGAATAGACGAACCCGTTGTTGGTCTTTATGAGGGTCAACCTAACGAAACTGATGTAGAAAAAGTAGCTAAGGATGTGTTTGATTTTTCGACAGAACTCAGCATACCATTAGACATTGCCGAGTTCAACTATAATGAAATGGCGAAGATAGCCGACCCTGACGATTTACCAGAACCTACTTCAGAAGTAAAGCAACCCTTAGAACTTAGGGCGGCACCGGAAGAAAAGACCTTGCTGAAGTCTATATTTGGATATGAAGGACTGGCCAAGCCTGAATACTACTGGAACATGAACTCTATCAAGAGAGCGGCTTTTGATGCGTACATGGCGGGCAGACACATCTTAACAAGGGTCGGTGGAAAGATAGTTACAGAATTAGGTCTTGCCAATACTAAGGAAATAAATGACTTATACAATGACGAACTTGTAAATAATCCTAAATGGTTTCAGAAATCACCGGAAGGTTTGGGCTGGAGTGTAGAAAAAGCTGCTGAATTTTATGCCTTGAAGGGGTTATTTAAGGTTACTGGATTAACTCGTGCTTTGGGGGCTATTGGAGCAAAACTTTCTCAGCCATTCTTGACCAAAGAAATTGTCAAAGTAGGCGGTGCGCAAGCGCTAAAGACGCTTAGCAAAGAGGGGTTAAAGAGACTTGGCAAAGATGCTCTTGTGGCGTTTTTGCGGTTCGCTCCTGAGAATACCGCTTTTCTAACCACTTGGTCTGTGGCAGGTGCAGCGTTAAAAAAGGGAGAATTTGAAGAAGGTCAAAAGCAAGTTGTTTCTTTTGTGGAACAATTTAATAAGAACATATCAGAAGCCGAAGCAATATTAAAAGACTTGCCTTTTACTGGTTCTGAACAAGAAACCGAACAAACTAAAAAATATCGCCAAGTGGTTATAGATTATCTAAATGAGCAAAAGCCAAAATTAGTAAAATTAAAAGAACAACAAAAAACATTTGGTGCACATGTATCTGAATCAGCTTGGGCAGGTACTTTGTGGGGTATCGGATTATCTGCGTTAGGCCCTGTTGTCGGAGCATCTGGGAAAATATTAGGAGCAACCAAATTCGGCACAGCGGTTAAACTTACTGCAAGCAGAGCCTATACCGAGATGTGGCGCAAATTTCCTCGTTTAATGAATGCCGGTAAGAGGCCGTTTTCTGATGAGTTTTTAGCAGAGTCCAAAAAACAATTCAGGGCAAGATTTGGTATTGAACCTACACCGGCTCAAGAAGCTCAATTAAAGAAGCTAACCAGATTGGTCGGGGAGGAGATTACTAAGGCCGCAAAAAAAGAAGCCGTCTTGAATGCATACTGGAATTCAGGTGCTAAAAAGGCACAGGATGTAGCTAAAGAAGCGGAAAGGGCCGCGGCGGAGGCAGCTAAGGTGGCCAAGAAGCCGCCTGTACGTCCCACAGAGGTCGTAAAACCTAAAAAGGGTGCAATCACACCCCCCAAAGCAGCAGAGGCGGAGGTGAAAGGAATTACTGGTGTAATTAAGAATGAAATCGCTGGTTCTGGCCGAACTGGAGAGGATTTAGAATTAAAGCCGAGTTTTGCAAAAAAGTTCACTTCTGTGGCGATGTTGCAAGGCAATAAAGTTATCAAGCCACAAGGAAATGAAGTTAATCACGCCCAAATAGCCGAAAGACTTGAGTTTCCAGACGACCTAATACCAGGTTTTATAGATAATGCAGACAATTTTGTCTTTCAGTTTGAAGCTGATGTGTCACGTGTACAAACAGTCCCGGCTCCGTCTAAAAAAGCGGAGCCAGCTGTTCCCTCCGCAGCAGAGGTGGTTAAAGAGGGGAAGGTGGAAGCAAGAATAAGTAAATTTGCTCCTGATGTTAAAATAATTCGTTTAGCTAAAACATCTCTACATAATGCCACTTTTGATGAAGGCAAAAATACCATAACTTTATATTCTAATGCTACGCCAGAAAGTGTTGAGCATGAACTTAGACATAAAGCAATTTGGGATTTAACGCATAAAGGTAATTTTAGTTTTGAATTAAACGATGCGATTGATACGGACGGAAAAGATTTAGCTAAATCTTACATGAAAAAAATAGAAGAAATGGAAGGTTTTGAAGGTGTGCACCCTCAAACCCTACGAAAAGAAGTCATGGGCAGTTTGCTTAAGGGTTATGTTTTTGATTCTATGTTTGCTACAAAATTACCAGAAGTGCATAAAGTTTTCTCAAAATATGTTACTCCTGAATTATATAGTAAGTTGACCCAAGCCTCAGCAGAGGCGGTTACAGAGGCGGCGAAGTCTGTGGTTACAAGGCAACGCAACGCCGGCTTCTTAAAGTTGCCGCCGGTCAGTGTAGTAAACGAGATAGGAGCAGAACATCCTAATATAGATGTACCTTTGTCTCAGAAAGACATAGGCATTTTACAGAACACAATTTTAACACCAGTCAACCAAGCCCAAAACACTCGCAATCCAACCATTATCAGGGCAGCAGAAACCATGGCAACAACCGGAATGGAGATGAACAACGACATTCAAGCCGCCTTGCGTAACGACCAGGCAATATACAAAACTTTACCGAAAGAGTATAGGGCAGACAGGGGAGCAAAGTTTTTTGAATTAATGGATAAGCATTTTTCTCCGTCCGAAATAGACGCCGATAAATCAATTCCGGCAAAAGTTAAGTCAACACTTAAACATTTCAAAATGCAAGACGAGGCAACTCGGCAAGAGGTTATCAAGCAAAAACGAGAATTGCGTTCTTTGGTAAACCAAAAGAAAACATTGGTTGAACTTCAGGCGATGGCCAGAAAGGCCGGAATAAAAGTAACCAAAAAAGGCAAGCCGAAAAAAATTGACAAAAAGCCAACTACCACAATTGTCAATAAAACAAAGGTTGAATTGTCTAATGAATTTGCAATTAAACAAGTGCCCGATGACTGGGGTAAACAGTGGAGTCATATCCAACATATATTCTTTGGCCAATACAATTTATTCTACGAAGAACTCGGCGAAAAGGGATTAGAAAAACACTTCATAGGAAGGGCTGAAACTCGTGCAGAAGCCTACCGCAAACTTTTAGACTGGAAAATGGCTCGCAAAGCAGAGGGACACAAAGACTATGATACAATAAAATTAGCTGCCACGCCGGAGCTAAATATTCCATTAGACGTTTTAAGATTGACTAAGGCACAATACGGAATACTAAGAAATCAATTACAGCGCGCCGCCGAAATAGACGAGACTGAAATATCAGATGCTTTACATGGCATAATCGGACTCAAGGCCAAGAAACAGAAGTGGTGGGGGGCGTTACTAAAGAGAAAAGGGAAAGCTGGTTTTTCAACGGATTTTCTTAAAGTATGGGAAGCACAAACAACTCAATTTCAAAGATGGAAACATCTTACCCAAATGAATAAAGATGTTGAGCCTTTAATAGAAGCAGTCAAAGGACAAGGGCTTACGGGGTGGGCAAATTATTTAGAAGATACTAAAGATTTTATTTGGGGCACTAAGCGAACTGTAGCAAGTAAGGCATTAGACCAATTATTTGAACGAACGCCCATTTTAGGAGATTACGTGAAACCCTTTGCTCTCGAAAGATGGGCAAGCCACATTAAGGCGTTTCAATATTGGACAAAACTTCAGACTGGTCGTTTTTATGTTCTTAATTCATTACAACCACTTCAAACATTATGGCCCGTAGTAGGAACAAAAGGTGTTTTTCGCGGGTACGGATTGTATTATTCTAAAAAAGGACAGGCTTTATTAAAAAAACACAAGGTTTTCGGTGTAGCGGGAAAGCTTCACGAAACGCTCGCAGCAAGAGGGCGCAAGTTTGAAAGGTTTCTACCCGCCGGTGCATCCGAAATTCGCAATCAAGGGGTGGCTTTTTTGGCCCTGTATGATTATGCCAGAAAACAAATACAGTATTCAGAATTAGAGGCTGCGCGCTATGGCGCTCTAAGAGGACAATTGTTTACTCAGTTTGCTTATACAGGCGGCGATGTTCCAAGAGCCATGAGGGGGCCAATAGGCGGCACTATTTTACAATTCAAGCGGTTCCAAATTAAAAATCTTGAACTATTTTCTCGCCTAATAAGAGAAGGCAGATATGGTGGCGCGGCAAGATGGGTTACTGCCCTTGCCTTAGTTGGTGGATTAAAAGCGTTGACTTCGTCTATAGCTGCTTTGTTGGGTGCGGGTTATATTGCATACAAATTATACAACTCAATCAAAAAGGAATACGGAGAGGATGTTGCTAACATAGTGGCATTTGGACTTCCTGCTTTAGTTGGAGTTGACATGAGTGGCTCGATTAGTCCCATAGATGTTCCTTATGGCAGAACAATTCCAGAAAAAATAGGCAATACCGTACTTGGTCCTTCTGGTCAACAAATAGTGAAATTAGTTACTGACATGGCAAGCAACGAAGTGGCTAAAGAAGTTGGGCTTGCCAATCGCGCATTAGATTCTCTTGCACAATCTTCACCAACAATAAAGCAATTTCAATTTCTCACAAAAGCATTAGAGCAAGACACGGCAACATTTGATGCAAAGCAAAGAAAGCAGTACGAACTTGAAATAGAAGATTTATGGAAGAAGGCGTTTGGTTTTAGGCCAGTTGACGAAAGCGAACAAAGGCTATTCATAGAAGCATTTCATGCAGTCAAGAATGAGTATGATGATATAGCCGACAGTGTGGCCTTGGATTTGATTGAGTTAAATGAATTATCTCAGGGCACTGGTGGACTCCCAGACAATTATAGTAAATGGCCTGACGAAAGCAAGACAATTACTAACAGAATACAAAAGAAGTTAAGAAATTGGCAAGCTACTTATCCCGAATTTCCTATCACCAGTGAGTCAATTTTAACAAGAGTCAAAAACAAAACAAGAGCAAGGCAATACACGCAACTCCAAAGAGAGTGGCTTCAATTATCTAAAAATCTAAGGGGTGCTTTTGCGCAAGATGTGGCCGAGAGGAATAACGAATGAGAGGCCGCTACACCCCCATCATCGACATCTAAAATGAAAGCATTAAAACTAAAAGGAAAAAGATTTGGTTGTATTACTGTGTTAAAAGAGGGCGGAAAGTCTAACGCAGGAAAAATTATGTGGTTTTGTCGGTGTGATTGTGGGACTAAAAAAGAATTTATTGGCTCAAGCCTTGTTGACGGGAACGCCAAGAGTTGCGGCTGTTTGATGCGGGAAACGCAAAGCAATCGCGCTGAGAATTTAGCCGGAAAAAAGTTTAGCAGACTAACAGCAATAAAGCGAATAGTTAAAAATCATAAGGCAATAGGATGGCTGTGTAAGTGTGAATGTGGCAATGAAAGCATTGTCGGGAAAAACACATTGACATCTGGGCACACAAGAAGTTGCGGTTGCTTACAGAAGGAAATCGTAAGAAACCTAATGTCTGGGTCTAATCATTATAATTGGAAAGTAGATAGGTCTTGTGTCGCAGACAAACACAATAGTTCTGAATATAACAGGTGGAAGTTGGCGGTATACGAAAGAGATAATTTTCGGTGTCAATGTTGCAGAAAAGTTGGCACGCAATTAAATGCTCATCATATTTTGGGATGGGCTAAGCATCTGTTTCAAAGATATAATTTAGACAATGGAATTACTTTGTGTAAAGACTGTCATGTATATATTGTTCATAGTCATAAGAGGAAAGCTGTCTGATGAGAGGTAGATATACACCTATTGTGGATATTTCGGATGGAACAAATTTGTTGGCTACTGCGCCTATTGTCTTGACCAACGACACATTGAGCCTTAACCAGTCCGGCGTAGACCACGGCTCGATTAGTGGCCTCGGCGGCGACGACCACACGCAATACATCCTTGCCAGCGGCACAAGGGCGCTGACGGGAAACTGGGGCGTGGGTGGGTACAATTTTACAAACGTGGGCACGATTGGCTGTGGAGCCATAACATCAACAGGTAGTTCCACCTTTGATACAGATACCTTAGTAGTGGATGCTGTTAATCATAGGGTTGGGATTGGAATTGCTGCTCCTGCTACAGCATTTAATATAGGCAACGGCGGAGTACTGCAAGTCAACTCTGCTGGTGATGACAAGAATGTGCAATTGTACCACGATGATAGTAATGCATATCTGGTATCAAGTAGTGGCAGTATTGTAAATAATAGTGCAAGTGGTAAATTTATTATACAGCACGCAGGGTCTTCTATTTTTAATATCATAGGAAGTACTACTAAAGACCAATGCCAATTAACCTTAGAAGATAATTCTGGTAATCAGATAATAATTTCTAACGATGTGAGTAGCGGCCAAGACTTTGACCACGCCGTTCAGACCAACCCAACGCTTTATGTTCATTCTGACCTTGACCCTGATATCTCCAATAACCAGTGGGGTAGCTTCGTTCACGACCAAGAGAACTTTATAATAACTTCTGGTGCTAATACTGGTGCTGGTTCAGCCCCTACCACAGACGAGAACGCAATACTGCTATCGCCGAGAGGGACAGAAGAACTTAGAGTTGCTACGGGCGGCGTAACCATAGTCAACGATCTTGTCGTAGACACAGACACGCTTGTGGTGGATGCTGTTAATCATAGGGTTGGCGTAAATCTTGCCTCTCCAGTTGGCGAATTTCATGTTTATACTGGTGCAAGTGGACAAGGTTCTGTAGATGCTTCCGCAAATGAATTGGTAATTGAAAGCAGCGGAAACGCTGGATTGTCTATTTTAACACCAAGTGCCAATGTTGGTGGTATCTTTTTTGGTGACCCGTCAAATACAAAAGTCGGGCAGATTAGATTTGACCATACAGTTAATAAGATGCAGTTTCAGATAATCAATGCTGCTGATTTTATTGGCAATAGCTTGGTTATGGGGGCTGATGTCAGCTCAATAACTGAAAGAACTAATGCTACTCGTAAGTTAGGCCGTTTCTTAATTCCACATTATTTAATCGCAGAAGAAAATGTCATTATTTTCGTTGGTGATTCGGACGGCACTAATAATATATTGAACTTTGGTGATGGCACTGCTCTTGGTAACAAACCTACTGAGATAAGATTTAGTGTTGATGTAAATGATACTACAACGGGAACCGGAGCTGCTAATAACGCCAATATGTATATCAATTCATCAGGCGATATAGGTATAAATACAATAACGCAAGCTGCAAAACTTCACGTCGTAGGTACTTCGAGATTTGGCGACCAAGCGACAAACTACACAGCAATATCCGCTACAGGAGATGTATCTTTTGTGGGTTCGGCGGGTTTTTATCCCAGATTTCTGACTCAATCAGCAGAACCGGCAGCCGGAACAGGCGCTACCCAATGCGACACAAGTGAAACTATTATATGGAAAGATAGTGATGACAATAAAATATATTTGTGTTTCAATGATGGAGGCACAGTAAAAACAGTGGAATTGGCATAAAAGGAATGATATTATGGCCAAGATACTAATTGAACACGAGGTAACGCCGGAAGAAGAAAGGGCACATGAAATCAACGGCACGACTTTACTGGAAACATCTATCTGGCTCATGGACATGCTCGAACAAAAACTGGCCTCAGAGGTTGCAAAGGCAGAATTAGACAAGAAATAAACAAGAGAAACATAATGACAAATTTAGTAACATCTAATACGGTTCTTAGTGCGAATAAGGACAACTTCATGGAGGGGTTTCTTGCTATGTGTCCGATACCAACAATCCCAGACCCTAAGTGGGATAAGGAAGCGGGCACAATACAACTGATGGTTCCTGTGTACACGCCTGAAAACTGGCTTGCAGAATGGACAAGACAGCAGCAAAAACGTGCATACTCACATGGTAAAAAGAAATTGGCCGCACAAAATGCTTTAATATCTGAGGATATTATCGAGGCAATACCGAAATTAGACAAGTAAATTTATTTAAGAGAGAAGGTAAAGAAACATGACAAAGAACTTAAAAAAGAACGCAGAAAAACCACAAGTCGTAATGGCCTCAGACCAGACAAGCGAGGCGCTGGCCCTCATGCTTAATCAACAGTATCAAAAGCTGATAGAGGCGCAGACTAACATCGCAACAATAAACATGGAACTTGAGAAGAGGCAGGCCGCTAAAGAACAAGAATAGGGGCACAATAAGGCAAAGAATATGGAATATGGCGACAGGTTCGATAAAATTGACAAGGTTCTGGAAAGCATGGATAAGAAGCTCTTCAGGGACAATGGCGGGGAGTGTGTCCAGAGCAAGCTCAACCGCCACGACGAGTTTATCGAGCGGCACGATGCGCGAGCCAAGTCATACAACAAGAGGCTTTGGGCAATCATCATGCTTGTTATAGCCCAGTTTGTGGGTTATGCGGTCTGGCTGCTCAAGTAGTCTTTATTGCTTTCCTAAGTTGTCTGCGAAATGCCCGTATCGTTTCATTATTCACCATACCTTTCGCGATTCGCTATCCAAATATGACCCCAGAACAACGCCCAGAACACCATTAGTCGCGGGTCAAGTTCGGGGAACCTCTCTTTAAGCCCGCACAACACCACGCCACCGCCTATACCTATACACCAATCAATCCATCGCGGGACTATTTTCTGTGCGCGTTGTGAAATCGTGAGCTTGCCTGCAACAGACAAGATGATGGTCGCGGTAAGACCTGCAATGCCTGTGTACAAGAGTATGTAGTTAATCATTTTCCTCTCCTAACATTGATTTGCCATCCATTCATAAACCTCACCTACATCATCGAAAGCCCAAAAGGTACATCCACTTTTCAAAAGGCGTTTTAGGTCTTTTTCCGTTCTAATAACCACCCAAACAGACAACTCCCTGCCGCCCACAAATGGATACCAGAAAAAAAACTTATTCTCACTTATACACCAATTTGAACGAAAATATCTGTCGCCGTCCTTAGTCTGTAACCCTAAAAACTTCTGCCTCTTAAAATCGTCAGGAAACACTTTTAATACAACATCCTTTTCGTACTCCTTAAAGATGTACTTTATTTTCTTCATTTTGCTATCCTTTCTAATTCTTTAACTTTATCCCGCTCTTTATATAATTTCAGCCACGGCCAGAACCAGAGTCATCGCCAGAGCCATCGCCAGAGCCATAGCCAGGGCTAGAGCCATTGCCAGAGCCATAGCCATAGCCAGAACCAGAGCCAGAGCCAGAGCCATTGCCAGAGCCATCGCCAGAGCCATCGCCAGAGCCATGGCCATAGCCAGAGCCATAGCCAGAGCCATAGCCATAGCCAGAACCAGAGCCAGAGCCAGAGCCATAGCCAGAACCAGAGCCAGAGCCAGAACCAGAGCCATTGCCAGAGCCATAGCCAGAGCCAGGGCCGATTGTTACATTTTCCATGATTTTACTCCCTTGATATTCTTTTGGGCTTTTGCTGTACAGGGTATAATCTCGATAGCTTCCGTCAAAATGATGCTTGGCACTGGTATTGAGAATCTACAATTTTGAGGTTTTGATACGCCATCAACTGCAAGTTGCGACAAAGATGCTGCTCCATCCCAATAATGGATTCTAATTGCTTCGTAAAGTTTCACTTCTTTTCCATTTCTGGTTTTCAAAAACCCAACATGGACACCAGCAGAATATGTACGAACAACCACGTAATCCATACCATCTGTTTGCGCCGCCGGAAAAGGTCTGCTATCCACTCGCACGTACTCTACTTCGTCTATCTTAATTGTGTTTGGTGTTCCCATTTTCGCTCTCCTAAATTAAGTTATTTTTTGTCTCTATTCCGGATTCCGTATTTCGTTTAATTTTTTTACTTTGTCTCTTTCTATGTTCCGTTCCCACTGATATTCGATGAGTTTCCACGCCGCGACGCAACTTACACACCCCGCTATTATTATCGCGATAACCCCGCTGTGTCTTGACCACAGCGTAATAAGGGCAAGCCCGCCAACACAGGACACCGGCCATATCCACAGCCAGCTACTCCTGCTCTTGAGCCATACCACAGCACCTATCACTGCCGCGAGGATGAACCCGACATACATCTGGGGGTTATACTTCTGCATCTCGTTTGTTCTGCCCTCAGCGGTTATCCTGTTTTGGGCATCGGCTTCTGCCAGAATTGTCGAGGCCTTGCCAGAGGACGTGATAAGGCCGTTAGGGTCGGAGTTATATATGGACTGGTGGCAGCCTGTTATACAAAACAGCATAATTGTTGCAATGGCTGGCAGCTTCATTTCATTTTCCTTTCAAAATTTCTGACCTTGCCAATTTCTCAGCGCCAGCCCTTGTTAGTTGACAGTGTTCCAAAAAATATTGTACTAATTGTGCGTCATTTATTATTTCCCCAGAACATGATTGACACTTTTCGCTCCAACCATCCCTCCCGCTATATTTTTCTATGGCATCATCATAACACTGTCCACACAGAGATGAATCACAACTTGAGCAATTTCCGCATGGCCCACAATCGGGATATGTTTGCCCGCACACGTCACAACAATAATAATCTACGCCCATCTTACTCTCCTTTCAAATCAATTCAAAATTCTTTAACCAAGAATATGCCGCCTCGTAATCCATTTTTTCAAAGCTCTTGTTATCTCTACTTTCCACAAACCACTCCCACTGTCCAGGCCGCTCCCGCTCAAGCCATTCCATGAATCGTGTTGTAGCATCATTCGCGCCGTGAGCCGATATTTCCCTGCCCATTGTATGATGGTATCTGCATAAGCACACGCCATTAGACATGTCATGGCGAAACTTCATATTTGCGCCCTTACTAATCAAGTGATGAGCTACCAAGCCAGTCGTCTTGCCGCAGATTTCGCAACGGCCTACTTGCCGGATTATCAGGCTCCAGAGCTTGTCGCATTTCTTGCGCCACCACATTGTACTATTTTTCTTTACCCTATTCTTGGCCATTGTTTCTCCTCCATCCCCTGCGCCATAGGAACCTTGCTACATCCCATGTTTTAGGATAAGCCTTTTCTCCGTACCCATGAACACAATTATCACAAGCACCGCTGGCCTCAAAGCCCTCATGTAATGACGAATGTAATGCCTTTAGGTCGTTACCTGCTAAAATCATCATTATATACGGGTCAGGCTCGCCAGGAACGTCCGTAACCCCATCAATCCTTTCAACCTCTTCTATCTTATATTTGCGACCGTTGAACGTTGCTGTTCTAGTCGGTTTCATTTTTTTGTCTCCTCTCTGCTTACAAAACCACGCCACAAAGCGGTATCAATCGGCTCAAGTTCGATTTCATCGCAATTTACAGACGTAGGGCCATCCTTACCAGTATATGCAACCTCATAAATCCTGCCCTTGCCACGAATAAAGATAGCCGTAACCATGCCCTCTGTGGGCGGGTGGTGAGCTATGACGACTCGTTCGCCGCATTTGTGTTTGACGCTTATTCGTTTCATTTCTGGCTCCATTTCATGTAATTCCGGACATTGATACCGAAAAATACACAACTAACAATAACTAATCCTGTCATTTTATGACTATACCCTGTCCATGTCCAGCATATATTTCCGCACATGAACACGACAAAGCCCCATTTGTTCTTGTTGCCGACCATCCACGCTCCGGCTATCTCAAGTATGCAGGCTAAATAATCCACTTATTTATCTTTTCCATTCATATACCTGTACGCCTCCCACGGTGTCGGGAATATAACATGCTCCATCCTGTCGGGGTGATAGACTACCGTAGGCACGCCTATCCTGCCTTGGCCGTAGTATCTCTGCGAGTACAGGCAGTTGGTCTTGAATGTCCCGCATTTGATATAGTAGATGCGCTCCTCCGGCAGGCATCCAGAACAACTCCACGCCGGATTGTGAGTATGGGCCGTGATGTACTCTTTGGCTATCGGCCTGTTCGTGCCAAAGAACTCAGGGTGCATCTGCTCCATTCGCTTATTTCCATGCAAGGCGTTCATAAATGAATTAAACCTTACTTTATGTGCGAATCCCATAGGGTAAGTCTGGTTGCCTACTTGTAAGTCTATATACCCAAGACCTCGAAAGTAAGGAACCTTATGCTTCACTAACGCCCTGACAATGCCAAAGCCCGCGTTTCGCTCTGTAAACTCGTCCGAGTGATTACCCCAGCACATGCTTATCAACTTGCCTCTTGAAAGGGTTTCGTCAACGATATTCTCCAAAAGCTGACATTGTTTTTCTGGAGTTAGAATGTCATGCCTCGCGCCGACAACCCGCATCATTATCATCATGTTTATATCATCGCCGAATAGTTGCAGGTAAAAGTCTGGCGTGTTCCAGAGAAAATCAAGGTGCGACAGCAGGGCGTCATAAGCCACGTCAAGCCCGCCTAAATGCCAGTCGGCGGATTTCATTACGGCTATCGGCCTGTCGGCGGCTATCGCAATCCTGCGATAATCCCTGTCGTCTTTGTTGTGGTCTTGCGTGGACTCTGCTAACCCTCGAAGCTCTGTTATAACGTCCACTTTTTTATCCGGCAGCTTCCCAAAATCAGGCCTAACATGCCCATTAACCGGCATCTCGTTACGAATCCTGCTGATAGTAGCTAACCCAATGTCAAGAGCGGCGGCAATCTGGCGATGGCTTATCCCGCTTCGTATTGCCTCTTGTACGTGTTGTTTGGTTTCTTTGGCAATTCTTGTTATTCTTTTCTTTGTCATTTCGTTCCCTTTCTTCCGGCCATTCAATTATTTTGTAGAAATTAAATGATATGTTGACTTTTTCCAGTGTTTGTAGTACTCGTTTGGCATGTTCAATATCGTCAAACATCTCAACAAGTCTGTAATCCTCGCCCCAAGGCGCGGGGTCAACACTGTATATTCCAAACATTTTATTTCCTTTCAATGGATTCTCCGCATTCTTCAATATTCTTCAATATTCTTTATTTATCCCATCCATTTATTTCTTGTCCTCTTCTTGCTGTCTTGTCTGCAATATCCGCAAGGCCGCGGTCAGGGTCATCCGACACAAGCCACAAAACACATCCTTAACCTCTATGCCAGTACCATCGCTGTTGTATGTTACCTCGTCCGGCAGGCAGTAGTTCTCGACTTCGTTATTACACTGGGGGTTTGCACATTTCATGTTACACCTCGAGACCTATCTTTTTGTAGTCAATTTCTTTAATCACTTTACATCTGTGCACCCTAAACTTGCCGTCGGTTGCCGTTGGAATGGCTGCTATGTCTTTGTTGGTGAACTCACAAACTAAAACATGATAGCCCTTGCGCCACTCTTTTATGCACCAATCCAAGGTAGCCAAACTAATCCCATAACTGCACTGTGTTTGTTCATTTGTATCTGCATTTCTTTCTATTACTTCGCCAATTTTATATTCTATACCCCTAAACTGGGGGCCTTCATATTCAGCGGTTACAAGTTTATACGCCCTAATTTTACCTGTCTGTTCCTTTAATATAAGTAAAGGCGTTATAAGATATTTGTTTATTCCTTCGGCGCCCTGCAAATAGGCGCCCTGCAAATTGGCGTCCCGCAAATTGGCGCCCTGCAAATTGGCGCCCTGCAAATAGGCGTCCTGCAAATAGGCGCCCTGCAAATTGGCGCCCTGCAAATAGGCGTCCTGCAAATAGGCGCCCTGCAAATTGGCGCCCTGCAAATAGGCGTCCTGCAAATAGGCGTCCTGCAAATAGACGCCCTGCAAATTGGCGCCCTGCAAATAGGCGTCCTGCAAATAGGCGTCCTGCAAATAGACGCCCTGCAAATTGGCGCCCTGCAAATAGGCACGGGACCTAATAGCCGCCTCTAAACATAACTTTATCGAGCTTGTTTCTAATGTAAACAAAATCTCTCCTGAAAACTTGTGTTTTATTTCATAATTCATGTCAAATCTCCTTGAAAATTAAATGTCTTGTTATCACGAGTTGTGACCTCAAGTTGCGGCTCAAACGGCACGACCTTGCCTTTGGGCTTATCACACTCTGTGATAGCCTCAAGTTTCTGCTCGAATAAGACTCTAATATACCGACTGTAATTCTCTAAATCTATACAAGCATCGCGGAAGTCGCCCAGGTCTTGCTTTGTCATGTCGCCCATTCTTGTAAAGA
>SDBT01005279.1_pt1 | contig 21732 bp, 22 predicted proteins | sample 2277101 | NCBI WGS metagenome assembly SDBT01 (sample SAMN10404973, study PRJNA504765) | marine sediment metagenome | isolation source: marine sediment core GS10_PC15, 103 cmbsf | place: Arctic Ocean: Southern Knipovich Ridge | collected 2010
ATAGTATTACGAGGATTATGCCTTTCCTATTCTAAACATCTTAGTGCCACATGTTGGGCACACACCTTGAGTTGCTGGCCTCCCGTTCTTCATAGTTATAGATTTGGCATCCTTCATTTCCTTTTTAGCATGGCACTTCACACAATAAGCTTGCATTAGTTCACCTCCTTTTGTGGCCTGAACGATATACTATTTCTCGACGCAATGTCAATAGCTTCTTACCTTTAAAGTCCAAACCTGCAATCACACAATCTGGCTTTCTGTTCAATCATTTGCGGGTTATCTTAAGGTTGAGCCCAGCAGGCTTTGAAAACCAACCTGAAGTGGCGTAATATACCAAGAATGTTTGACACGCGAGAGTGATGATATAACAAGATTCTTATCAACCCACCCATATAAGCTTGATACGTACATTGGAGGCAGGTATGTTGAAGACTAGACACATGGTTTTACTGGGGGTCATCCTGCTAGGAGTGATGTTAGCCACCGGGTGTAGCGGTATGGTAAAGGCAAAGAATGGTGACACCGTCAAGGTTCACTACACGGGCACACTGGAAGACGGCACCGTATTTGATACGTCGGTTGAGCGTGAGCCACTGGAATTTACTTTAGGTCAGGGTCAATTGATTCCCGGTTTTGAACAAGCTGTTATAGGAATGAAAATTGGAGACTTGAAAACTATCAACATACCTGCGGATCAAGCCTATGGCCCACACCGTGATGACCTCATACTGGTAATCGAACGAGGTCAACTTCCGGAAGACCTTGACCCGAAGGTTGGCCAGCAGCTGCAAATGATGCAGGCAGATGGCAGTATCATTACAGTCATAATCATAGAGATCTCCGAAACGACCGTAACGATAGATGCCAACCACCCCCTAGTGGGTAAAAACCTAACGTTTGAAATAGAGCTTGTTGAAATCGAATAGGCGCTGCTTTTGCAGTCTGGACATCTAGCCTGACCGTCTTGTTGGGAATCATACCCCTGACTCGGGCTAGGAATCAGACTTTACGGAAGTGCTACACAAAATGACGTATTGTGCAATCTAACTGGTTTCAAGATTATCCCATTGGTCTTTGTATTTTTCTAAATCCTTAATAGAAACGTACCAATATTTTGTACCTTCCGATTTTATAAGACTAACAAGCATTGATGCTGGAACAATAAAAAACTCAGGAGGATTTTCTTTATAAAGATGAACAAATACAAAAGGAGTCCCAATATCTTTTATTTGTATTGGATCTGGCATCCAATACCCCTGAGACCGATGAACTCGGGTTGTTTTTACTTGAATAGTACCATGCTTTCTCGTCTCTGGATTGTAGATAAAGATATCTACGCTAGGGTAATTTTTCAGTGTTAAACTGGCTACAATGCCTCTCCTACAGAGTTCAGCAGCTACGAAGTATTCGCCACTTAACGCAGTGAGAGTCTTCGAAAGTGACATACACCCTCTTTAATCATCCTGTAGACAGAAATCTCAACGATTTTGATTAATCTCAAATCTTCTACCGCATTTTGGACATTTGTGTGTGTATCTGGCGATACAGTGCCATCCTTTCGTTTATAGCCTTGAGATATCATCTCACTACGGGGCACATTTCTTAGAGGTTCTTTGCACGCCGGACAGTATTGTACATCAGGTTGTTTACCGCTGATATTTGGCATAATTCCCCTCCTTACATAGCATTTAATTTACTGCGCCACCCAATAATCTGCCAATACTTCAGCCTGTTTGAGTACAGTATCTACTGCCTTTTGTTGTTTATCAGGAGGATAACCATATTTGTTGAGAGTACGTTTCACGAGAACCATGAGCTTCGCTCTGGCACTCTCTTTCATTGACCAATCTATCGTTGCGTTCTTACGAACTTTGTCCGCTATTTCGCGGGCTATGTTTTTCAGCGTTTCATCACCTAATACTTGCACAGCGCTGTCGTTAATTCCTAATGCGGTGTAGAATGCGAACTCGTCTTTCGATAATTTTAGCTTATCTGCCAGACCATCCACGTCCCGTATTTTCCTTGCGATTGCCAGTAATTCCTCTATGATTTCAGCGGTCGTCAACAGGTTGTTCTGGTACTTCTTAATCGACGCCTCAAGCATCTCTAGAAGATTCTTTCCTTCGGTAAGATTGAATTTCAGCCTGACCTTAATCTCATCATTGAGAATCTTCTTCAAGAGTTCCAGGCTGAGGTTCCTGTTCTTCATCTCCTTGACATCCTGAAGAAATTCCTCCGATAGCAATGAGATTTCCGGCTTTCTAATCCCTGCTGCTTCAAAAATGTCCACGACCTCGGTTGATTCCACCGCCTGATTCACAATCTGCCGAATCGCGGATTCATAATTCCTCTTATCGCCGCTATAACCTTCGCCTTCAAACTTCAGCAGCCGTGCCCGAACGGACTGAAAGAAGGCGATTTCATCTGTCAAAGTAAGCGCATCTTCATTCGGGACAGCCAGCGCGAATAGCTGCGAGAGCGCTGTTGATTCTTTCACAAAGCGGTCCTTGCCTTGTTCCAGTCCAAGAATGAATTCCTCACTTTGAAGGATAATGGAAAGCCGCTCCGATGTTCCTGCCCTAAAAAAGCGTTTGTAGTCGAATCTGTGAAACATCTGACGGACGACTTCAATCTTCTCAAAGAGTAGTTCGAGCGCCTTCTCTTGAGTTTCGGCGGGGTCGCCTTTGCCGCCTGACTTGGAATAGAAGGCGAGAGCTTCTTTGAGCGCATTGCCGATGCCGATATAGTCAACGACAAGACCCCCAGGCTTATCCATGAAGACGCGGTTCACCCGAGCGATGGCTTGCATTAAGGTATGCCCTTTCATGAGCTTGTCGATATAAAGAGTGTGTAGACAGGGAACATCAAAGCCGGTCAGCCACATATCCCGCACAATAACCAGCTTTAGGGGGTCGTTCGGGTCTTTCATTCGCTCGGAAAGCAGACGGCGGTCTTCTTTGTTGGTCCGGAGGTATCCAGGGATAACCAGACTCTCGGGGTCTTCCGGGTCGAATTCCATTTTGTCGGAAGATGAAGAAGTCATAACGACTTTCAGAGCCGCTTCTTTCAAGTCCTCGCTATGCCACTGGGGCCTTAAAGCAATTATTTCATCGTAAAGGGCGACGGCTATTCGGCGGCTCATAGTTACAATCATCGCCTTGCCGTCAAAGTATTCTGCGCGTTTCTCGTAATGTGCCACAATATCCCGCGCCAAATTCTTCAGTCGTTCTGGATGACCAACAATAGCTTCCAACTTTGTCCACTTAGCTTTAGCCTTTGTGGCTTCGGGGGCGCCGTCATCGGTCATTTCCCGGTCAAATTCCTCGATGAGCTTACGGCCGTCTTCCGTCAGGTTAACCTTAGCTAGACGGCTTTCGTAGTATATCCTTACCGTGGCTCCGTCTTCCACAGCTTGAGCGACATCGTATACGTCAATGTAGTTACCAAAAACCGCCGGCGTGTTAATATCGGTGCTCTCCACCGGAGTGCCAGTGAAACCGATAAAAGTTGCTTTAGGAAGGGCATCTCTCAGGTACTTGGCAAATCCATAGGCGAGACGCTTGCCGTCTAGCTTACCAGCAGCGTCCTTCGTGTCAATCAACTTCGCCTGAAAGCCGTATTGCGTGCGATGAGCTTCGTCGGCGATAACAATAATGTTGCGTCGCTCCGACAACCTGTCGTATTCGGCGCTGTCATCCTCAGGGAAGAACTTCTGTATGGTCGTAAACACAATACCCCCAGAGGCGACTTTAAGTAGTGACTTCAAGTGCTCGCGTGATTCCGCTTGGACTGGGGGCTGGCCAAGTAAGCTCGTCGAGCCGGCGAAGGTGTCAAAGAGTTGCTGGTCAAGGTCGTTACGGTCAGTAATTACAACTATAGTCGGGTTATCGAGAGCATGAATCAATTTCCCGGCATAAAAGACCATAGAAAGGCTTTTGCCGGAGCCTTGTGTGTGCCAGACAACACCGGCTTTACGGTTTCCTGTTTCAGCTACAGCAAGACGAGTACTTACGACAGCCTTATTTACCGCATGGTACTGGTGGTATGCTGCTATCTTCTTGACGGTTTCAATCTGGGTAAGTCCGGTCTTGGTATCTACTTTCTTATCCTTTTCAAACACGATAAAGTTGCGTATAAGGTCAAGTAGAATAGCCCGGTTGAGCATACCCTTGATGAGCACTTCGAGCTGGCTCATATGAGCAGAAGACTCCTTGTTGCCGTCAATAGTTTTCCATGCTTGGAACCGACTGAAGCCAGATGAGATAGTCCCCGCTTTTGCCTCCAGCCCATCGGAAATCACGCAAAAGGCGTTGTAGAAAAAGAGGGATGGAATGACCGTCTTGTAGGTCTGTATCTGGTCGTAAGCTTTGCGGACGGTAGCCTGCTCATCGGCCGGGTTTTTAAGTTCTATCACCACGAGCGGCAGTCCGTTGACAAAGAGGATTACGTCAGGCCGCTTGTTCTGGTTGTGTTCCTGAACGGTAAACTGATTGATGGAAAAGAAAACATTATTGTCGGTGTTCTGAAAGTCCACCAGCCAGACCCGCTCGCCGCGTTCCTGACCGTCTTTTTGCACGGTGACCGGTACGCCTTCGGCGAGCATTGTATGAAAGGCTTCGTTGGCGTCAATAAGCTGGGGAGAAAACACGGACAACACTGCTTTAAGGGCTTCCTGCCGCGCTGTGGCAGGTACAGAAGGGTTTAGTCGGTTGATGGCCTGTTCTAGGGTATGCTTGAGAACGACATCGCCGTAGCTGGCGCGTTTTTCCAGTTCGCCGTATGGTACCCTGGGTTCAGCTACCAGGAAAACCAGACCGTCTTCCACATCAGGCGCAATGGACGGTCCCGGAACGTATGAAAAGCCGAGCTGCTTGAGTTCGTCAAGAGAGAAGATTTCGATTTCAGATTCGGTAAAACTATTCACTGCACTTAATCACCATATGTTCAGGTTTAGCTTTTAATATGTTCGGTGTAAGACTCAATAAGCTTGCTCATAGGTTCTCGGTTTACCTCTCCATTTTCTAATTTGAACCAGCTTTTAACAGCCTCTCCGAGTTTCTTGTTTGTTGTGTCCAGGTCACCTTCTCTGCCAATTACCCTCAGATAATCATGCATGAGGTTTTCGTCGTTCTCGATGTAGAGGAAGAATAGGTCTGTTATCTCTTTAGTGAATTGCTTTAATGCTTTTTCTTCAAAGTTCTGTAGTGGAGTATTTTGGGCTGTCATTGGAACCTCCTCAGTATTATAGTTTCACCCTCATTTCGCCAGAAATCAGCTTGGGTAGGAGTGTGTCACGGAGACGGGAGAGCGAGTGGGTTTGAACTGAATTCATAAAAATTTTATCAATAAGTGGTTTTGCTTTACTACCGAAATCATCAATCAAATCTTTATCAGGATAAATTATCTCAAAAGATTTCAATGCTTCTTGATTTAGACCTGGTTGGGCTGAATTAGCATTTAATTGCTCCAATTCTTCTTGCTCAAGAACAAAATAGAGAAATAATTGACTATTAACCTCTCCCGTTCTAAGGATAAACACATGCTCGTTTATGCAACATTTTTCAAAGGGAAAACCATTCGCAAACATTGATTTCTTCCCGATATATGCACCATCTTTGTAAATCAATATGTCATAGTTCTGAATTTTTCCGCTATTCATCTGGTTATAATATTCTTCTGTTATATATTTCGTTTTGCCAAAGTCATAATTGCCTAGTCCATTTATACTCTCTGCGCCTATACTTGGCACACCTACGGTTAAATTCGGGTCAATTCCCCCTTTAGGTCGTCTACCTGTTTCAAGCGATGTGATTAAATCATCTAGTTTCCCCTTCTTCCACCCCACATCTGCCTCCTCCACAAACATCTTTCGCCAGAGGGCCTCGGCCATTCCTTCTAGCGTTCTGTTCTGCTGGTGCAATAGGTCTATCTTGTCATCAAGGCTGGAAAGCACACCGGCAATGGCGCACTGTTCGGGGAGAGGGGGGAGTTTCAAGAAGAAATTATCAAATGACTCACGAGGTACTCTCTGACGCCCAGAGGTGCCGTGAAAATTTGCTTCTGCATAATCACGAACATCTGGCCATCTTGCTAAATAAAAAATGAAATCGGTATCAGATACACCTTCCCTTCCTCTAAAAACATAAAATTCTGTAGAACCGAAACCAGTATTATTTGTAAGATTTCGCACTTGACATATCTTCCCGTTTTCGAGACATGGTGTAATGCGCGCAAATAGTGTGTCTCTATCTCGAAATTTCGTTCCTGAGCCGTTAAACGGTCTAATAGTTGAAGCGTCACAGAATTTGTTACCATCCTGCAAGTCAGCCATTTCAACAAATGAATAAGTAGAACCTTGTTTTAAATTTACTTGGGGGCTTATTTCCACAAAATCAGAAAATCGGTATTCCTTCCACTCACTCATTATTTGGTCTCCCAGCACAGCCCAATTGTTCGCCCACCCGGTACCCCCATCATTCCCGCAAATCGTGCATCAATTGCCGTAATTCTACGCATTACTTCATGGACCGTTTCTACATTACAGGTAGGTAATTGGACCTTATGGCAAATCCATTCCGCTACAGCTACGCTCGCGAACAAATGTTTGTTATCAAGCCCGAGGGTTGTCCACTGTTTGTCTTTGTCAGGTATTAGGGGTCTGATTGCTAATTTACGGTTCCAGAGTCGGCCGTGGTGGGCACAGGTATTGCGTAAATAGGTAATGACATGCATCCAGGTCTTAAAAACATTTTGGTGAATTTCAAGGATTGAACAAATGCGGCGCTGTGGGTCAGGTAATAAATTACTGTACAAAGTAGAAAGGCTTCCCATGCTCATAATCTCGCAAGCCATCCAGAGAGGTAACTGGGGAAAGCCAGTGTATCTGACTTTATAATGCTCTAAGAAAGTCTCCTTGCCTCGTGTGATTTCCTTTTCTAAAGATGCCATCCATTCGGCATGTTGAGGTTGATCGCGAAATAGTGCTGGGTCATAATGGGCAAAAGCGCCCCAGCCATGACTCAATTCATATACAATCCGAGTTCGGAGGAATATTTCTATCGGTGATAACAAAGCCAGCAAAGCATTACGGAGTTCTTCATCCAGGCGATACAGCTCTATGATTTTTTCAAATGCTGAATTGGGGAGAAAACCATCACGAAGTTTCTGAAACGGAATGCAATAGGCGCTGAATCGATAATAATTTACATGCTGCAGGAATTGGATAGCATCATCAGTAGCATTAACCGCGAGTCCACGGTTTTGAAGAAGGGCTACTTGCCCAGCGTAGGTTAGTGGGGGCTTGGTATAATCTGCGGTCATTCTGCCCCCAAAATAAAAAGACCCGCCACGTTGCGCATGCCTTGCGGCAGAGGCTTGGCGGGTATATTAGCTACACTATAACAGTGTTTTTGGAAAATGTCAATAGCCAGTAGTGAATGAGATGAAATATAGTGATTCAATAGATTAACCTTTATCATAATTTACCTTAAACCGATAAAGTAAAATGTAAAACACCTTGTTTTACTTTGTAAGCCCTTCTCATGATTGCTTTATATCCAATCGGGACAGATTCTCCCGGATGAGTTCGTTCAGCCGCGCTTCCTCCTTCATCTGGCCGTCAAGTTCCGCCTTCAGCTTGCCGAAACGCTCGGCAAAATCAAAGTCATCCTCATCTTCCGGCAGGCCAATGTAGCGTCCCGGCGTAAGAACGTAATCTTTAGTTTTTATTTCATCTAGAGTTATCGATTTGCAGAAGCCAGGCATATCCTGATAACCATCCGACTTGTTGCGCCAGTGGTGGTAGGTTTCGGCTATTCTGGCAATATCTTCGTCTGTGAAATCTTTTGTCCGGCGGTTAACCAGATAACCTAGATTGCGGGCATCAATGAACAAGACTTTATCCAGGCGCCCCTCTTTGCGTCGCGATAAGAACCAGAGACAGGCCGGTATCTGGGTATTCAGGAACAGCTTGGCCGGAAGGTTGATAATACAGTCGAGAAGTCCGGCCTTAATAATAGCTTTTCGTATATCACCTTCCCCACTGGTTTTAGAAGTAAGCGAGCCTTTAGCCAGCACAAATCCTGCCATGCCTTGAGGCGATAGGTGATAGATAAAGTGCTGAATCCAAGCGTAATTGGCATTGCCGGTGGGTGGAATACCATACTTCCAGCGGGCGTCGTCTGTTAACAAATCGCCCGACCAGTCGGAATCGTTAAACGGTGGATTGGCCAGGATGAAGTCAGCCTTCAAGTCCTTGTGCAGGTCATTCAAAAACGAGCCTTCATTGTTCCACTTGATATTTGAGCTGTCAATCCCACGAATAGCCAGGTTCATTTTACAAAGACGCCAGGTAGTCTGGTTTGATTCCTGCCCATAAATAGAAATCCGGTCGGTGGGATTAAAGCCGATGCCGTTATTATTGCCGTTCTTTTTATAGTGGTCCCGGTGCGCATTAATAAACTTCTCGTTCTGAACGAACATACCGCCGGAACCGCAACAGGGGTCGAAAACGCGACCTTCGTACGGCTCCAGCATTTCCACCAACAGCTTCACAACGCTTCGGGGAGTATAGAATTGCCCGCCCTTTTTCCCTTCGGCAAGCGCGAATTGTCCGAGGAAATACTCATAAACCTGGCCAAGCACATCCTTACTTTGTGCCTGTTCGGTACCGAGCGCAATCGTACCGATAAGGTCGATTAGACCACCCAGACTCGCCCGGTCGAGGTTCTGCCGGGCGTACACTTTGGGAAGCACGCCTCTAAGAGAAGGATTCTGGCGTTCGATGGCCTCCATAGCCTCATCAACATATCCGCCAATATCTACTTTTTTATTATTTTCAAGAAGGATTTCGGTCTTCTTGGCATTGTCAGAAATGGGCTTCCAGCGGGCTACGGGTGGCACAAAGAACACTTTTTCAGCGGTGTACTCGTTCGGATCTTCCGGGTCGGCGCCTTCGTATACTCCCTTTCCGTCGACAAGTTTGGAATGGAGGACTTCAAAGGCATCGGAGATATACTTGAGAAATATTAGGCCGAGAACAATGTGCTTATATTCTGCAGCATCCATGTTCTTCCGTAGTTTGTCTGCAGTTTGCCAAAGCGTTGCCTCGAAACCCATAGGGCCCCCGTTGGTTTTCCGGCGATTACTCCTTGCCTTCAACTCAGTGGCTATTGCGGTCGTCGTAGTGTCCAGCGTCTGGACTGCTTGCTTCTGGTCGTCAAGTACTGTGATATATATGGGGGTATCCGGGTCGATGTTCTTGCGGGCGTATTGTTTAGCAGCGACTACGGCTTCATTCGGAGATTTGCAAGAGCTGGTAGTCTCCAGGATTTCACCGGTGGATGGTATTGTGATTCTCCATAGATACGAGGTCTCCATTCAGACTCCTTCCGATCCTCTGTTTCTTAACTGACTTTGTCGCCTGTTGTTGCAGGTAATTCAAGTTGATGTCACCGAGCACGCTAAGAATAGAAGTCGTTTCAGTAGGGATAATTATATACCCTCTCTTGTATTGTCAACAAGGCGTAACTTTTTTGGAGCACCTACTTGTGTCATAATCCAATGCTCTGGACAGCATCCTACATCACATCACACATAACTGACATTTGTTACTCACCGTGGTAAACATGGCAATAGATAGATGTAGTATAATGACGGTGAGAACACAGCTATCAGCTTGGCAGAAACCAAACTCGAACAAGGAAAGCAGTATGGAATGGCTTTGGACTTGGAGTGGCCGGTGCTTTGGCTATCGGGATGGAGATGACCTCTGGACATATGACGGAAAGCATGTCGGTCGCTTCTATGACGACGAAGTCTATGCCCCTGACGGTCAATATCTGGGGGAGATAAGGAGCCGGAATCGCCTCATAACGAACAAAAGCAAGAAGTTGCGGCGACACAGTAGCTTTTCCCTGCATGCACAACGAGCAGGATATACCAAGCATGCTAACTACGTAGGCTATGCAATGTATGCCGGCTATGAGGATTTCCCCATATTAGAGGACTGAGCCTACCTAACGGCTAAGCTGCACAATCACTCATTTTGTTACCTCATTACACAATCTGGCTTTCTGTCACATTGTGTCTGAATACGGTCATTCACTGTCCTCAGGGGTATTGACAAACCTTATAGGAATGTGTATAGTATCATTCTCTGGATGTTAAGGAGATGAGAAGAAAGCATCGTCATTAGCCGAGATGTCCTTGCCTGTAAGCTTGGGGGTAGCTACAAAACTGTCTATTTGTGGGAGAAGGGCAAAGCCGAATCCTCGCCCTTAGCCCTAGAGAAGCTTAGGGAGCTGGAAAAGCAGGAATAGAAAAGACCTGCGGCAACAGGTCTTTTCGGGGGGTCGGGGAATGGTTATAGAGTTACTCAACTGCTTCCATCCTAAACTAAACCTGAAGATAAGTCAAACAAAAGGGCTCAGAGACCCAAGGCATGGGTGTTCTTTGAGCCCTTCGGCTTTATTAAGGGGGAATGTTGAACGGTTTGCGGTACTTCGATCAGGAGTGGCTCAGCGAGAGATTGACTAATAGTTATAGGCATGCCTGTGGGTTTTGGCATGATATTAATTGCCCTTATCAGAAAGTAAGGTCGTGAATTACAAAAAAAGGAGGTGGTAAATCGGGAGAAGTATTTGGGAACAATCTAGTCATTCCTATTAAAAAACGAGGAGGTTAAACAAAAATGGCAGAGATTTATGAGAAGATGGTTAACGAGGCCGTAGGTGCGGCCAAAGCGGTTTTTGGCGTCATCAAGGTGAAGAGGGGCGGCCCCTTTAAGATTATTGACAGCAAGCCCTACGTTGATGCCGTCAACGGGATGAAGCCGGGCACTGGCCAGTCCAAGGAGGTCTTCGACCTGCACGTGAAGTCAGTGAACGCCCATTACGACATCCTGATGGGTCTTACAGACACCATCCGCCCCGAGGATGACCCCTTCATCGAGCACTACCAGACGCCACCCATCCTGGAGATTCTCTATGATGAGGACAAGGACTTCAAGGCCTCGATGTGGAAGTTCATTGACGCCCTGGCTGCGAACAAGGCCCTTATCGGCCGTGAGGCAGTGCGCCGATACGGCGGGATGTACGGTCTGACCTGTGTGGTGGACTTTGCCTTCTCTTGTGGCTCCGTGCCCAACCTGGTCAACTGGATTCTCGCCAAACTGGACATCCCTAAGGAGCACAAGAAAACCATCCTGTCGTCCAAGTCCTGGGGCATGAACACTTCCTACGGGCTTTGTGGAGCCTTCCGAGCTGCTCTGGAGGCTGGAAAGACCGTGGCCGAGGCGGAGCAGGCTGAAGTAGACCAGCTCCAGTTCGTTTACCGAGAGCCAGTGGCAGCCCAGGCCAAGTTGATGGACACTCACAACCTGGGCGGACATGGTCCTCACACGTCGTTCGATGTGCGAAAGTACATGGCCCAGTATAAGGAGAAGATGAAGCCCTTTATACTGGCGGCCAAGGCAGCGGGCGTGCACGAGGCTAACATCGTAACCGTGCCGGCCTATTGCGTAGGCGACGTTGGTCACCACATTGCCCTCTCCGCTTTCAACATGTTCGCAGACGAAATGGTCTTCGCCATCTATGATGCGGTGACCCAAGTCTTAGAGAACACCCTGAGGCGAGGTCTGAAGCAAGATGCCTACAAGAGCGAATATGACGTACTGTCGGTGGCCACCGGAGCGCCGGCCTGTGCGTCAGCCTATATCCTGTGGAAGGACAGCTTCACCGTGCCCATGCTCATTGACCTGCTGTCCAAGCGCTTCCACAACTATGTGGCCATGAACCCCAAGCGCGGTGAGGCGGACGAGCTGCATAACACCGACTTCCTAGACATATTGATGAGAGGCGAGAGCATTCTTGACATCGCTCCCATCGGTGCCGGCGGGAAAATCAAGGGCGTGGAGGTAGACCTCAGCCCGGTTGACAAGAACGAGGTCATTATGAACCCGCAGCGCTACACCTACCCCGCCTGTGCCATCTCCCAGCGCTTCGCGGCGTTGATGAGCCTGTCTGACTTCCCCTGCTACCTGACGCCTGAGGTCGTCACCGCCACGTTGATGACCAACGCCATCGCACTCAAGCCTGATGTGCCTGGCTCACCGGTCAGGGGCTGCAAGCACTGCGCTGTTACCACTTTGATCAAGAGGAATGTTCCCTATGTAACGGGCATCGGAAAGGGTGCTAAGGGCTACTGCCAGTTTGATGTGGCAGTCTAAACCGTGAGCCATCTCTGGTGTACTGAGTGCCCCTCTCGCGAGAAAGGATGCACTCAGTACACCGATTTTTACAAATCTTTTTTGAGGAGGCACAAGAATGGTAGAACAAGCCGTAATTCCTGAACCAACATGGGGGCGGAAGTATCTAGCTGAACTTATCGGAACCTTTATGCTGGTGCTGTTTGGAGCAGGGGCAGCGATGATAAGTCTGCTGATGTCAGAGGGAACACCCAGAGCGACAGACTTCAACATTGGCATCGGTGCCCTGGGCGGTTTGGGCGACTGGTTAGCCATAGGCCTAGCCTTCGGGTTCGTCATCGCGGCCGCGATATACACGTTTGGGCACATTTCGGGCTGCCACATCAACCCCGCGGTGACTATCGCCCTGGCATCAGTTGGCCGTTTCCCCTGGAAACAAGTAGTCCCGTATATCACTGTCCAGCTGGTCGGGGCCTTCTTGGCTGCGCTCGCCATGGTGGCCATGCTCGGCACCCGGGCAGCCACGGTAGGTGGTTTGGGGGCTCCAGGACCCTTCCCGGGCGTGGCGCCGTTTCAGGCTTACCTGGCCGAAGCTATAGGCACCTTCGTCCTGGTTATGGTCATCATGGCCGTAGCTGTCGACAGAAGGGTACCAGCCGGATGGGCTGGCTGGATCATCGGCATGGTTGTGGCCGGCATCATCATTACCTTCGGGAACATCTCTGGCTCGGGAATCAACCCCGCCCGAACCTTTGGCCCGTATCTTGGTGATGTAATCTTCGGCGGGCCTAACCTCTGGATGTATTTTGCGGGTTACGCCCTTGGGCCAATCATTGGTGGCGTGGCCGGCGCTTTCACCTATGTCTTCATCGGCCGTATAGGACTTGGCAAAGCGGCCTAGACAAAAAAGGGGGCTGACACGAGGACGATTTGCCGGCCCCCTTTTTTTGAACCTTGTCATCAGTATCTTGGCTTGGTCAGGGCATCTATAGGATGTCTGACTGGGCTGAGAGGGTAGATCGCTGAATTATAATTTGGGAAAAGTGGGAAATGAAGAAACTGTTGCTTCAGCTAGACAGCGATAAATTCCCCAGTGCGTTTGATTGCATTACCGCCTACGACGCCGGGGTGGACAATGTCCTCAGCTATGGTGGAGTCGCTGTGGATGATGTGCGCAACATTGTTTACGGGGCAATGTTTACCCGGGGGGTGGGGGAACTCAAAAACACCGCCATCTTCATCGGTGGCTCCGACGTGCCCATTGGTGAGGCGATGCTCAAAGAGGTGCTAAAGACCTTCTTCGGCCCGGTGAGAGTCTCGGTCATGGCTGACCCGAATGGCTCAAATACAACCGCTAGTGCCGCTGTGAGGAAGATAACAAGCGCTATAGATGTGAGTGGAAGGAAGGCGGTGGTCTTTGCTGGCACTGGGCCTGTAGGTCTCAGGGTTTGCACCCTCTTAGCCAAAGAAGGGGCTGAGGTCCACCTCACCTCGCGCAAGATGGAAAAGGCAAAGGCGGCTTGCGAACTGATTAAATCCCGCTTTAACATCGAAGTCCACTCCCATCAGGTGGCTGATGAGGAGGCAGCTAAGAAGGCCCTCGAGGGGGCGCAAATATTAATCACCACTGGCATGCCAGGAGTGATGTTGGTGAAGGAAGAGATCTGGAAGGCCAAACCTTCCATCGAAGTTATGGCCGATGTCAATGCGGTTCCCCCTTCTGGGATCGATGGCATCAAGGTCACTGATGATGGCGAAGTGAGGGAGGGCAAGGTGGTCTTTGGAGCTATAGCTATCGGCGGCCTGAAAATGAAAATCCATCGTGGTGGCGTGGCTAAGCTCTTCGAGAGCAATGACCTTGTGCTTGATGTCGAGGAGATATACGAGATAGCTAAGAGCAAAAGCTAAGATGGCTTTAGCTAAGCAGATGAGAATTTTAATCGTCGGTCTGAGTACTAGGGCCATCGCTGAATCGGCTGTGCGCGGTGGGTATAGTATTCTTACTCTTGACTACTTCGGAGACCGCGACCAGAAGCATCTGGTGGAGAATTATTCACTAATGCGAGATTTTAAGTTAGCTTTCAGCGCTGAAAACCTTTTGAGCTGCAGTCGCCATCTGGATTTCGAGGCTCTGGTTTACATCTCTAACCTGGAAAACCACCCTGAAGTGGTGAAGGAACTGGCCAAGGGGCACACCCTGCTGGGAAACACCTCTCAAACTCTACGGAAGGTGCGCCGGCGGCGCACCTTCCGTTCCTTCTGTCACGAAGAAGGGATCCCCTTTCCTTTTACCCTCTTTTGCGATGAGCCCTTGCCCAAGCCAGGGCACTGGCTACGTAAGCCTTTAAAAAGCGGCGGCGGACACGGCATTGCCTTCTGGCAGGGAGAGCCGCTGGATGAGAACTACCTCCTGCAAGAGTATATTGACGGCATCCATTGCTCGGCGGCCTTCGTGGCCGATAGCCAAAAGTGTGTGCTGATTGGCATAACTGAGCAGCTCATCGGGCAAAAGGAGTTTGGTGGGAGGGGATTTGCCTTCTGCGGCAACATCTTACCCCTTGCCCTGCTACCTCATGAGACAGATTCAGTCATCGATGCAGTAGAGGATATAGCTACAAAACTGACTCGCCGCTTTGGCCTTCGTGGAGTCAATGGTTTCGACTTTGTCCTAACAAGACCACTACAAGGCCAGGGCATTTCTTACTTGATTGAGGTTAATCCCCGCTACACCGCTTCGATGGAGCTTATAGAATGGGCCTATGGTTTGAATGTTTTCGGCCTACATGCCCGGTCCTTCGAGGCGAAGCTGCCCTCTTTCTCACTGCGGGAACAGCCCCCCCAGCCACACTTTTACGGCAAAGGGGTCGTCTATGCCAGGTGCAATGCAATGATGCCGGAGACAGCAGTGTGGGAGAATAAGGGAAGAAGGGATATCCCCTTCACTGGGGAGCAAATCCGGGCAAAGCATCCTATTTGCACCGTATTAGCCCAAGGTATGACGCGGCAGGATTGCTGGCGAAATCTTGTTGACGCCGCTGAGGCGACATATCAGGAGGTAAAACTTGCCTACACCAGAAAAATTCATCCTCATCACTGGCCGAAGCTTGAAACAGGGCTTGGCCCTGCAGCTAGGAAAGGATTCACCCGAATATACCGGTGAAGTCTCCATGGTCGAGATGAACAAGGATAATATGGAACAGATGGGTCTGCAGGATGGAGGGCAGGTGCGCTTAAGGACAGAATATGGAGAGGTCACCGTACGATGCCAGAGCTCAGCAGCCCTGCCTCAGGGGGTGCTCTTCATGCCCTATGGCCCTCCAGCGAACACCCTCATCGGGCCCGACACTGGGAGTACCGGGATGCCGGATTCGAAGGGCATCGAGGTCGAGGTAGAAATGATTTCAAGGACGAAATAGCAATGAGGATCGAGAATGTAGTTTGTCCCTTCTGTGGTTGCCTCTGCGATGATATCGAGGTCGTGGTGGAGAATAACGAGATCGTAAAGGTGGCTAAAGGGTGTGCCATCTCTAGAAGCCTGTTTATAAATCACGGTAAGAATCTGGTTAAGCCGATGGTGGGCGGTATAGAAGTAAGCATAGAGGAGTCCATTGAAGAAACGGTATCCATCTTGACCCATGCCCGTTATCCCCTAATCTATGGCTTGAGCTGCACCACGTGCGAGGCCCAGCGGAAAGCCATTGGGCTGGCGGAGTTGGTTGGGGGAAACATCGATAATACCGCCTCTGTCTGTCATGGGCCGACAATATTGGCCCTGCAGGCAGTGGGCGAGGTCACTTGCACCCTAGGTGAGGTTAAGAACCGTGCTGACTTAGTGGTCTTTTGGGGTTGCAATCCTGCCGAGGCACACAGTAGGCACCTGGCGCGGTATTCTGTCTCGGCAAGGGGCCAGTTCACACCCAATGGCCGCAGGGATAGGACAATAGTGGTGGTGGATGTTAGGCGTACCCGTACTGCCGACGCGGCAGACATCTTCCTCCAACTGAAGCCGAACGAGGACTATGAGTGCCTCTCAGCACTGCGGGCTATTCTCAAGGGGGAGAAATTGGATGCAGATGAGGTCGGTGGCCTCCCTATGGGGGCCCTCATTGAGCTGGCAGAGAGAATGAAAAAGTGTCGTTTTGGCATCCTCTTTTTTGGTCTGGGGCTGACCATGACCAAGGGAAAGCACCTCAATGTCTCTGCTGCCATTTGCCTGGTGCGCGACCTCAATCATTTCACCAAGTTCGCCGTCATGCCTATGCGGGGGCACTTTAATGTGGCTGGTAGTGGTGCCACTCTTACCTGGCAGACGGGATACCCCTATGCAGTCAACTTCAGCCGGGGGTATCCGCAGTATAATCCGGGCGAGTTCAGCGCAGTTGACCTCCTAGCCCGGAGGGAGGCCGATGCTGCCCTCATCCTCGCCGCCGACCCCGTAGCCAGTTTCCCTTATCACGCGGCTCATTATCTGGAGGAGATCCCTACCATCGCTATCGATTCCGAAAGAAGCATGACCACAGAGGTCGCCAGGGTGGTTATCCCCGTCGCTGCCGCTGGCATCAGCGCTGAGGGCACTGCCTATCGGATGGATAACATTCCCATCCGCTTGCGGAAGGTAGTGGATTCCCCCTATCCCTCAGATGAAGAGGTTCTGGGTAAGATTATAAAAGGGGTGAAGCAGTGCTCAGAATAACGAGTGGCGAGGTATACGATCCCGCCAATGGAATTAATGGTCAAAAGCTGGATATCTGGGTTGAGGGAGGCAAGGTCGTTGCTGTGGGAGAGGCTCCCCCTGGTCACCCTGTTGAGGAGGTCATTGATGCCTCGGGGGCAATCGTTATGCCTGGCGGCGTGGACATTCATTCCCACATCGCCGGCTCAAAGGTGAACCTTGGCAGGAAACTGAGGCCGGAGGATCACCGAGGGGATGTCGTCCCCTGCACCGAGGTGACCCGCTCCGGTGTGGGCTATACTGTCCCCTCTACCTTCGTCACTGGCTACCGCTATGCGGCAATGGGCTACACCACGGTGATGGAGGCAGCGGTGCCTCCCCTGGGAGCCAGACACGCCCATGAGGAACTCATCGATACACCTATCATTGACAAGGGCTGCTACCCCTTGATGGGGAATAATCACTTCGTGCTCAAATACATCGAGCGTGGGGAGACGGAGACATTGAGGGCTTTTGTCTCCTGGCTCCTGAAGGCAACCAAGGGCTACGCTATCAAAATCGTCAATCCGTGCGGTGTCGAGAGTTGGAAATGGGGGAAAAATGTAGAAAGCATTGATGACCAGGCGGCTGACTACGCAGTGACCCCCCGTCAAGTCCTTCTCTCCTTGTCCAAGGTACATGAGGAGCTGGGGCTTCCTCATTCCATTCATGTGCACTGTAATAATCTGGGCATGCCCGGCAACTATAAGACAACACTCGAGACGATGAAGGCTATGGAAGGGAGGAAAATCCACATCACCCACTGTCAGTTCAATAGCTATGGGGGAACAGGCTGGGCCGATTTGTGCTCCAAAGCGCCCGACATCGCCGAGTATGTCAACAAGCATGAGAACGTGACCATGGATGCGGGGCAAGTGGTCTTCGGCGAGGTTACCACCATGACCGCTGACGGACCCATGGAGTATCGCCTGCATAAACTCTCGGGAAACAAATGGGTCAACTCCGATGTGGAGATGGAAACAGGGGCTGGTATTGTCCCTTTCCGCTTCCACAGACGCAACCTGGCCAATGCGGTGCAGTGGGCTATTGGCCTGGAGCTTCTGCTCCTCATCAAGGACCCATGGCGAATCTTTCTGACCACAGATCACCCTAACGGTGGGCCTTTTATGTTTTATCCCCACATCATCAAATTATTAATGGACAAGGATTTCAGGGAGGAAAAGCTTGCTGAACTCCCAAAGAGGGTTCGCGAAAGGACATTGCTGGCTGAGATAAACAGGGAGTATTCCCTTTATGAGATAGCCATCATAACTAGAGCTGGCACTGCCAAGGCGTTGGGCCTAACCAATAAGGGTCACTTGGGGATAGGAGCTGACGCTGACATCGCTATCTATTCCAAGGACGAAGTTGAGACGATGTTCTCCTCCGCGCGCTATGTGCTTAAGGATGGAGAGGTCATCGTCAAAAATGGGAAAGTAGTCAAGGACTACTACGGCAAGACCTTCTATGTCGATCCTCCTCAGGAAGAGTGGATCGAGGACGAGATCAGGGGAGATTTCGACAAATTTTATACGGTTTCCTTTCAGAACTATCCGGTGCAGATGGAATATCTACCTCGGAGCGAGGTGGTGCCATGCGTATAAACGGTGTAGAGATTGAGGACACCTTCGCCGAAGCCTTCAAAATGTATGGCAGCCGCTTTATCATCAGCGCTGCGAGCAAGAAATGGGCTAGAGAGGCGGCTACTAGAGTGACTGGCTTCGCTACTTCGGTCATTGGTTGCGGCTGCGAAGCAGGGATTGAGGGCGAGGTCCCTCCTGATGAAACCCCTGATGGTCGTCCAGGTGTCAGCGTCCTCATCTTCACTATGGGCAAAAAGGGTATGGAGGAACAGCTAGTAAACCGCGTAGGGCAAACCGTGATGACCTGTCCCACTACTGCCTGCTTTAATGGCCTGGAGGGTGAAGAGAAGGTGAAAGTAGGTGGAAAGTTGCGCTATTTTGGCGACGGCTTCCAAATAAGCAAACTCCTTGATGGAAGGAGGCTGTGGCGAATACCAGTAATGGACGGAGAGTTCGTGGTCGAGGATAGCTTTGGTATCCAGAAGGCAGTGGGAGGGGGTAACTTCCTTATTCTGGGCAAGGACCTTGAGGCGACCTTGGAGGCAACAGAGAGAGCCGTTGAGGGAATGAAAGGGGTGAAGGGGGTGGTGATGCCCTTCCCTGGTGGCATTGTGCGAAGCGGGAGCAAAATCTCGTCTAAATACAAGTTCCTGCACGCCTCAACTAATACTGCTTTCTGCCCCACTATCAAGCGTCAGATTGAATCGCAGCTTCCCAAAGAGGTAAATTGCGTGCTGGAGATCGTCATCGACGGCTTGGATGAAGGGTCAGTGCGTGAGGTGATGCAACTTGGCATTAAGACAGCCTGCATCCCCGGCATCGTACGCATATCTGCTGGAAACTACGGAGGCACATTGGGTCAGTATCAGATTTATTTACACGAACTATTCACTTAGGTAAATCCTTGCCTTTATGATGTAGAGGTAGAAAAAATGGATGAGGTAACATTGGTATTGAAGGAGCCATTGGTCATTCCGGTTGAGGCGGAGTCCATATGCCCTGATGTCCTCGCCGATAAAAGCTGCCGTGAAATCGAAAGCCTACCCCTCCACCACGGCAACAGGGAGAGAAGGCTGGGAGAATTATTCACGGTGCATGGGGAGCGGTCAGTTCACATCAGAATTGAAGGCGACGTTTCCCGGGTGAAGAAAATAGGCTACGGCATGACCAAAGGAAGAATAGTCATCACGGGCGATGCCGGGATGCATCTGGGGGCGGCGATGACGAGTGGCGAGATCATCATCGAGGGCAATGCCGCCGATTGGCTGGGGGCGGAGATGAAAGGTGGGGTAATTAGGGTAAAAGGTGACGCCGGTAACCTAGTTGGAGCCGCCTACCGAGGAAGCAAGAGTGGCATGAACCAGGGCATGATCATCATAGAAGGCAACGCCGGTAACAATGTGGGAGAGCGGATGAGGAAAGGAACTATCGCCATTATGGGAAAGGCGGGTGATTTCCTTGGGGTCGGCATGATCGGCGGCACAATCATCGTTTTCGGTAGGATCGGGATGAGGTCGGGGGCTGAGATGAGGAGGGGGACCATTGTCACCTTCCAGGAAGGGTATGGCACTGCCCTGCCCCTACAACTGCTTCCTACCTTCCGCTACGATTGCACCTACCATCCCGTTTTCCTCAGGTTTTATCTGAAGACACTGCAGAGACACGGCCTTGAAATCAAGGAGGAGTATATCACTGGAAATTATAGGCGTTACAATGGGGATATTGTTGAGCTAGGAAAGGGGGAGATTTTAGTCTATGAGCCAGGAACTTGATAGGGTTAGCGTGAATGTCGGGGCAGTCCTCCTTGCCCAGCGTATAATCGCCAATGCCGGAACGCTTGGCGTTACGGTTAAGACCCTGAGCAATGGAACAAAGGTGATAGATATGACCCAGGGGGGATTTACAGCAGGAAAGCTTTTCGCTGAGGCCTGTATGGGAGGACTAGCCGAGGTGACTTTTACTGGCCTCAACTTTGACCAATTATGGCTTCCCGGGGTAAGCATCAGCGTTAATAGGCCGAGCATAGCTTGTATGGCTTCTCAATACGCTGGCTGGGAGATCAAAGTAGGCAAGTTCTTCGCCATGGGCTCGGGGCCAGCCAGAGCTCTCTCCCGCGTGGAGAAGCTTTTCGAGGAGCTGGATTACAAGGATGAAGCCGATGTAGCCGTGATTACATTGGAGGGGAGGAAGCTTCCCGATGAGGAGGTAGCCAGCTACATCGCCGGCAAGTGTAGGGTGAAGACCGAGGCACTCTATATCTTGGTTGCCCCTACCGCCAGCATAGTTGGCTCAGTCCAGATAGCGGCGCGGGTAGTTGAAACCGGAATGCACAAGATGAGGGAGGTGGGCTTTAACATCAAACAGGTCTTGAGCGGATATGGCACTTGCCCTATCGCCCCTGTAGCTGACAATGACCTCAAGGCTATCGGTCGCACCAATGACTGTGTCCTCTACGGTGGCAAAGCCTTCTATATAGTAAAAGCAGAAGATAGCTCCATCGACGAGCTCATCAAGAAGATACCATCGTCAGCCTCTAAGGATTACGGAATGCCCTTCTATGACCTATTCCAGCGCTATGGTGGGGATTTTTACCAGATTGATCCCATGTTATTCAGCCCAGCGGAGGTTTTTATTAACAACATAGCTGATGGCAAGACATACCATGCCGGCAAGCTCAACATCGAGATATTGCGGGAGATGCTCGGGTGAGAATTGGCATCCTAGGGTCCAGACAGAGTTGGCATGTGGAAGCACTGCGAAAGGCCCTCAACAGAAGGGGCATTCCCGCAGACCATTTCCCCATCACCCGCTTCATGGCTGGGATTTCCCATAAGCCATATGTCCGCATAGAAGAGCAGGCGTTAGAGGAATATGATGCTATTATCGTGAGAAGCATCCCTACTGGCTCGCTGGAGCAAGTCATCTTCAGAGTAGACATCCTGCACCGTTTGGAGAACATTGGAGTTAAAATCATCAACTCGGCGACAACGCTAGAGAGGACAGTGGACAAGTATTACACCTCCACTCTTCTAGAGGATGAGGGAATTCCCACGCCACGCACGCTGGTGACAGAGCGCTTTGACCAGGCGATGGAAGCCTTTCAAAAGCTGGGCGATGTGGCAGTAAAGCCCTTGTTTGGCTCTGAGGGGCGCGGAATGGTGAGAATATGTGATGAGGATACAGCTTACCGCGTTTTCAAAGCCTTAGAGTCAGGTCATTATGTGTACTAC
>SDBT01005280.1_pt1 | contig 21729 bp, 19 predicted proteins | sample 2277101 | NCBI WGS metagenome assembly SDBT01 (sample SAMN10404973, study PRJNA504765) | marine sediment metagenome | isolation source: marine sediment core GS10_PC15, 103 cmbsf | place: Arctic Ocean: Southern Knipovich Ridge | collected 2010
GGATGAAACGTCGCTCCCAGGATTCGATCCTGACGGATCAGAACCGGGTCGTCGTGCCATCGGCCGAGCACGGCGACCCCGGAGTCCACGCGAACGATTCGAGGAGCGCGAATAAACACGCCCTCCATGCACGGTGGCTCGCCCAGCTCCTGGGTGAGCGCAATCTCGGCGACCGTCGAGTGCGGCTGTCGTCCATAGGCGTTTCGCACCACACTGACACCCAGCACGGCGAGTCCCTGCTGGGGTGGTTGGATGTGTTCCGCGAGCAGGATCACACCGGCACATGTTGCGAGAACCGCCATTCCTGCCGTGATTCGATCCCGAATTCGGCGGGCGAGACCTTCCGGTTCCATCAGCCGCAACATCGCCGAGGACTCGCCGCCCGGGATCACCAGAGCATCTACCCGCGCGAGGTCGGCGGCGGTCCGCACGGGGCGTGTGTGTGCGCCGAGCTCGCGGAGGATCGCGCCATGAGCCGCCCAGTCGCCTTGGAGCGCAAGAACTCCGTACTCCGCCACGAGCTCACCATCCTCGACGCGAGAGCATCTCCTCCGGCGTGAGCTTGCCCGAATCGAGGCCGAACATCGCTTCGCCGAGACCTCGTGACACCTCGACGAGCTTGGCCGCATCCTGCCAGTGTGTCACCGCCTGGACAATCGCACGGCCACGGTTCACCGGATCGTCGGATTTGAAAACCCCGGACCCGACAAAGACCGACTCTGCTCCAAGCATCATGCACAGGGCGGCGTCGGCCGGGGTCGCGATCCCGCCGGCCGCAAAGTTCGGCACCGGCAGGCGGCCGTTTTCAGCCACCCAGCGGACAAGCTCGAATGGGGCCTGGAGCTCCTTGGCCTCGGTCATCAGCTCGTCCTCTTCGAGAATCGTCAACGTCCGGATGCCGCGCTGGACTGCGCGCAGATGACGCACTCCTTCGACGATGTCGCCCGAGCCGGCTTCCCCTTTGGTTCGGATCAGAGCCGCACCCTCACCGATCCGACGCAGCGCCTCGCCGAGATTGCGACATCCGCAAACGAAGGGAATCGTGAACGGTTGTTTGAAAATGTGATTTTCCACATCGGCCGGGGTGAGAACCTCGCTCTCGTCAATGAAGTCGACCTCGAGCGCCTCGAGAATGCGGGCTTCGGCGATGTGGCCTATTCGAACCTTCGCCATCACCGGAATCGAGACCATTTCCTGGATCTCCTGGAGCTTCTCGATCGACGACATTCGAGCTACCCCGCCCTGAACTCTGATATCGGCCGGCACGCGCTCGAGGGCCATCACGGCCGCCGCTCCGGCGTCTTCGGCGATCTTTGCCTGTTCGGCGTTCGTGACATCCATGATCACGCCGCCCTTGAGCATCTCTGCCAGTCCGACCTTGACGCGGAACTGGGAATCCTGAAGGTCCATTTCCTTCCTCCCTCGACTTTGGTTCATTGTACACACAATGCCCGGTGAGAAGCGCGGGTTAATCAGTGGCTGCGGTTCGCAGACGCAGAAGCGACATGACGTTGATGGTGATGTGCGCCGCAGCTGCAGCCGGATATCCCCAGCGCGCGAAGACCCACCCGAGCACCAAACCAAGCACGAGCGCGAGAATGGGCCACAGCCACAGCCGCCGATCCGGGATGAAATGGAGGGCGGCGAACAACAGAGCGGCAGGCCAAAGCCCGAGGAGGGGCTGCAGCAGCGCCCGAATGAGGGCCTCCTCTGCGAGGCCCGAGAAGACCGCAACAGCGAGTGCATCGGTGATGCTCCACCCCTGGACCATGCGCCGCTGCCAGCTCTCGAGGTCGGCTGCCGGCCGCAGACCTCTGAGAACCCACAATATGACGAAACTCCCGACCCCGATCGCGACGCCTCCGAAGACCGCCGTGATGAGCGACCCGGGCGACGCGAGACCGGCGAGGACCCCGTCGCTTCGGAGAGAGAGGCCGATCAGGGCGAAGAGCGCGATCACGCCCTCTTGGTGAATGATCACCATGGCCGGGATCGAGCGGGGAGTCGTGTCGCCGAGTACGCTCATGGCTACGATCCGTCCCGCTCACTTGTTTTCGACGAGAGTCGCGTGTTGTCGGGTGCTCGTGAGCGTCGTCTCGCCAAGCCCCCGAGGAAATCGGTGGTGAATCAGGCGTCTTCTCCCACGGAATCTTCCGGCGGTTCCACGCCTTCGTCCTCGGTTTCATCGATTTCCTCGTCCTCCGCCGCTTCGGCGCGAGCCACCGAAACCACGCGGTCACCGTCTTTGAGGCGGATGATCCGGACCCCCTGGGTGGCGCGGCCGATTCGCCGGATTTCGGCCGCGTTCATGCGAATCAACATCCCGCCTTCGGTGACTACGAGGACCTCGTCGTCCTCCTCCACGCGGCGAATCGCTGCCACCACACCGTTCTTTTTGGTCAATTGGATGAGCTTGACGCCGTAGCCCCCGCGATGTTGCACACGGAACTCGCCGATCGGTGTTCGTTTGCCGTATCCGAGATCGGTGACCACGAGGATGTCCATCTCTTCGGTTGGATCGAAGATCGCGACCTCTTCCACAAAATCACCTTTGCGAAGGTTGATCCCGCGCACGCCCGCCGTGACACGGCCCATGGGGCGCGCGTCGGTTTCGGGAAACCGAATACTCATCCCGCCCTTGGTCCCCATGAAGATGTGGCTGTCACCGTGGGTGAGACGCACCGACAGGAGGGCGTCTCCGTCGTTGATCACCACGGCCCGGAGGCCGTTAACCCGGATGTTGGTGTACGCGGCGAGAGGGGTTCGTTTGACCCTACCAAGGCGGGTGGCGAAAAATAGGTGCGCGTCCTCGTGCTCGGAAAAGTCACGCACCGCAAGCAGGGCCCGCACGTGCTCATCCGGCGCCAGTTGGAGGAGATTGACCAGCGCCCGGCCACGGGCCGAGGGACCGACATCGGGGAGCTCGTGGACCTTGCGTGCGAAGACCCGCCCGGTCGAGGTGAAGAAGAGCATGGTGGCGTGGGTGGAAGCCACAAAGAGCTGCCAGACCTCGTCTTCGTCCTTGGTTGCCATGCCGCGGCGGCCGCGGCCGCCACGGTGCTGCGCACGGTAGGTGGAGGATGGTGATCGTTTGACATACCCGCCGCGTGAAACGGTGATGACCATCTCCTCCTCGGCGATGAGGTCCTCAATCGAAATCTCGCTGGGGTCGGAGATCAGCTCTGTGCGGCGCCGGTCCCCGAACCTTTTCTTCACCCCGGCGAGCTCTTCGACGATGATCTCGGTCACCATCTCCTCGGAATCGAGGACCTGTTCGAGGTGCGCGATGGTTCGCTTGATCTCGTGGTACTCGTCGACGATTTTATCGCGTTCGAGACCGGTGAGACGCTGGAGGCGCATGTCCAATATGGCCTGGGCCTGAGGCTGCGAGAGCCCAAATTCGCTTCTCAGCCCGTCTCGGGCGCTCGCCGGATCGGACGCGCCGCGAATCAGCTTGATGACGGCGTCGAGGTTGTCGAGGGCGATGACGAGGCCCTCGAGAATGTGGGCGCGCTCCCTGGCGCGATTGAGGTCGAAGGCGGTGCGCCGCAGAATCACCTCGCGGCGGTGGTCGAGGAAGTGTTGGAGGAGCTCCTTAAGGTTGAAGACCCTAGGTTGGTTGTTGATCACGCCGAGGAGAATGACCCCGAAGGTGGTGCGCATCTGGGTGAGCTGGAAGAGATTGTTCTGGATAATCTCGGGAATCGCATCGCGTTTGAGCTCGATGACCACCCGAATGCCGTCACGGTCGGATTCGTCACGCAGATCCGCGATGCCGTTGAGCCTTTTGTTCTGGACCAGGGTCGCGATCTGCTCCACCAGCCGCGCCTTGTTGACCTGATACGGAAGCTCGCTGATGATGATTGCCGCTCGGCGTCCTTTCTCGGCCTCCCTGATTCTGGTCCGCGCCTGCATGCGGACAATTCCGCGTCCGGTGGTGTAGGCGTCGTGTATGCCCTTGCGCCCGAGGATGAATCCGGCGGTCGGAAAATCCGGTCCCGGCACGAAGCCCATCAGGTCTTCGACCGAAAGCTCGGGGTCCGACAAGAGCGCGATGCAGCTATCAATCACCTCGCCGAGATTGTGGGGTGGAATGTTGGTCGCCATTCCGACCGCGATGCCGGAGGACCCGTTGACCAGGAGGTTCGGGAATCGTGCCGGCAGCACCGTGGGTTCGCTGAGCGAGCCGTCGTAGTTGGGAACCCAGTCAACGGTTTCTTTGTCGATGTCGTCGCCGAGCAAGTCATCGGACAGACGGGTCAACCGTACCTCTGTGTACCGCATGGCCGCCGGTGAGTCGCCATCGACCGATCCGAAGTTGCCCTGACCGTCTATCAGGGGGTGCCGCATCGAAAAATCCTGGGCCATGCGGACCGCGGTATCGTAAATCGCCTGGTCTCCGTGGGGGTGGTACTTACCCATCACATCACCGACGATTCGGGCTGATTTCTTGTATCCGCGCGCTGCGGTGGTGCCGCTCTCCCACATTCCGTAGAGGATGCGACGGTGAACCGGTTTGAGACCGTCGCGGACGTCCGGAAGCGCGCGGCCGATGATCACCGACATGGCGTAGTCGAGGTAGGAGTTCTTGAGCTCTTCCTCGATGGTCACGGCCATTCGATCCGCGGGGGGGGGGTTCGCAGATTCGCTCATTTAAATATCCAGGTTGCGGGCCTCGAGGGCGTAGGTTTCAATGAAGATTCGACGCGGCTCGACCGCGTCACCCATCAGGATTGTGAACAGCTCGTCCGCATGCGCCCCGTCCTCGATGGTCACCTGGAGGAGCCGCCTCGCCTCCGGATCCATGGTCGTTTCCCATAGCTGCTTCGGGTTCATCTCCCCGAGGCCCTTGTAGCGCTGGATGTTGAAGCCTTTCTTGGCGACCTCATAGACACGACTCACCAGATCCGACAGGCTGGCGAGGGTTTCCCGTTCGCCGTTGCGATCGAGGTGGAACGGCCCAACGCGGAGCGCCGCCACCTGAGCCATCTGGCTGCGCGCGCGACGAAAAAGTCCGCTTGACCCGAGAAGCTCGCCAAGGCGAACTTCTCGGCCCCGACCGTTGATCCCGACGCTACAAAGCACCTCGGGCACGCCGTGCTCCTCGTCGAGCTCCACACGGGCGTCCTCGTACCCGAGCTCGCAGAGCTCGGTCTTGAGAGCATCGGCGAACTCGGCGCTGACGGTTCCCTGCCCCCACGTCGCTTCCGTATCGAGGGCGGCAAGGACGAGATCCTGTGGCCAGCCGCGGCGCTCGAGACGGCCGAGACTCTCGCTCCACTCCTGGGCGGCAAGGATGGCGCGGCGGAGCTCGCGCCCGGCCAGCTTCTGGCCGGTCGTGCCGACCACGAGCGTGAACTCGTCCTCGACCCGGTCGAGAAGGAACCGGGCCAGATCTCCATCATCGCGAAGGTAGACTTCCTTCTTTTTTCGGCTGACCTTGTAAAGAGGCGGCTGAGCGATGAAAAGATGTCCGCGCTCGACAAGCTCCCTCATCTGTCGATAGAAAAACGTCAGCAGCAGGGTGCGAATATGAGAACCATCGACGTCTGCATCGGTCATGATGATGATCTTGTGGTACCGCACCTTGAGCGGGTCAAACTCGTCCTTGCCGATACCGGTGCCGAGGCACAGGATGAGCGCCCGGATTTCCTCCGAGGATAACATCCGGTCGAATCGCGCCTTTTCGACGTTGAGGATCTTTCCGCGGAGTGGCAGAATGGCTTGAAAGAGCCTGTCCCGACCCTGTTTTGCCGAGCCGCCCGCGGAATCACCCTCTACGATGAAGAGCTCGGAAAGCTCCGGGTCGCGCTCGGAGCAATCGGCGAGCTTGCCGGGCAGGGCCGAGGTTTCCAGCGCGCTCTTGCGCCGGGTGAGCTCGCGCGCCTTGCGGGCCGCCTCCCTCGCCAGTGCCGCGTCGTGACATTTCGAAACGATGCTCTTGGCGACAGCGGGATTCTCTTCGAAGTACGTGGCAAGGCGGTCATTGATGGTCGACTCCACCCATCCCTTGACATCCGACGATACGAGCTTGTCTTTGGTCTGAGAGGAAAACCGGGGCTCCTGGATGCGAACCGAGATAATCGCCGTTAGGCCCTCGCGAACGTCCTCCCCTGAGAAGTTTTCCTTGAGCCCCTTGAGGAGATTCTGGGACTGGGCGTAGGTGTTGATGGTTCGTGTGAGCGCCGCTCGAAAGCCCGAAAGGTGTGCGCCGCCGTCACGATTGAAGACCGTGTTGGTAAAGGCGAGGACGTTTTCATTGTAGCCGTCGTGCCACTGTAGGGCGACCTCCACCTCCTCCCCCTCTTGGTTCGTGTCAACGAGATAAATCGGGTCGGTGTGGAGGTTCGACTTGGACCGGTTGAGATATCTGGCGAACTCTTTCAGGCCGCCTCTGAACAAGAACGTCTCTTCGCGGTCGCTGCCCTCGTCCAGGAACTTGATTTCGGTGCCGGAGTTCATAAACGCGAGCTCCCGGAGGTGGCGAACCAGAAGGTCGGGGTGAAACTCGAGGACGGAAAAGATCTCGGCATCCGGCTTGAAGCTGACGATGGTGCCGGTACGATGCGTGGTTCCTATGGTCTTGAGAGGTTCTTTGGGCACACCACGATAAAACATCTGCTCCGAAACCGTGCCGTCGCGGTGAATTTCGAGACGCAACCACTCGGCCAGGAAGTTGACCACGCTGACGCCCACCCCGTGAAGGCCTCCGGACACCTTGTACGCGTTGCTGTCGAATTTACCTCCGGCGTGGAGCTCGGTCATGATGACCTCGGCTGCCGATCTCCCGGTGGCGCGGTGGGTATCGACGGGGATGCCGCGGCCATCATCGGTCACGGTAACCGTCTGGTCGGCGTGAATGACAACTGAAATGTGGGAGCAATAACCGGCCTGCGCCTCGTCGATGGAGTTGTCGACCACCTCCCAGACCATGTGGTGAAGACCCGAGATGTCATCGATATCTCCGATGTACATCCCCGGGCGCTTCCGCACCGCCTCCTGACCTTTGAGGACCTTGATATTCTCGGCGGTGTACTGATCAGTCATGGGTGTTCGCCTCCTGGCGTACGATGGCTCCTTTATCGAGCCACATTCGAAGAGATCGTGAACCGACACGCGGTGCGATCCCATCGTTCGTGCTTGAGAGAAAAATCTGCCGTTCGTTTCCGAGATGCTCGACGAGACGGGTCAGGGCGGTACCGTCCAGCTCGGCGTCCACATCGTCTACGATTACGGGAAACTGCTCGTGTCGCTCCTTTTCAACGTGGGCGAGCGTGGCCAGTCTGAGCGCTGCCGCGACCACCTTTGCCTGCCCCGAACTCACTGCGTATCGGATGCTTCGGCCGGCGGCCCGCAAGCTCAGATCATGCCGGTGGGGACCATCGCCGGTAAACCCGGCCAGACGATCCCGCGCCCGGGTCTCATTATACCTCTGTTGATAGAGATCTTCCACTTTTTGGCGACCTCTGCTCGGGTCCAGCCACGGCTCTGTGCGATAGCTGGGCTCAATGGCTGGAAAATCCTCTCCGCGGAGCTTTTGATAGATGTCGGCAAAATAGTCGGCGAGCAACGCCGCACCCTCTGTTCGCGCGACGACTACGCGCCCCGCCGCAGCGGCCAACGGCTTTTCCCACGCCTCCAGCTCCTCATTCCCGGCGCCGGCCGTCAGCGCCGCATTTCGTTGCCGAATAGTGCGCCGATATGACCGCAGGTCTTCCAGGTGTGACGGGTGGACGAGGAAAACGAATCGATCGAGCAGGGCTCGGCGGGATTCCGGCCCGCCCTCGACGAGCTCGTGGTCGGCAGCGCTGATTGCGACAACCGGAAAAAACTGGAGATACTGTCCGACGTTGACATCAGATCCGTCGACTCGGAGCCTTCTTCGGATGGGTGGCCCGGCCTCGACGATCTGTTCGAGTTGGTGCGTCCCTTCTGCACTCTTGATGGTGCCTGCAAGTCGAAAGTCGGACTTTCCGTGGCGTACGGCTCTATGAAGGGAAGACGATCGAAATGATCTCAGGTTGCCGAGGACGGCGATTGCCTCCAGGAGATTGGTCTTCCCAACCCCATTCAACCCGAGAATGATATTTGCACCTGCCTTGAATTGCAGACCATCGACGTGGAGGTTGCGAAATCTGCGGGCGGTGATCTCGGTTAACTCCATTTTGATCCCGATAATTGAGTTTTAAAAAAATTCCGTGAGGAGCGGTAGTGTCGTACAGACCATTCCCTGGCACCGAGACCGGTATCGCGGGTTTTCTTCGAGGTCCAGGGTCTCACAGGCGCATGGGCATCAGTACGTAGATATACTCCTCGAGTCGTGAGTCGTCATCCACCGGGACCACGACACACTGCGTATTGCTGTCACGGAGCTGAAGCTCAACCAAGTCACACTCCAACACCTGTAGGACATCGATTAAATATGCCGCATTCAATGCGATTTCAAGGCTCTCACCCTGATAATTGACAGTCAGTGTTTCTTCTGCACTCCCGCGCTCGTAGCCGATCGAGACCAATGTCAACTCACCCTCGTCGCTGAAACGAAAGCGCACGCCCCGGGCCTTTTCGTGAGCCATCAGGCTGACTCGTCGAAGAGACGCCAGCAGCTCTTTACGATCAACTCGAGCGCGGCTTGGATTGTCGCGTACGATAACCCGTTCATACTGCGGGAATCTCAGCTCCACGATCCGCGATACCAGGGTCCGTTCACCCATGAGAAAGCCAAGATGATTATCCCCGGCCGCTATCCTCACCTGGTCGTCGCCAAAGCGAGCGAATTCAGCCAACAACTTCCTCGGAAAGAGCTGTTGTTCGAAGGGCGGCTCTCCGGACGGCGCCTTCGCACGGACCATTGCCAGACGGTGTCCATCGGTCGCCGCTATCTCGATCTCACCGGGAATGAGCTTCACCAAGGCGCCGTTGAGCTGAAATTTCGGGTCGTCCTTTGTGATCGCGAAGGCTACACGATCGAGCATTAACTGAAAAAGGCTGAGCGACAGGGCGTATTCACCCGCTTCCGGTACCTCGGGCACCGTCGGGTACTCGGACGGATCTGAAACCGCCATTCTCGAGTGGAACCGGCCGCATGTGATCTCCACCGCGTCTCCATCTTGGCGCAAGGTGAACTCTTCCTCCGGCAAGCTGCGGACGAGATTTTGAAAAACCTTGCTCTCGAGGGTCGCGCGACCGCCACCATGCACGACCGCCGGACATGCGGTCATGATCGTCATGTCGAGATCTGTAGCCACCAGCCGCAGGCTATTCTCCTCGGCTTCGGCGAGGATGCTCGAAAGAATCGGTATGGTGGTCCGATGTTCTACGACGCCCTGGAGGATCGAAAGCTCTTGAAGAACCAGATTACGTTGTAGTTTGAGTTCCATCAACCGCCCTTTCTCTCTACGACGATGAGCTTTTCATGCGGAAATATAACATGAATCGTCATCGTCGTCGAGGCGGTGGAATCTGTGGATATTATTCGTAAATATATACATATAAACAACCTATCTCATTGATTAGATTGTGGAAGAATGACAATTTTGGCTGTGGGTAATTGTGGATAAATGAGCTTTTCCACATGATTCCACAACTTCATCACAAGCGATCCGCAGTCTGAGGGCAACGATGTTCATCCGAAATGCTCGCGAAACGACGTCAAGGTCGCGTCGAAATCCGGATTTGATTGACGCATTTTTTGGACGTTATCAACCGCATACATGATCGTCGAATGGTGTTTGGAAAATATCTTCCCGATTTCGGGAAAGCTGATTTCGAGAATGTCGCGAATGAGGAACATTGCGACTTGCCGAGGCAGCGCGATGGACCGTCGGTTCGACCGCCCCTTGAGATCGGCAACACGAATACCATAGTGTTGGGCAACAAAGCGGATGATGTCGGCCGCATTCGTGGCCCGGTCATCGGGCAGAAGCTCGAACAGCGCCATGCGAACGACGTCCACGGAAATCTTGGAGTTCTTGAGTTGGGCGTAGGCGATGGTTCGATTGAGACACCCTTCGAGCTCACGAACGTTGTTCTGAACCTTTCGTGAGATGAACAACACAACGTCTTCAGGAAGCTCGCGCCCAACAGCTCGAGCTTTTTCACGAAGAATAGCGCACCGGGTTTCGAGATCGGGGGGTTGGATATCCGCGATTAAACCCTGGAGAAACCGAGATCTCAACCGCTCCTCCAGCCCAGGGATGTCGGCCGGTCGTGAATCGGAGGTGAAAACGACTTGCCGCCCGATTGACTGGAGAGTGTTGAATGTGTGGAAGAACTCTTCTTGGGTTCGTTCCTTGCCGGCTATGAACTGGATGTCGTCGAGGAGCAGGAGATCGACGCTGCGAAAGGTCTGGCGAAAAGCATCCATTTGTTTGCGCCTGATGCAGTTGATCAACTCATTGACGAACTGTTCGGTCGTCATGTAGACGACGCGAAGAGAGCCGTCTTTGAGGCGATTGGCGATGGCGTGGAGAAGATGGGTTTTGCCGAGACCCGAGCCGCCGTACAGGTAGAGGGGATTGTACGCTTTTCCTGGACGATCGGCGACCGCCTCAGCTGCTGCGGCCGCGAACTGGTTTGACGAGCCAACGACGAACCGGTCGAAAGTGAAGCTCGGATTGAAGGGATGGGTTGCAATACTTCCCGCAGCGGGGGCGTTGGTATTTTCGGGTGAGCCGGAAGACTCTTCCTGGGGGGTGATCAGAACCCGAAAAGCCGACCCGAAATGACACCGCGCGACAGTTTCGATGTCGCGCAGGAGATGATCACGAACCCACTCGCTGACGATTAAATTATCCGTAGTCAGGGTGAGGACAGCATCCGTGTTTTCGAGCACCGCCAGTGGTGCGATCCACGTAGTGTATTCGTCATCACCCAACATCTGCCGGAGGTGGGGCTGCAGGTGATCCCAATGGTCCATCGCAGTACGCTAACATAATACGGGTCAAGGTGTTTTCTTGACACCCATCCCAACCTACGATATCGTGGCGCGCCCGACACTTGGGGAAGAGAGACGATCATGAAGAGAACTTTTCAGCCCAACAATCGCAAGCGCAGGAAGACCCACGGTTTTCGGATCCGTATGCGCACCAAGAGCGGTCGCAAGGTCCTCCAGGCGCGCCGACGTAAAGGTCGCAAGCGGATTGCCGTCTGAAAAACGGCTGGACTTTCCGGCTTCGGCGCGACTCAAACGAAGGGCCGACTATCAAAAGGTGTACAACCGCGGTGTTCGGGTTACCGGTAGGCACGTGGTGCTTTTTCTTTTGCAGACCAGGGAGCAGGCGGGACGATTCGGCGTAACCGCGTCACGGCGAATAGGGGGAGCGGTTGTCCGCACCCGAGCGAAAAGGCGTTTGCGAGAGCTCTATCGCCTCCACCTGCGTGGCGGCGAGGGGAGTTCTTATGACATCGTCGCAAATGCCAGACGCAGCAGCGCCACTGCGCCGTGGGCGGAGCTCGAAGAGGATTTCATGAGCTGCCTGCGCCGATGGCGCCTTTCGAACGCCGGAACTTGCCGTGGTGGAGCGCCGGCGCCGAGAGAGTGAAGAGCGAGGATTAACGAGTCTTATGGAGAAACGACTACTTCTGGCATTTGTCCTGTCAGCAGCGATCTTGCTCGCATGGTCGGTGATATTTCCGCCGCCACAGAGAACACCGACGCTGCCGGAGCCCGCCGTCACCCAGGACACAACGAGCCAAACAGGCGATACACCGCCACGTGTGCCCGAGCCGGCCCAAGACGACGATGATCTGGTCGAAACGGAATCGCTCAACGAGGCCATCGTTGCGGTGACCGAAGAAGAGATCGAGCTCAGCAACGAAAACATCACCGTAATTCTCACCAATCGCGGCGCGGCCGTATCTTCATATCTTCTGGCGAACTACGACGATGACGCCGGGCTCCCGGTGGACCTTGTCCAACACGTACCCCTATCACAGCGGTCCCTCCCGCTGCAGTTGGTCACACCGGCCGGCCCAGATGACGGGCTGTATGCGGTCGAACGATTTGAAAATGGGGTCACTTTCCGATGGGCTGACGGGCGAGGGAATGCGGTCTACAAGAGGTTGACGTTGTCGAACGAAGGTTTCGGGCTCGATGTCGAGATCGAAACCACCGGATCACGGGCCGTGGATACGGTCAGCATTGGCACCGGGATGGGGAACCTCAGCAAAAAGGAGCGGAACAGCAAGCTGGCGTTGTGGGGCGAGGGCATTGTGCTCGTCGACGGTGAGGTCGAGCGCTTCAAACGGAGGAAGGTCGACGAGCCGCGCACTCTCACGCCGGCGAGCGTCACATTCGCAGGCTTCGAGGACACCTATTTCCTCAGCATTCTCCGGCCCGAGGGTGGAGTTTCAGAGATCCACATCGTGCCCCTCGAGTATGACGAGGGTGAGGAGAAGCCGAACCGAGTTCTCCAGATCACGGCTGTTCTCTCACGAGGCGAGTTGCGCGGCCAGCTGCTCGGCGTACCGAAGGAGTACGACCTCCTGCAGTCGATCAACCAGGGCGTGGAGAAGACCCTCACGTTCGGGTGGTTTCTGACCCCGATCGCGGTGTTTTTTCTCAAGGCGTTGCGATGGATCTACAGCGTGGTCGGCAACTGGGGCGTCGCCATCATCCTTCTGACGCTCGGCATTCGGATCGTGCTCTTCCCCCTCATGCACACGTCGACGGTGTCGATGCGCAAGATGGCCAAGGTCCAGCCCAAGGTCAAGGAGATCCAGGCCAAGCACAAAAAGAAAAAGACCGATCCTCAGGCCAAGGCCAAGATGAACCAGGAGATGATGGCCCTTTATAAACAAGAGGGCGTAAACCCGATGGCCGGCTGTTTACCCATGCTGGTCCAGATGCCGTTGCTGTTCGCCTTGTACCAGCTGTTTTTGAAGGCAATCGAGCTCCGCCATGCACCGTTCATGCTATGGATTACCGACCTCTCGGCCAAGGATCCGTACTACGTCACGCCGATCTTGATGACCGCAACCATGTGGCTGCAGCAGCGGCTCGCACCGCAGGCCGGTGATCCACAGCAACAGCGGTTGATGAGGATGATGCCGTTGATCTTCGGCATCATGTTTCTCGGGTTCCCTTCGGGCCTGGTGCTCTACTGGTTGACAAACAATGTGATCACCATCATTCAGCAGGAAATCACGCTGCATATCATTGGTGAGCGCAAGCTCGGTGGCGGCAAAAGAGGAAAGGACAAGAAGAAATGACCAGGAGCAAGAGCTTTCACGGCGCCAGCCTCGACGAGGCCCTGAGCGAGGCCAGCTCCGGCCTCAACGCGCGCCTCGAGGAGCTCCACTACGATGTGGTCGAGGATGGCGTCGACAGGGTCGTCGTGGAAGCCGAGGTGGATCCGGTCGCGGTGCTGGGCCTCTTTCTTTCCGAGACGTTTCGCGCGGGCGCACTCGACATCACAGCCCGCCTCACGGTCGAAGAGGACGCGCTCGAGGGCGAGCTGGAGGGTCAGGATCTGCGGTATTTCACATCCTCTGGGGGCAGGGGCCTCGACGCCCTGCAGTACCTGTGCAACCGAGTGCTGAACCGCCGGCTCTCCGACCACATCCCCATTCACCTGGACAGCGACGGGTTCAAGGAGAGACGCGCGAAAAAACTGCAGGAACGCGCGGAGAGTGCAGCGGACGAGGCCATACGACGGGGGGCGCCGGTGATTCTGGAGCCGTTGACACCGGCCGCGCGGCGGGAAATCCATCTCGCCCTGGCCGATGATCCCGGGGTGGAGACCGACTCTGATGGCGACGGCTTCCTCAAGAGGATTGTCATCCGCCCTCGCCGGCGGCGCTGAAACCATCGTCGCATGCGCCACGCCCCGCGGGCGCGGGGCGTTGGCGGTGATTCGGGTCAGTGGCCCGGAAGCGGCGGTGTTAAGCCGCCGGGTGTGTCCGGGTGTTTCATTCGAAGACGGCTGGAGGGCAACCCTCACCGCCCTGCGGAACCCGGAACGTGAGGTCTTGGAGCGCGCGATTGTGATTCCCTATCCGGCGCCGCGCTCCTACACGGGCGAGGACATGCTCGAGATCACCGTCCATGGTTCGTCGTACCTGATCGAGGAGGTTATCGAGGCGTTCGTGATTGCGGGGGCGCGCCGCGCCGAACCGGGGGAGTTCACTCGGCGGGCGGTCGCCAACTCGAAGCTCGATCTCGTCCAGGCCGAGGCGGTACGCGATCTCATCGAGGCAGACACCGCCGTGCAGCTTCAAAATGCACGACGACAGCTCTCCGGTGTGTTGTCGGCGACCTTTGCTGAGATGCGGGCATCCTTGATAGAGCTGGTCGCGACCATCGAGGCTTCTTTGGACTATGAGGCGCAGGGGATCGAGGTGCCGGCGGCGGAGATCGAAGAGCGGCTCGATTCGTGCCGGCGCCGCATGGAGGGAATACTGGCGACGGCGCGGGCCGGCGAACGGATTCGTGACGGTGCGCGGGTCGTGATCCTCGGCCCGCCGAACGCCGGTAAGTCGACGCTGTTCAATCGGTTGTGCGGAAGCGAGAGAGCGATTGTATCGCCCCATCCCGGAACAACCCGGGACGTGATCGAGGCCGAGCTCGACCTCGCGGGTGTGCGGGCGGTCATTCAAGACACGGCGGGCCTGCGATCAGAAGGCGACGCGGTGGAAACCGAGGGGCACCGCCGGGCTCTGCAGGCGGCGGAGAACGCCGATGTTGTGATCCAGCTGTGGGCGCTGGGTGGGGGCGGAGGAGGACCGCCTCCGGCGCAGCCCTCTGCGGCGCCGGTGATTCGCCTTCGCTCCAAAGCCGATCTCGGTGGTAACGAAGGGGGCGACGACGGATGGCTGCGGGTGTCGTGTCACACGGGGGAGGGTCTGGACGAGCTGCGCTCCCGGTTGACGAGGATGGTCGAGGGCGAGATACCGGACCTCGGCGGAGCGGTGGCGATCGCAGCCCGCCACCGAAAGGCGTTGCAAACAGCGGCCGCTGAGCTCGAGGGTTGCGATCCGGGTTTTCCGGAGCTCGCGGCAGAGAGGGCGAGGTGGGCGGTGCGGGCGGTCGAGGAGCTGATCGGCGAGGTCGGGGATGAAGAGGTCCTCGACGTCATCTACAGCGGATTCTGCATCGGAAAGTAGGAGTGACTGTGCGGACCGATCTGGTCGTGGTGGGCGGTGGTCATGCGGGCTGTGAAGCGGTGGCGGCCGCGGCACGGATGGGAGCGTCGGTCGTTCTCGTGACCCTCCATCGGCACACCGTCGGCCAGATGCCGTGCAACCCAGCCATCGGCGGCATCGGCAAGGGGCATCTGGTGGCCGAAATTGACGCCCTCGGCGGGCTCCAGGGCTGGGCCGCCGATCGCACGGGGATTCAGTTCAGGACGCTCAACCAATCGCGCGGGCCGGCGGTGTGGGGTCCGCGGGCGCAGTGCGACAAGGAAGCTTATGCGCTCCTCCTGCGGCGGGTGGTCGAGCGGCTTCCGGGCGTGACCCTCCTCGAAGATGAGGTCGCGCGCTTGCGAGTCGATGGCGACCGGGTGTGCGGTGTCGAGTTGGGCGGGGGTGAAGACATCGACGCGGGCGTCGTCATCCTCACCACCGGCACCTTCCTCGGGGGATTGCTGCATACCGGGAGCGATCGTCGGCCGGGAGGCCGCCTGGGTGAGCGTCCGAGCACCAAGCTCGGTGCGTCGCTGAGCGCGCTCGGTTTCGAGCTCCGCCGTTTCAAGACCGGCACCCCGCCGCGCCTCGCGCGGTCGAGCCTCGATCTGTTGTCCCTCGAGGTTCAGGAGGGCGACCCGGAACCCCGGCCCTTTTCGTGGCGGACGCGATCGGTTCGCAACCGCTGCTCATGTTGGGTGACGCACACCCCGCCCGAGGTACAGGAAATCATTGGCGAAAACCTTGATCGGTCGCCGCTTTTTTCCGGTGCGATCGATGGAGTCGGCCCTCGGTACTGTCCTTCAATCGAGGACAAGGTGGTGAGGTTTCCGCACCACGACCGGCACAGAATTTTTCTCGAACCGGAAGGAATCGAGAGCGAACGCATCTACGTCAACGGCCTCTCGACCAGTCTCCCCAGGGACGTCCAGGAGCGAGTAGTACACAGTGTGCCGGGTCTCGAGCGCGCCGAGTTTCTTCAGTACGGTTATGCGGTCGAGTACGACGTGGTGGCGCCTCGGCAGATCGGGCCGGATCTCCAGAGCAGGGAGATCCAAGGGCTGTATCTTGCCGGTCAGCTCCTCGGCACATCCGGCTATGAGGAGGCGGCGGCGCTGGGGCTTCTGGCGGGAATCAATGCCGTCCGCTGGCTGCGCGGTGAGGGGGAGTACGTCCCCAATCGTGAGGATGCCTATCTCGGGGTGTTGGTCGACGACGTGTGCGGACGCGAGCATCGTGAGCCCTACCGGATGTTCACGTCGCGAGCGGAGCACCGCCTGCTCCTCGGGGTTGATTCGGCCCGAGAACGGCTGATGCCCGTCGGCCGACGCTTGGGGCTGGTTCGGGAAACGGCGTTTCACGTGGAACGTGAGCGTTGGCGCCGGCGCCGGCGAACGGGAGCGGAGCTGGCGGCGGCACGCCTCAACCCCGACGTCGCGACCCGCCGGCTGGTGCGGGACACGGCGGGGATTGATTTTTCGGCTCCCACCACATGGGCGCGGATTCTTCGCCGTCATGATGTCGACTTGCGGCGGGTGGCGGCAACCTTGCCCTTGCTGCACGAGCTGAGCGAAGAGGACTGGCGGATCGTCGTCGGCCATCTTCGGTACGACGGTTATCTCGCGCGTCACGAGCGTGAGCGCGAGCGTCTCCGCCGTTTGCGCCATGTTCCTATCCCGGCAGACCTCGATCCGGCGGTCGTGTCCGGGCTGACGAGAGAGGCGGCGGAAGCCCTCGCTCGCGAGCGTCCACGGACCCTGGCCGACGCCGAGCGACTGCCGGGAATCACACCGGCGACGCTGGCTGTCCTGGCCGGGCATATCGCCCGGCGGCGAGATGCGAAGTGAGCAGCGGGAAGAGCTTCCGCGATCTCCTCGCGCCCCATTGCGGGGGAGGGACCCTCGACCGCCTCGTGCGCTATGCCGAGCTCCTCGAGGGATGGTCTCGGCGCCACAGCCTGGTGCGCTACACCAGTCGAGAGGAACTCGTCACGAGACATCTTCTGGAATCGCTGGCAGCGGCCCCCCTTTTGGGCGGCCGCGGGCGACTGGTGGATGTCGGCAGCGGCGCCGGGCTCCCCGGGGTGCCGTTGCTGGCGGCGTGTCCGGGATTCTCCGGGGTGCTCCTGGAGCCGCGAGAGAAACGGTGGGCATTTCTCAAGCTGGTGATTCGTGAGCTCGGTCTCGAGGCGCGAGCCGAGCGGGCGCGCTTCCAGGACCTCAAAAACGACCGGCCGTGGAACGCCGTAACCGTGCGAGCGGTCGGAAATCAACGGGAGATCCTCGGGTGGGCGCGGTCACGGCTGGCCGCGGACGGGATGGTCCTTCTGTGGACCACCGAGGAGGCCGAGGACGGGCTTCGAGGAATGGTGAATTGGCGTGTGCTAAGCTCCCCGCTACCCGGCCTGGATCGTGGCCGGCTCGTACGACTGCAACCATGTTTCACGTGAAACCCAGTCCATTTTCGGTCGCCGATGACGGTGTTCCGAGTAGCGCGCGCTGCCGCATCGGCAGCGCTCAAACGCGCCACCGTGGGTGGTGTTGAATGGCCGCCCGGGTGGTCGCAGTCGCCAACCAGAAGGGTGGCGTGGGCAAGACCACGACTGCAATCAGCCTCGGCGCGACCCTTGCCGCCTATGAGCGCCGGACACTGCTTCTCGATCTCGACCCGCAATCGAACTGCACCTCGGGTCTGGGGTGTGACGGTGGCGACGGCGCAACATCGTACGATGTCGTAATCGGCGGCGCGACGGTCGAGGAGGCGGCGCGGCCCACCGGGTTTCCTCACCTCAGTATTGTGCCCGCAACCCCGGATCTCGCCGGTGCTGAGGTCGAGTTGGTGGGAATGGTGGGGAGGGAATTTCGACTTCGAGACGCCCTGACCGAAGACCAACTGCGGGCTTACGAGTTCGTGCTCGTCGACTGCCCGCCGTCCCTCGGTCTGTTGACGGTCAACGCGCTGGCGGCGGCAGATGGGCTTCTGGTACCGATCCAATGCGAGTACTTCGCGATGGAGGGGGTATCCATGCTGATGGCCACCGTGGATGAGGTGCGTCGCTATCTCAACCCCGCGCTCACGATCGACGGCATCTTACTCACAATGTACGATGAGCGGACCAATCTCGCACAGCAGGTCGCCGAAGAGGTCCGGGGAGTTTTTGGTGACCAGGTCTTCGAGACTCTTGTGCCGCGCAACGTGCGGTTGGCGGAGGCGCCGTCGTTCGGCCGCCCAATTCACGCTTATGATCTGAGAAGCCGAGGGTCGCAGGCGTATTTGCAGCTCGGCAGGGAGTACCTCGAACGGATGGGGAAAGCATGACCGCAAAACAGGCGCTCGGTCGCGGCCTCAAGGCGCTCATTCCCGACACGCCCCGGGCGCGCGCCGGGTTTGCTGAGATTCCGGTCGATCATCTCCACCCGAACCCCCGCCAACCGCGGCACCGATTCGATAAGCAGGCCCTCGAAGAGCTCGCGGCGTCGATTCGGCGCCACGGCATTCTCCAGCCGCTGCTCGTCAGCGAGGATGGGCCGGATCGTTACCTGTTGATGACCGGCGAGCGACGCTGGCGGGCTGCGCGGTTGGCGGGCCTGCGAACGATACCGGCGGTTATTCGTGAACGTATCGCAGACGGCGAGCAGCTCGAGGTAGCGCTGGTGGAAAACTTACAACGGCAAGACCTGACGCCATTGGAAGAGGCGCGCGCCTTTGATGATCTGCGAACAAGTCTCGGTCTCTCACAGGCCGAGATCGCGGAGCGCGTTGCAATGGACCGCAGCACTGTCGCCAACTCGCTGCGCTTGCTCAAGCTCCCTCCCGAAGTTCAGGAGCTGGTGGAACGGGGCGATCTTTCGGCCGGTCATGGGCGAACCTTGCTCGCGTTTGACGGCGACGGCCTGCGATGTGAGTGGGCTCGGCGGGCAGCCGCCACGGGTCTCAGCGTCCGCGAGCTCGAACGCGCAGCGGCTGCAGCGAGCGCGGGACCGGGTCGAAAAAAGAAGGCGCGGCCCCGGTTGGTCAAAGACCCCAATCTCTCGGTGGCCGAAGGAAAGCTCGCCCTGCGCCTCGGAGCTCGAGTCGAGATCCAGGCCCGCCGGCGGGGTGGCCGTATCGTCATAACGTGTTCGAATCAGGAAGAGCTGATGCGTGTATTCGATCTCTTGATGGGGGGTGAGTGATGGCTCGAAGTGGAGAGTCCCTCAATGGCTTTGTCGATTCAGAATGTACCATTCGCGGGGAGCTGGAGTTCAAGACCTGTTTTCGAATCGATGGGCACATCGAGGGAACCGTGCGCTCGAAGGCCGAGTTAGTGGTCGGTGAGGGTGGCACGGTGGAGGGAGAGATCGAGGTCGCCCGCTGCGTCATCGGGGGCGAGGTCCGGGGGACCATCCGTGCTTCGGAGCAGGTCATGCTCCACGCCACCGCCAAGGTCTGGGCCGACATCCAGACACCGGCCCTCGTGATGGAGGACGGAGCGTTCCTCGAGGGGTCGGTGAGCATGGAGGCGAAAACTGTGAAAAAAAACACAACCACGACAGGGACGGCATCTTGACCGTGCTTGGTGGATTTGTTAATTTGAGCCGCCCCATGTTGACAATGGGAGCTGATCGAGCCCGGAGCGGCCGATGACACCACCAAATTTGTCGTTGCTATTCGTGATGGTTTGCTTCTGGATGACGCTGTTTCTCGTTCAACGCTTTTTGATCCGTCCGGTCGGCGCGGTTGTCGATGACCGGCAACTGCGCCTCGACGAGGCCCAACAGGAATGGGCCGCCAAGAACGAGGAGCATCTCGCGGCTGTCGCACAGGTCGAGGATGAGCTGGGAACGGCGGCCAGGGAGGCTGGCAGGATCCGCGCGGAGGCCCGCCAGGAGGCCATGAGCGAGCGCCAGAAGAGCCTTGCCAATGCGCGCGCCCGGGCGGACGAACGTCTGGTTGCGGTGCTGGACGGCCTCACCCAGGAGACCGAAGCGGCCCGCGCCGAGCTGCGGCATCAGGCGGAGGAGCTGGCCCGCCTGCTCGCCGGCCGCCTCCTCGGACGGGAGATGGCTTCATGAAGCGAATTCTCGGCTGGGGGCTGATCTTCGTCTGTGCCCTCATCTTTGCCATCCTCGTCGACACGGGCATGAAGCATCTTGGCGTGCCCGACTATATCTGGCTGTCGGTCAATCTCACGCTCTTTCTCTATCTGCTCGACCGCTACGTCGGCCGACCGATGGGTGCATTCTTGGAGGCGCGGAGTCAGGGAATCGCCGAGAAGCTCGAAAACGCGAGGCGCCAGCTTCAAGAGGCTGACAGCCTCCAGGCGGACGTGTCTCGGCGGTTATCGGAGCTCGAGGACGAGGTCGCCCAGCTCGAGATCCGCGCCCTCTCCGAAGGCCAGGCGGAGGCGGCTGCGATCGAGGAGCAGACACAACAGGAGGAGACGCGCTTTCTGCTGAGGGTTGACGAAGAGATGACGCGCCGTGAGGCGGAGGCCCGAGCGACGCTCGCTCAGGACGCCGCCGATCTGACCGCCCAGCTCGCCCGGGACCTTCTCGAGCGTGAGATGACCGATGCGGATCGCCACCGCGTGTTCGAGCGCAGCCTCGACGCGATGCGGGGCCTCGAAGGCAAGGGGGAGGCATGACCCGCTTTCGAGCACTGCCGTATGCCAAGGCCATGATGACGGTCGTCAAAGACGAGACTCCCGAGCGCCGGGAAACGGTGGCGGAAGAGCTCGACCGCGTGACGGCCGCCCTCGACTCGGTGCCGGAGTTTTTCCGGGTGTTGGTCTCGCCCACGGTGAGCGTCGAGGTCAAGAGCACGATTCTCGACGAGGTCCTCGATGCCCTCGAGGTCGGGCAGCCGACCCGCCGATTCGTGCATGTGGTCCAACAGCACTACCGTATGCAGCACATGGCGGACATCGGAGCGGCTTACAGAGAGCTTCTCGACAAATCGCTCGGCCGCACGCGGGTCAGGGTCGAAACCGCGGCCGCCCTCGATGCCGTCCAGCGTGATCAGTTGGTGCGTGTTGTTGAGGCCATGGAAGACGCCTCCGTGGTCGCAGACTTCGCCGTCAATCCGGATCTCCTCGGCGGTTTTCGTCTGCAGGTGGGATCGCGGGTCTTCGACGGCTCGCTAGCAGGAGAGTTGGGTCGCCTGAGCAGAGAGATCGAAATCGAACAGGGGTAGAACATGCAGATCAAAGCCGCCGAAATCGCGGACATCATCCGCCGCCAGATCGAAGGGTTCGAGACCGCCATCGACATGTCCGAGGTCGGAACGGTGATCTCGGTCGGCGACGGCATCGCCCGGATCTACGGCCTCGACGGCGTCATGTCCGGGGAGCTCATCGAGCTCCCGCATGATGTCTACGGCCTCGCCCTCAACCTCGAGGAGGACAACGTCGGTTGCGTGCTCATGGGCGAGGTCCACCTGGTCGAGGAAGGTGATGAGGCCAAACGCACGAAGCGCATTCTCGACATACCGGTCGGCCCCGGCATGGTCGGTCGGGTGGTCGATCCTCTCGGCCGCCCGCTCGACGGCAAGGGGCCCATCGATACGGTCGATCGCTACCCCCTCGAGCGCATCGCCCCCGGGGTGGTGGACCGTCAGCCTGTG
>SDBT01005281.1_pt1 | contig 21729 bp, 18 predicted proteins | sample 2277101 | NCBI WGS metagenome assembly SDBT01 (sample SAMN10404973, study PRJNA504765) | marine sediment metagenome | isolation source: marine sediment core GS10_PC15, 103 cmbsf | place: Arctic Ocean: Southern Knipovich Ridge | collected 2010
AAGGTGTATACTGACAAAAATTATATCTGGAGAAAAATATGTTATTTGGGTTACTTCTAACCGTCTATCTTTTTATCTGTGCTGTTCTCGTATTAATGATACTCATTCAAAAAGGGAAAAGTAGTATGGGCCTTGGAGGATTAGGCGGTGGATCACAAATGTTATTTGGCGGATCGGGCGGCCAGGACATGTTTCAAAAAGTTACATGGATTTTGACTGCTGTTTTTCTTTTTGGCTCCTTAGTGTTATCTATCATGAAAACACGGCAGCGCGATAGCTTCAAATATGTTACACAAACAACTGCTGCACCAAAACCATTACCAAATCATACTATGCCAACAAGCAGTCCAACATCCGTTCCAGAAAGGCCGCAATCAAACTAAATAAGGTAAGAGTGCGATGAGAGTAGGATTAATTGAACGCTTTGTAAATACGATAGGTCTGCGCACATTAGAACTATGTGCCCTTATTGGTAATTTTATTATTTTCTTCTGGAAAGCAATACGAAGTCTTTTCACTACAAGACCCAAAATAGAAAAATATTTTTTCCAAGCAAATCGTATTGGAGTTGAATCATCTCTCCTTGTTATGCTTACCGGCACGTTTACTGGCATGGTATTTGCTTTGCAAAGTTATATCGGTTTTCAACGTGTTGGCGGTGAGCAATTTATTGGTACCGTTGTAGCACTTGGTATGATTCGAGAGCTTGGCCCAGTACTTACTGGTCTGATGGTTACCGGACGAGCAGGATCGGCTATTGCTGCAGAAATTGGAACAATGCGCATTACCGAACAAATTGATGCACTAGTAACCTTGCGAATAGACACCTTTCAATATCTAATTGTTCCTCGAATTTTAGCTGGCATTACTATTTTACCCTGCCTTGCACTGTTTTCTATGATGTGTGGAATCGCAGGAGGATACATTGTGTGTGTATACGTTTTGCAACTCAGCCCCGAAGATTATGTGAACAGTATCAAAAATTATGTGGAACTTGCTGACGTGAGAAGCGGACTCATCAAATCTTGTGTTTTTGGACTTATTTTAACGTGGTTTGGTACATACAAAGGTTTTTATACACGAGGTGGAGCACGCGGTGTGGGGCAAGCAACAACGCAAAGCGTGGTGCTCGGTTCAATCACCATTTTGATTACCAACTATTTCCTCACAAAAATACTCGAACAAATGTAGGAGAAGCCGGTGTCAACATTGATCAAAATCGTCGATCTAAAAAAAGATTTTGATGGCCACATGGTTACTCGAGGTGTTAATCTCGAAATTCCAGAGAACAAAATGACTGTTATAATTGGTCGTTCTGGTGAAGGTAAATCAGTTTTACTTAAACAAATTGTTGGCCTCGTTAAACCAACATCAGGCCAAATCATTGTTAACGACACTGATATCACAAAATTAAACGATCGAGACCTGCGTGAATATTACAAAAAAGTTGGCTATGTCTTTCAATTTGCAGCACTCCTTGATTCACTCAACGTTTTTGAAAATATCGGCGTCACACTCCTTGAATCAGGCGAATCAAGAAAAAAAGTTCTTCCCATTGTAAAAGAAAAACTTGCACAAGTGTTGTTGGAAGAAAACACATTATATAAATATCCATCAGAACTTTCAGGCGGCATGAGAAAACGAGTTGGTTTGGCACGAACCTTAGTTGCAAGCCCAGAAATCATTCTGTATGACGAACCAACTACTGGATTAGACCCTATTACCTCACGCGTTATTCATGAATTGATGGCTGATATGCAAAAACAACTCCAAATTACTTCTGTTGTTGTTTCTCACGATCTTGAAATATTTAAATATGCAGATTATGTTGCACTCCTCTATGAAGGAAAAATCAAATATTTTGGGGAAGCAAAAACAATCTGGGAATCAGACAACCAATTCATTCATCAATTTATCCGCGGATTGTCGGAAGGCCCTATTCAAACTGAAGTTGCTCACTTTAAAGATAAGTTTTAATCTGGCTCAATATAGCAGAACCACGTCCAATTTTCTTTTTAAGTTTATTCTGAATAACCATTATAAGCGCCCTTTGTATTTCATCTGGAATCGCATCAAAATATGCCTGTTCTTTCCGAGAAAACTTTAATGCTTTAAACGTTTTTTCACACAAATACTCATTAATCTTTGAAAAAAGGAAAATATAGAACAGGTAATCTGTCTTATATTTCTTTTTTTCGCATATAACAGAATCGCGAACAGGGCATTGTTGAGAAAACCAATCTGCTAACACCTTTCCCGAAGCAGCCGATGAATAGTCTACAAACTCTTTGTCTCCATTCCTTAATCTCTTCAAAAAAAATAATGCATTGTTTGGCCTATTATACTCAAAGGATTCAACACTAGGAATCTTCACCACTAAATTACATTTATTTTTCAGGTTCCAAAGGCACAAACTTCCATAAAGCAAGCAACCTTTCAGAGAATGTTTCAGCGAGGTAGACCAAGCATAGTCATTACCCATATACCTTACATTTGTTACAACCCCCTCCAGATTACATACTTGTTTTAAATATCTCTCTATATCATCGCTTTTTGCACAAGCAGCAGATCGTTCTTTTTCAGGGTTATATAAAACAAGATTTTCATTTTTGTCACCGAAAATGATCTCTCCCCTCGCGTTGCAATCGATAGATGTCGGCACATTGTGTTTAAGATTCTTAACAAACTCTCTCTTGAAATTGTTCCAAAAATAGAGCCTGCCACTACCTCTCGATTTACCACCAACACACGAAATAATTTTGTTCGGATTATCTGGGTGAAATACAAAATCAAATACACGCTTGCAAGGTGTGTGATTTAAGCTATGAGTACATTTATTTGCATTAAGATCCCATACGCGAATCTTTCCATCGTCAAAAGCCATAAAACACTCACTATTATTGGTTGGATGTAATAATATCCTCCTACATCTATTCTTGCTACGCCTAAACTCCAAATTATTCTGTTCACTCTTAATATCACAGCAAATAACCAATCCATCATCATAACAACCAAAAATCTTACTTTCATCAGACATTGATAATGTGGAGAGTGGATTTGAGCTGCGATAACGGCATACCGTATTAAGATTAATAAATTGTTTTTCGTCACTTGCTAGATTATATACCCCCACTTCCCCTTCATTATGGACAAACGCCACTCTTCTCTGATTGTTATCAAAACTCAATGAAACTGTCCGAGCAAGAGTGGGAATTGAAATAGAAGTTTCTTTCTTTTTTGTTCGTTCCATATCAATTAAAGGGGATTTTAAGACAAATTTTCTTTTCTTAAAAATTTCATCGTTACGGAAGGAAGGATACCCAGCACCTACATATCCCAAAACTACTCTTTGAAGCTCTTGCGGAAGCTCTTGCACAGGAAACACGTTATCTTCTGTGGCCCCATACATTTCTTGATCCACAGACTCCATACAAATAGTTGTTCCACACAATAAAATCAACATGGTAAAAATGATTTTTTGTATCATAAGCCCCCTAAAAATCATGGTTCACATTCTTCTTAATAACCTTTATTATAGCACTTTTTCACAATAATGTTGCAATTTTTCAATACCCCACAGAGACCACTCTCAAACTACATGTAAAAACTTTTACCTTCAGGTATAAATAGGCAAAAAGCCAAAGCTTCACGCTTAGTATTCATTACACTAAATAAGCTATTAGGGCTAAGAAAGCACTTGCTGACCATGCATTGCCTTCAGCTCATCACTATGAAACAGATACAGCCCAAGCAACACAATCCCTCCCGATAAAACATAATGCCACGTTATCGTTTCATGTAATAAAAGCCAGCTATACAACGCAGCAAATAGTGGGCTTAAAAAATCGGAAAATGATACAAAAGTTACCGTATAATGTTTGAGTAAACGCAAATATAAATTGTGGCAAATTACATTGCTTATAATAATCAATAATCCAAGCCACCCTAAAAACGGCACCATATTATGTATAGAGGTATCCTCTATAAAAAATGCAGTAACCAATGCCAGCAACCCACCGCCCAGCATACGCACACCATTTGTTAGAGAAACTGAATGGTTGTTATCACGAATAAGTGTTCGAGAAACAATCAGACCATAGCAATGGGCAACGATAGAGAGAAACACAAAACATTCAGGCCATGAAATAAAAAACATCTCTCCGATAGCCTGTTCACTATAAGAACTCGTAAGCAAAATAGGAAGAGATCCAAGTATACCAATACACAACCCAATCCATTGGATGCGCGTTAACGTTTCACGAAAAACAAGATAGGAAAGAAACGCTGCAACAAATGGGGCAACATTAAGCAAAAATACCAATTTAACCGCAGGCATACAGGCAAGCGCCCATGAACGCAATATATATTTGAGATACACACCCACAAAAACAATCTGCGCATACTGCCACCACATTTGTTTGGGAATTTTATCTATTCTTTTTTTACGCAACAGATTAAACCCAACCAATAAAAAACCAGCAATAGACATGCGTATACCAGTCAAAAAAACGGGAGAAACAAAACCAAGTAATTTTTTGCTTATTGGAATAGAGGAACCAAAGAGCGCATGAAGCGCAATGATATCAAGCATAATATCTTCTCCAAAACCCTCACCACTTCATGTAACAATAGTTAGTTGTACAAAAAAAAGACACGGTTTATTCCGTGCTTTCTTTCTTAAATTCTTTATACAATAAACTAGGCCCTACTTCTCGATCATTATGATACTTACCACTCTGATATCGCTCAAAATCACCTTGAATTGTGTGATAAAAAATCTGACATATTTCCACACCGGGATAAATCCGTATCGGATGTACCGCAACAATCTCAAGCGTCCAACAACAACTTGCACCAACATTACCCATACCAGCTGTAATATGAATAAATAATCCCAAACGAGCAAGCGATGAGCGCCCCTCAAGCATCGGTACCAAATTATCTGTTTTTGTATATTCGATAGTGCGCCCAAGATAAACTCTACCAGTCTCTAACAAAAAACCTTCTTTTGGAATTCTGATCGATTTCATTTTGTTTTCGATTTTCATATCAAGAACAGGTTCTGTGTACACAAGTAATTCATCATGAAGCCGCAAATTATAACTATTTGGATTGAGCTGTTTCACATTAAATGGATCAATGACAATGTCTTTCCCTAATCGTCGTTGTATTTCTTTCCCCGAAAGAATCATAATTATTTATACCCCATAAGTGCTAATTAGTTGTAACATTTCAACAAAATTGCTAATATAGCATATACTCTTTATTGATTTTACAATCGTAATAGCGAAGGAAAGGCTATGAGGGTTTCAATATCAGCATCACGTATCGTAGCATCAACACCACGTATTATAGCACAAATCAAAGAGGAAAGTAATCGATTTCAGGCGCTCAGTATTGAAATCGGAAAAGTTATTGTTGGCCAAAAAGAGAACATAGAATTTATCACGCTCGCAGTCTTATGTGATGGCCATATCTTGCTCGAGGGCGTACCTGGCGTTGCTAAAACAACACTCGTTAAAGCTGCCGCAAAATCACTTGGCCTCAACTTCAATCGCATTCAATTTACCCCCGACCTTCTTCCGTCTGATTTGATCGGTACGCTGATTTATAATCCTAAAACATTAGAATTTGAAACTAAAACTGGGCCGATTTTTTCAAACTTGGTTTTAGCTGATGAAATAAACAGAGCTCCTGCAAAGGTACAATCAGCCCTTTTGGAATCAATGCAAGAACAGCAAGTAACCATCGGATCAAAAACATATCCGCTCGATAAGCCATTTTTGGTATTTGCTACACAAAATCCTATTGAACAAGAGGGAACATATCGACTTCCAGAGGCACAAGTTGATCGGTTTATGTTTAAAATAATCGTTGATTACCCAAATCCAGACCAAGAACGAGAAATTTTAAGACGTAATTTGAATGTCGACTCCATTTGCCAGGTTTTGACAAAGTCAGAAATTCATACCGCACAAGAACTGGTAGAGCAAGTGTATGTTGATGAAAAGATTATTGATTATATCGTAAATATTATATTTGCCACTCGCATGCCCGAGAAAATGAAATTGAACACACTCAGACCATATATACTTTATGGGGTTTCACCACGAGCAACCCTTGCACTCTTTCATGCAGCAAAAGCGCATGCGTTTTTACAACAACGACACTTTGTAACTCCTGATGATGTGAAAGCCATTGCGCCCAATATACTTCGTCATCGCATTGCTTTAACCTATGAAGCAGAAGCAGACAATGTATCTCAGAATGCCATTATAAATACCATTCTCAACACGATACCATCACCCTAACACCAGAATAGAGCATGAGAACCTATATAAGCACAAAGGCAGCTTGACAAATACAATATCAGAAATGTATCGTGGACACAGAAAATTGATCTAAAGGAATACTGAATGAGACATCCCTTATGGATAATAAACAGTATACTTCTTTTGCTTATTGGGGTAGCACTTTTCTTTATCTATTTCTCACAAATTTCTATTCCAGAACGAGAAGGTATTGAGCCGGAATTATACAGCAAAATAAAACGTGAAAGACGGTTACACGTTGCTATAAACAAAATTTATGAATCCAACCTGTTTGGATCATACCAAACAGCTATGGAACAACCAGAACAGCAAGCCGCACTTATCTTTCCACAACCACCAGAACCTCAAATTACCGAGATTCCAGAATTGCCAACACCACAATTTCTTGATCCACTTGATATTACACTTAAAGGAATCTTTATCATCAATAATGATGGAACAAAAAATAGGATCATCATTTCTGACAATAAAACAAAAAAAGAAAGTACCAATCGAGTTGGTGATAAAATTGGCGATGCACAATTAATACGTATTTTCAGCAATAAAATCGTACTTTTACGTTCCAATGGACAGCAAGAAGTAGTATACTTACGAGAACAAGATGCGCTGTTTGACGCAGGGTATTCCATGATCAATGAATGGAACCTTGTCGTGAAACAGATGGGAAGCAACAGTTTTATTGTTGATCCAACAGCATTTGCAAAGCGGGTACAAGACCTAGGGCAATTCATCGAAATGCTTCACCTCATTACTGCATATAAACAAGGTGCCAGTATAGGATGCCGAATCGGAAAATTAGATGAAAAATCAGTTGGGCCTGCGCTCGGGCTGCAACCGGGAGACATTGTTACCACAATAGATGGCATACCAACAAACAATATGGAAAATAGATTAAAAGCGTACCAATCGATACTTAATAAAAAAGAGGAAGAATTGATCGTTGTACAACTTATGAGAAACAAACAAGAGATCGTATTTGAGTATAGATTACGCAACATGGTTCCAGAAGAAGGACAAAAAGAAACACCACAAAATCAGTTTTTACTACAAAAAATTGAAGAGGAAGAAAAGCGAAAAATTTTGCAACAAAAATATGAATTCGCACCAACCTTGCAAGATATTCGTAATCGCGAAAGACAAAATATGCTGGAAAAAGCAAATGCAGCACAATCATAGGGATATGAATGGATAATAAAAAAACCATCTTACTTATTCTTATCGGTAGTATGGCGTTCATAATACCTACCACAATACACACGCGTCGCTCTCGGCGGCACGGCAGCATTATGAACGCATTGCAAGAACCAGCACACGCAATAGATGATCCAGCCAATCCGTTTGTTACTGAAACAATACAAGTTGCACGCCTTGATAGCCCATCACTTTCCTTTAAAGAAGAATCAACTAAGGAAATACCAGTCAGCACTATCGAAGAACCTACCGATAGCAATCTTGCTCAAGTCAATGCACAAACCAATGAATATGAACTACCAAAAGAGTTACAGCAAAAAGCTCAAGAAGAATTAGCAAAGGTAGAGCAATCTATGGATGAGGATGATAAAATAGAGCTTCAATTTGAAAATGCTGATTTACAAAATCTTGTCCAACAAATAGCAGAGCTTTTCAATGTAACGTTTATCTCTGACGAAGCAATCGATCCACTTCCAAAAGGGACTGCTGATTCGCCCACAAAGGCACTCAAGGGAAATAAAATTACCTTTAAAACAACAACGCCACTTACTCGGCAACAGGCGTGGGATGTGTTTCTCACCTTCCTCAATGTTTCTGGTTTTAGCGTAGTCCAGCAAGCGGATCCTACCATTTATCGAATTCAAACCATTAAATCTTCACAAAAAGCAGCGTTGCCTACCTTTATTGGTGTTGATTACCAAACCTTACCTGATAACGATGAAATGATTCGGTATCTGTATTTCCTCGAAAATGCCTCAATTGATTCTATGACAAAAATCATACCAAGCTTGCAAAGCAGCTCTGCGGCATCCCCAATTTTATTACAAGATCACAAAGCAATAATCCTGACTGATAAATCCTACAACATCAAATCTCTCATGAAGATTGTAAAAGAACTGGATCAAGTAACTCGTCCACAAGCAATGTCCGTATTGAAACTGAAAGAAGCTGATGCGGAGGAAGTTAAAAAACTATACGACGATCTCACACAACAATCTGAAGATGATCGAGGCCCTTTTCGTCCTTTTGGTGCACGCAAACAGCCAAGCGCAATCTATTTTCCTGAAAATGCTCGTATTATTGCAGAACCTCGAACCAATTCTCTTATCTTGCTCGGCCCAAAAGATGCAATTAGCAAAATAGAAGATTTTATTACAAAACATGTTGATGTTGCCCTTGATCAACCATACTCACCGCTCTACATCTATCAACTGCAATATGCTGATGCAAAAACAATCGCAGATATTATGAATAACACCACAAAACTTGGCCATGAAACTGAAGCGGGTAAAAGTGGTGGTGTGAGAGGAAGAGATAAATATTTACGTGAAATGCACTTTACAGCAGAACCAACCACCAACAAATTGATTGTCAGAGGAGATTACAACGATTATCTGATCGCAAAAGAAATCATCCAACAGCTCGATGAACCACAACCACAAGTTGCTATTGAAGTGCTTATTCTTTCTGTAGAACTGAAGGATGAAAAGGAATTAGGCGTTCAATTGCGAAGCAAAGTGCCGGGCCTTGATGGCATCCTCGGCACTGGCGTTAAGTTTCAAACATCAGGACTGCTTGCAGGCGGAACAGCCGCAGGAATTGAAACAAATTCGTCTGGAGTTGGAGCAGAACGATTGCTTGGAAATTTATTAAAATTAGTAACAAATGCAGGAGCAGGCAACACTATTTTAACGTTTGGACAAGATTTATATGGCGTGTGGGGACTCTTTCAAGCATTGCGAACCATTACCAACCTACAAGTTATTTCTAATCCATTTCTCGTTGCATCAAACAAAACTCCCGCCGTTGTCTCGCTTGGTGAAACAAGACGAGTTATTACTGGTACTATTGTGAGTGGTGGTACTGATGATATCAATAATTTAGGAGACGATTCTGCACATCTACAAGTGAATATCACCCCACAGATCAATTCCGACGGTATGATTATTCTGAAATTGCGCGTTGAACTAACTGAATTTCTTGATGCAAACGATGAAACAAGTGCTCAAAAATCTACAAAGTTAATTGATACTCGAGCGTTGGTTGCAGACCAAGAAGTGCTCGCCCTTGGAGGATTAATCAGAAATACCACCAAAGCATCTTTAAGCAAAACCCCTATATTAGGAGATATCCCATTGCTTGGGTGGCTCTTTAAAAACAAAGGTAAATCTGTTGATAAAGATAGTTTATTAGTTCTCATATCAACCAAAATTATTCCCGCACATGCCACAAGTGAAGTAAATGAGTTTACTCAGGAGCGCCTTGGAAAGTATCGTGGTGCTATCGGAGAATTTGCTATTTCTGACAATCGCGATCCTATTCATAGACTATTTTTTGAGGATCGAAAAGATGAAAAAGATCTCAGTGAATTTTTATTTGATCGTCATGACCAAACACGCCGCAAGGAACGCAAAAGAAAGAGAACCGAAGAAAGAAAGAATAAAAAACAATCAAAACGATCATCAAAAGAAAACTCATCCACACTACCAATTAAAGAACCTTTCACGCAAACCACACTCTCCCATATACAACAAACCATTGCTGCACCATCAACCGCACCAATAGTACCACCTACGCCATTGCACACGAAAAAAAATCGCTCTCGATCATTAAGCAATTTTTTATCACCAAACGATAGTGAGAAGTTAGTATGATACAGAATGTTTTTTTACCAGAACGGTTTGGTACGTATTATATTTTTTCCCAACGCATTGTTGGCATTGATATCACAAAAACACATGTTCATGCCACACTTATACATGCTCGAGGTTCTTTCGTATCGATCGAAGAATGCATCACTGAACCGCTTAATGGAGAAAAGGAAAATCATACAGAGCGCGTCATCGAAACATTGACCACTGTTATGAAAAAAATAGGCAAAACAACACAAATCAATGTATCACTCCCTAGCTCCGCTGTAGTGTTTAAAGAAATGCGCCTACCATTCACCGATTATGACAAAATTAATATGGTTATTCGTTTTGAAGTAGAACCACTGCTTCCATTTGCCCCTCAAGACACCATTGTAGATTTTATTATCACAGACGTTAATCATCAAGAGCAAAGTTCACAGGTATTAGTCGCCGCAACACGAAAACAAAGCGTGGCCGAATACCTTTCCCTGTTTGAACAAGCCCAGATAGATCCAGATAGAATCACGGTAGATATGTTTTGTCTGTATGGGTTATATACACAAGTTCCAACATATGAATCCCAGGATGGAACCGTTATTTTACTTGAAATTGATATAGAATCAACGCGTCTCCTTGCTATTCACAATAAGCATTTACGCATCATCCGCACACTCCCACATGGTATGTATCACATTGCAAAAAACACCAGTAGTGCCGTGGACATGACACCCCAACAAGTTATGGATCATCTTATTCGTTTCGGATTAGAAAAATCTGAATCCACCGACCTTGTTCAAGCATTGCAAAACAGCATGACATCCTTTTTTAACAAAATTCAATTTGCTCTAAACTCAACGCTTACACAACTACAAAACAACACCGTTACCAAAATTATTTTATTAGGGCCTGGCGCAGAAATTCGCGACATGATTCCATTCGCCCATGAAAAACTTCAAGCTCCCTGCGAACTCTTTAATATCAACAAATTAACAGAGAACAAGCAATATAAAATCAATAAAAAAACAGCACACATAACGCAATCCGGACTTTTAAGCGTTGCCACCGCAATACCAAGCCCCATCACTAAAGATTTCAATTTTCGTCAAGGCGAATTTGAACAATTTCGTTCGGGTCTCCTGCTCAAACAACTCGTCGTTGCCAGCGTTTTGCTTGTTATTTTATTTGGCACTCTGATTGCTCATAGCATTATTCAAAAAAGCAAACTCAAAAACGAACTTCAAACATCGCAAGATGAAGCTGTTGAGGAATTAAAAACACGATTCCCTGAAATACCAGAAGATATGGATGATTTTGATGAAGTTTTTGAAGAAGCAAAAACTGCTCTGGCCCAAGAAGAAAGTGTGTGGCTTGCTTTTTCTAGCCAAACCAGAACCTCATTTTTAGAGTATCTTTTAGAGCTGAGCACCAGAATAGATAAACAAAAACTTGGCTTTATACCAGAACAACTTATCATCACCGATGGCGCAAAGGGAGAAATAATCTTAAAAGCAAAAGTTCGCGACTTTGATGAACTGCAAGAACTTGAACACTCATTACGCCAATCAAAATTATTCAGTTATGTGGAAGGGCAAACAACCCCTGATTTTACTATGAAAATCCTAGTAGCTCGTAATACATAATAGGGAAATGATGGAAATTATAGAAAAAATGTACACCTATATTAGCAAACTTGAGCAAAAGCGATTTTATCAATACAGTATCGGAGTTCTTGTTTTTACTGCTTTACTTATGTTTGCAGTTATATTCCAATACTATCGAACCATGTGGTTTTTAAAGTCAGAAATTGGCAGAATCAATGATGATCGCGAAGAAGTACGAACGCTTCTTAATAAAGGACAGCTTGTAAAAAGAGAACAAAGGGAAATGGATGCCATTATCGCTAAAGATAAAAATTTTAAAATAGCGAAATATTTTAAAGATATACTCGGCAAACTCGGCCTCGGTAATAAAAAAGCATCAGAAATAGAAGTTACTTCACCGTCCACCGAGGGAAAATATCAAGAAAGTATTCTTACTGCAAAATTTACCGGGATGACCATGAAAGAGCTCACCGAGCTTCTTCAGGAACTTGAGATAAACAAACGTGTGTTTACTAAGGAGCTTGAAATAAACTCTTCTCAAAAAACACCTAATACTATCGAGGTTACCTTGATAATTGCCACGTTGATAATTGCCACGTTAGAACCAAGCCCTCAAGAGGGTATCGAAATGACGGAGTAGGATGATGAAATCAATACGAAACATTCTTATACTCAGCATGTTGGCAATAACAAATGGCAGTATCGGTAGCCGATCAGAAATTGCTCCTGATATGCAAAAAACACTCATAAAACAACCGGAAATCATATCGTTTAACTACGACGATGAAGATTTGGTTAATGTTATTAACTATATTGCATCAAAAAAAGAAATTAATCTGCTCTTGCCCACCAAAGCAGATGATAAAATAGTAGGAAAATTTACCTGGCATCTTGATAAAAAAGTAACGATTAATCAAGCGTGGGATTTGATTAATACTATTTTGTCCATTGCCGGATACAGCATCGTTCCCAAAGAAGGTTTCTATGAAATTGTAAAAACAACACGTGCTATCAATGGACAACCAATGCCCATATATATTGGCACATCACCCGAACAACTGCCTGCATCAGATCAACGGATTCGATACCTGTATTATTTGGAAAATATTAAAACTGAAGCAGAAGGTGAAAATGATTCACTTAACAAAGTATTAAAAGGCCTATTACCTTCAGATGCCACATTTCAAATAGATAGCGCTGCAAACGCTCTTCTTATCATGGCAAAATCCAATGATATTAAATCTATGATGTCTATCGTCACGCAGATTGATCGGCCTGGATTTCTAGAAAAAATGGAGATTATCTCACTAAAACATACCGAGGCTCCCTTTATAGAAAAACTTTTTAATAAGAATATTCTTCAACAAAATGAAACGAATCGCTATCGCATTGACACACAAAAAAAGAGTGATATTTCCTATTTTTCAAGACATATAAAAATTATTGCACAACCTCGAACAAACAGCCTGATTGTGCTTGGTAGAGCACAATCAGTGGTACGAATTCGGGATTTCATTAATCATTATCTAGACGTGGAACAAGACTCTGGAAAATCCATTTTGCATGTTTATCAACTGCTATATCGTGATGCACGACAATTTGCAAAAGTTCTTGAAAACATAGTGCTAACCAAAAAAACCGAAGGATTGGAACAAGCAACCGGTGAAACAAAAGTTACCACCGGTCCGCAACGATACTTTGGTGAAGTAATCATCGAAGTCGATACCCCGGAAGGATCAGAGACAGAAGTTGGTACCGGACCAGATGAAACCGAAACCTCAGAACAAGGCAGTGAGGCTTCAACCATAATAAAACAATCCAAATATTACGGCGGTAACAAATTGATCATTGCAGCACGCGATGATGATTGGAAACGAATCAAAGAGTTGATTGAAAAACTTGATCAACCTGAACCACAAGTTCTTATTGAAGTACTCATTGCAGATCTCTCCCTAGATGATAGCAAAGCGCTTGGCTCATTCTTTAGAAACCCTGAAAATCTTTCTATGCCAGGCGAAACAAATTTTCAAGCAGCGCATCTACAACCAGGCGTTATGACTGATTCGTTTGAGGATCCACAAACCGTGGGCGTTATCAAAAACGCAGATGGAACAGTGAAGGCAGCATCAGACTTGCTTCGCCAATTTCATATTGACTCAGAAACAGGAGTACGTACTGATACTGGAGACCCTCTTACCAATATCGCCAAGGGACTAACACCAGGAAGTACCGTGATTTCACTGAACGATACCTCTGGCAAAACATGGGGCATTACTCAAATTTTGAAATTGATTGATAACACTAAAATTCTTTCTCATCCACATATTATTTCAACAAATAACCAACAAGCCCAAATAGAAGTCACCGAAACGCGAAGATTACGTGATCAGGCTAGTGGTAGCCAGGGGGGTACGGTGGTATCTACCCGAAAAGATGTTCCTGCAAGCTTAAAAGTGAAAATAATACCTCGTATCAGCATTTCAGACATACGCGAAGATACCGTCAATATGCAAGTACTTATCGATATTAACGAGTATAAATCTTCCGCATCAACAGGAAATAATACGCGAATCACACGCAACGTGCACACAAATGCCACAGTTGTTACCGGAGATATTTTAGCAATTGGTGGATTAATTCGAACAAATGAAACAGATAGCGTCAGCGAAACGCCTCTGCTTAGCAAAATCCCACTCATCGGATGGCTCTTTAAAAAACGTTCTAAATCTAAAAAACGAACAAATCTCACCGTATTTATTTCTCCAACAATTATCGAGTCTCGCCTTCGCAGCGGGGTTGGAGAATATACAAAAGATTATCTGAATATAACAAAACAAATAGCACAAAGTGGTGAACTTTTTGATTCCTTGAAAGATCCTATCACGCGATGGTTCTTCGGTGGAGAATCAACAACTGAAAGCTTCACAAGGGATTTTATGAAGGAAGACGAAATGAAAGATAAACCTCCAATGCCTCACCCTGAAAGGAAAAAACCTGTGCTTGCACAAGCAGACCCTATTCCACAACCGATAGGCACAGAACAACAAAAAAAGCAGGCCAGTAATCTTAAAGATTTATTACAAAGTATTGATAATCCATTTGAGAATATAAGGCAACCTGCCACCGCTGCGTAGCTTACACATTACCCAGAAGTTCGTCCTCAATTTTGAGCAACCTGTTATATTTAACCATTCGTTCACCGCGAGATAATCCACCAGCTTTAATCTGGCCCGCACTCGTGCCTACCGCCACGTCGGCAATAAAGGAATCATTCGTTTCCCCTGAACGATGAGAAATAATAACATTGCGATCGTATTCCTTTGAAAGTTTAATCGCTTGCAATGTTTCGGTGACCGTACCAACTTGGTTTGGCTTAATAAGAACCGTATTAGCAACATTTCGTTCAATACCGTCTCGTATACGCTCAAGATGCGTAACAAAAATATCATCACCTATAATTTGCACCTTCGAACCAAGCACCTGCGTCAACTGTTCCCACCCATCCCAATCATGCTCACTCAATCCATCTTCAATACCATAGATAGGATACTGGGCAATAAGTTTTGTGTACCAACTAATCATATCATCTGACGACATTGCCGATCCCTGAAAAGTATATTCGGCTGTCCGCTTGTTATAAAATTGTGACGCAGCCACATCAAGCACAATCATAGTAGATAACCCAAGGGTATGTTGAACATACTCTATCACCTCCATGAGGCAATCAAGTGCTTGTATATCATGTTCAAAATCTGGCGCAAAACCACCCTCGTCTCCAACCGCTGTATCAAGCCCCGCTTGCTCTAAAACTTTTTTTAATACCTGAAAAAATGTAGTTGCCGTTTCCATTGCCTCACGGAAGGTTGCCATCCCTACCGGCATAATCATAAATTCCTGAATTTGCAATTTATTGGAAGCGTGAGCACCACCATTAATCACATTAAACATTGGATATGGTAAGGAAACCAAATCATACCCACACAGATCAGCAATGAGTTCGTAGAGCTCAACATGCTCAGCTACCGCTTGTGCCTTGCACACCGCAATACTAACAGCAAGCAAGGTGTTTGCTCCGAGATTTGATTTATCTGGTGTACCGTCGAGCTCGAGCAGCATCTCGTCTACTTTAATAACGTTCGGAACTTGATCAATCAAAAGAGGAGCAATTTTTGTTTTGATAATATCCACAGCCTTGAGTACTCCTCGGCCCATTACGCGCGATCCTCCGTCACGTAACTCAACCGCCTCGCCCTCTCCACAGGAAGCTCCCGTTGGTACTGATGCTCGAACTACTTTTCCATCTTCCAAAATAATTTCGCATTCTATCGTTGGCATACCACGAGAATTAAATATTTCTCGCGCCGTCAGTTCCATTATTTTCATACCACATCCCCTTGTTTTGGATTAACTCTACATGATCGCTCATGGAGCCATCATAACAAGACATCAAATACAAAACCAAAGGTAGGAACAAAAAAGGCTGTGCCTTTTTATCGACACAGCCTTTTTCTTCTCTATAAAAATTACCCTATTAGCCAATCAACGAAACTCCAAACGATAATTTATTTTTAAGAACGTCAAGCAACTCAGGAAACGTTGACTTGTAGTAATCGCCCCCAAAGTGTCCCTTATTATCATACTCATAGTATTCTGATTTCAATTTTTCTCGAACAAATCGTGGCTCTGCAATAGGAATCCAAGGATCATCTATTGAGGCAAATTGAACAATCCATTGTTGATTGTTCTTAATAGCGTCCCAGTCCCATGGTTTTTCAAAATATCCACTTAATTTTTCTTTTTCAATGTCCAAATCAGTATGGTATGAACCCACAAGAATAGACCCTAGTAATTTATTTTCTTGAGCAAAACGCATAGCCGCAATCGCACCAGATGAATGCCCAACAAGTATCGAATATTCGTCAGCATCAAGTTCATTTTTTAAAAATGGCAACCAATAGGAAGCCCTTGCTAAATCAGCATCAGGAAATTGACGAGAGACCACGTTATACCCAAGTTTTTCCAACTCCAATTTGAGATACGGAAACCAAATATCATTTGGAGTGCTATTATGATTTCCATGTAAAAAAATAATCTTAATATTTTGTTTCATATTACCATCCATGCTCAGAATAAAATATCCCCTTATTGATATAACACAATGCTTGTTCATTGAGAGGAAACAAATTTTGAGGAAGTTTTTTTACATCAAACCATTCCAGGTCTGAATGCTTGTGCGGTTCTAAATTTTGTGGCTCACCACGCCATGCATTAACCTCAGCAAAATAAAGCATTAATATCTGATTTGTTTTATTGCTCGACACATCATACTTCTCTCGCAGCCTCATAACATGAACAATGGAAACATCTTTTTCCTGAATAGCAACGCCAATCTCTTCAGCTGCTTCGCGACACACTGTCCGTTTTACTGTTTCATCATTTTCAACCGTTCCACCCGGCAATGCAAACGAACCAAACGCTATTTTCCCTTGAATGTTTCTTTTGTGGAGCAAGAGCTTGCCCTCTTTTTTCAAAATAAAGGCAACACCAGTCACAACTTTACATGTATCTAAATTCATACAATTTTCCCTTTGATGGTTTTCAATCCGTTTCTGCAACCACTATTAATGCATCAGATACAGGACGTTCATTATAATTTAATGTGTTCACTCGTTCTGAATCATAGACAACAGCGGGAGAATTAACCACGCCTCGATCTTTTATATAAAGAGTAGTGCAACCTCCCCCTCCAAGATTAACTGCTTCAACACAACCAAGGGAATATAAAAAATTAGCCAGCTCTGCAAAATTCATTCCTTCACTAAAATCGGGTTGACGTCCATCAACTACCAAAAAAACTAACGTTTGATCGGATTTAATTCCTAAAGCTGTGCGAGGATGACGTTCTTCTATAAGCCATGTTCGTTCTTTTTGATTTTGAAAATCGGCAGCTACTTCATCTCCGGAATGAACGATAGGAGAATCAAGCATAAAATCAGAATGAAAGTTGTTCACTATGTTTGCATTTTTTATCAAAAGGCCAGCACCACTTACAACATATTCTACGTCTGAATTCGGCTCCATCGTGTATGACAATCTAGCATTCATATCAACATTGGTTACGCCAAGATCTATGTCCAACGTTCCTTCAACTGAATATACGAATCCATCTTTTGGAATTGGTGAATTTCCTCGTTCGTGATTTATAGCGATTATTTTGTTTTTGGATACTACGATTTCTATTCCTTTGTTATTAGTAAGAGTGCTCTTACCAAATGACCTATTATAGATAATCGCATCTTTTAGACCTCGGGGTTGATTGATTTTATTAACAGGAAAAACATTGTTTCCTAATGTAAGATGCCATGTACACTTTATTTGATTGATTGATACAACCTTTTTACTAGAAATACACACAGAGGCACGAGAAATATTAGGGTCAGCATATATAAATTCATTAATCTTTAAAAAGCCTACTGCATTACCATTAAACTGCCCCCCCCTCCTATAATTTCCCGCATTTATAGCAATGAGTGCATTAGTTCTTTCACCTATAGAAGAAACCGGTTCTCGAGATAAACCTTCATTGAGCGCGTGTACAAGAGATAACTTGGCATTGTGTTTTACAATTTCAACAATATGAATAGAAAGAGGCCGGGGATTTTTACTGATAATATGTCGGTAGGAAATACCATGGCCCAATTGTTCGCCATGCAGCATTGAACCTGTACTCATCAAGAGTATAAAAAATAATATGTTATGCACCAAATGATGAATACATAAAAAGTTTATTAAATCACTCATCTTCAATCCGTTTGAAATGCCAGATTTTTGAACTGCTTATACTGATCACGAATATTTTTTGGCCAACTTGTTTTGATATCAACAATCTCACCCTGTGCATCATAGGTGGGCTCATACATCGGATACAACATTGCTACAACCTTTGTATCCCCAGCCACTGCCTTCATATTTTGTTTCATGATCTTCATATGATCAATATTTCTGATTTTTTTGCCATACGTTTCAATAAGCCATCGAACCTTGGCACCATCTCCAGTTGATTTAATCTGTTGCACAAGATTAGCCAACTCGGTTATCACCGCAATAGCTTTATCAACATTCACAATACGAACATCAAGCACCGTATGCTGCACACCGTTATGCGTAATTTGCTCCTCATGCACTGCAACCGCACCATGATCAATCAGATAATTCGTAATTGTGGTGTTGGCACGCCCGTGGGCTCCTGAAACCTCAGTCGCATCATCTGCTTGTAAAATTAATCTGCGCAACCCTGCTCTGGCCATACTTAAAATAGAGAGCTCAATAATTTTTTGTTTACCGACCTTTTCTGGCCATTGTTTAAGCATGCCTAATTCAGCAAATTCATCATAAAAAAGAATACTTGCAAGCAATGCAATAATCTCTGCACGCAACTCTTCAAGTGCTTGATCATACCCTGCAAGAAGTTTTTGAATGTTGCTACTAGTTACGGCAATCGTGTCGCCAACCTTGTATGTTTTGCCATCGATCGTTAAAGGATCACCCTCAACAAACGTATGCTGTGCAAGTTTTCCACTTCCATGCCCCAATGTTTCATGCAAAATAACTTCCAGCATAAAAATATCACGCATCAGTTGATGCTCAGGATCATGTTTTTCAAACCAAGCATAATAGTCGGAAGAATTGAAAATCCTATGATACAGCTCAGGGTTCACCAGTTCACCAAGTGATTTTTCTGCGTGATATATAATTTGTTTGGAGCCATGCGTCGAGCGAATTTCTTCATAATTTGGCAGGCAATACGCCAAGGTAACATTTAAAGGTCCCAATGAACCGGCCGTAAACGCTCTCACATTAATCGATGCATTTGGCATTGTGGCATCGCCTGTAGAAAGATTATCCCGCTTGAACTGCTCAGGAAATGGCAACCTATCTTCAATAGAAGAAAGCCGTTTTGCAAGTGTATCAATATCCACACTTTTAATGGTTACATCCGATTGAAAAATAGCTCGATATGATTTTGGATCACTATACGTTTCAATAAATCCAAAACTGTAGTCTATTTTGCTATTACTTTTAAGCCACTCAATTGAATGTTTTTTAAAAAATTCCTCATCGCCAGATTCAAAATACGTAATTAAATATTCAAGGCTTTTGAGCAAGTGAGTATCAAATTGTTCCGGATACCGCTTTGCATGATCTCTCGCTTTTGAAAGCCAATACACAGCAACTTGCAACTCCTTTGCATACTTTTGATCAATGCTATATTTTTGATGTTTTGGCGTTCGTTTTCCATCCTCATTATCAATGTAAAAATAAGCGTTTAAGGTGCTTTGCGCATCAGAACTCATTTTTTCAAAATCTTGATCAGTAAAATCTGAAGAATAAAAATTAACCGCACTTTGATCAATACTATTTGGGACCGTCAGAGTAGGCTCCACTGATCGATCAAACAATGTTTTTTCTACCTGATGTACCACCTGCTTGGCATCTGGATACGCAAGCTTTTCAAGAACAGAAACAAGATGTTCCTGATTTAAAACAGGCAATTCAAGCCGTTCAGGCGTTCTTTTTTCGCTGGAATTCTCACGTACAAAATACTGGCTATGGTTCGTCCACAAATAAATGAGGTACGTATGAACATCGTTTATAAATTGATCAACATCAAAAGAAAATTTTGTATCTTTACGCAACTCTGCTTCATGCTCAAGAACATATTCAAGCAACTCACGAATTTTTGGTACATCTCGATGCAACTGATCTTCGGCTATGAAATTTCCTGGCAAAGATGCACGAAACAAGTAATAGATAAAAACACGTTCTTGCGGAGTCAACTTATTGAAATGCTCAGGTAGGTTATTATTATACACAATAGCGATTTCTTTTATCCTATCAACACGTGATGGAGGGTCTTGCAACGGCTTACACGTTAACGACATAATTACACCTACAACTACAGTTACACTCAATAAAAGAAACCACAACTTTTTCACTCCTACTCCTTACTATAAACGTTATGAATCCTTTTTCTGATTTCCTAATAGCTTCAATCCGTAATCACTCCACGTTTTTTCATCAACGAGTGTTGGCGCATTCATCATTGGCTCATATCCACGTTGCGTCTTTGGAAATGCAATAACCTCTCGAATCGAACTCGAACGGGTCATCAACATGAGAAGGCGATCAAGCCCCAACGCAATGCCACCATGAGGAGGAAATCCAAGCTCTTGTGCTTCAAGCAGAAATCCAAATTTTTCTTGCGCTTTTTCTGTACTCAATCCCAAAATTTCAAAAACTTTGTCCTGAACATCTCGTTCATGGATACGAATAGAACCACCACCCAGCTCAACACCATTCAACACAATGTCGTACGCCTGAGCCTTCATCTGACATCGCTCTTGTGATTCCCATCCTGCTTGCGGACTGGTAAACGGATGATGAACCGCATTCCATTGTTTGGTTTTTTCATCGTAATCAAAGAGTGGAAAATCTGTAATCCACACAAAAACATCTTTATCTTGAGGTATCAATTGTAATACATGTGCGAGCTCAAGACGCAATAGCCCCAAAACGACCCATGCCGCTTTGTATGGGCCCGCAACAAGAAATAGCGTACTTCCTGGTTTAATATCTGGAAATAGCTCTTTTGCTTTGCTCAAAAAATCTGAAGGCAAAAACTTGGCAATGGGTGATTCCAAATTTTTTTCATCTTTTACATTGATATACACTAATCCTTTAGCCCCCAACTCTTGCGCACGGTTCACCCACTTATCAAGATCACCGCGAGAAAAGTTTTGATCTTTCAGATGCAATGCACCAATTTTTCCTCCAGCATCAAGGATAGAGCGCATAAATTTTAACTGCGTATCAGCAAAAAGATTTGTTCAATTTTTTATAGGTAATTCTAACCGAACATCCGTCTTATCACTACATTATGTCAAAAAGTCAGTCACCTCCGTCATGAGTACA
>SDBT01005282.1_pt1 | contig 21729 bp, 30 predicted proteins | sample 2277101 | NCBI WGS metagenome assembly SDBT01 (sample SAMN10404973, study PRJNA504765) | marine sediment metagenome | isolation source: marine sediment core GS10_PC15, 103 cmbsf | place: Arctic Ocean: Southern Knipovich Ridge | collected 2010
GCTAAGTTCGTAAATGACGAAGATGACAAAGTGGCTAAGTTCGTAAATGACGAAGATGACAAAGTGGCTAAGTTCGTAAATGACGAAGATGACAAAGTGGCTAAGTTCGTAAATGACGAAGATAAAAAACCTACAAAGCCAAAATCTTTTGTGGATAAAGCTAAGGATTTTCTAAAAAAAGAAGATAAAAAATGAGCTATACCGATCAAACATATTATGTATTGGATATAAATATTCCATCGTCAACTTATAATAACTTGACTACTAATATAATCAAGTATGAAAAGGAAATCATAATGCGATTATTTGGTTATGAATTAGGAACATTAGTATTGGCTTATACTGCATCTTCCCCACAAAGAATAAAGGATATTGTTGAGGGGAAAGTTTACGAAACAAGCGATGGAAAAACAATCAAATGGAATGGATTAAAAAATACAGATAAAATATCATTACTTGCGTATTACGTTTATTATTGGTATTTAAAAAATCTGAATAGTACAGTCCAGGGAATTGGAAATCAAAAACTAAAAGGTGAGAATTCTGAGAATTCCAGAGCCGGGATTAAATTATCTACGGCTTGGAGCAGAATGAAAACACTTTATGGAGATTTCGGCCAATCAGAATATATTGCATCAGCTTATAACTTCTTAACTGCACACGAAAGCGATTATGATGAATGGGTATTTGAAGAATTAGGAACCGTAAATAATTTTGATTTATGACATTTGAAGATAAAATAGGAACCGTTGTTACCGCTGTTCGGGTTGTATGGGATTCAGAAAATTTAAAGAAACCATATTACGAGTATGGCCATCCTTTGGAAATCTTCAATATATTAGCTAAAAAATCAGAAGCAGAGGAATTCAAATACGACAAATACCCACTCATTGCTTTAATTTTGGATTTCGATGAGGATACAAATGATGCTCGCGTTATCGTAGAAGATTTCACGATCGTTATAATGACCGAAACGAATCCGAATTTTGAAGCAAAAAATCGCTTTACAAATACTTTTACACCTACATTAATACCGCTTTACGATTTGTTTATGGAGAAATTACACGATAGCGTTTATTTTGCATCGGATGATTTATATCAACACACAAAACGTAATCGGCTTTATTGGGGAAAAGAGGATGAATTCGGCAACTCAGGAAATATCGGAAACGATGCCCTGGATGCCGTTGTAATAAGTAACTTAAATTTACGATTAATTAAATGTAATTAAAATGAATAAATGTGATAATGTAGATTTCAATGGATGGGGCTCATGTGCCGCACTATTGGAAATGATGAATGGAGGAGCATTGCAGATTAAGGGTAATACCTGGACTGATGCAAGTGCCATCGCTCTTAGTTCATGGGCAACCGTGATAAGAGATGATGATATTGCTGTCAGGAATATGCTGATGCTTCCAGTTCTATCATTCGTAAACACTACTGACGAACTCGAAATTTTGAGTTCTCCATTAGGAAAGAAGTCCCCAGGACTTAAACCAATACCGTCAGGAATAATTTATCTTGAGACTTCAGTTTGTGATTATAAACACTTAATCCCACTAGAGGATACATGGTATGAGTTTTTCCCTTTCTTTCAAGGAGGTAAATACTGGCAGACAAGAAAATCCGATGGAACCTTAAAAGGCTTCAGAGTTAAATTAGGCTTTGTTGCTGGAATGCCACCGGAAGATAAAAATAATAGCTTCCCTATGTACATCTTTTTTGATGATTATAGTGAGTTTGAACAAATCGTTCAAATATCTCCAGACTTCAAATTTTCTGATTTATGGAATTACAGCCCAGCCGGATTAGAGGTTAGAGTTACAATAGCATACACATCTAGTGAGATTTTTATTCAGGTTAATAAACGTGGTTCTGGTGATCCGTTTACTACCGGAGTGGTCGCAAATTTCCAAATTCGTAAATCAAATGCGACGCCGACAGTTGTAGTCACTGCACTTGATGATGCTGGTGCTGCATTAGGTACATACGGATTAACAATCCAGAAAAATAATGCTGTTTTGGCCGCTGATCTTGACGCAACTGATTATGTTGATCTACAGGTTGATTTCTCTGATGGAGATAATACTATGTTCTTATCTCCTACATTTAGATTTTTTGGGGGAGCATAATAATTAAAAAACTAAAATAAAATGGAAAATAAAACACCAAAAAAGGCTATACATTTAGTAGTCAATGCTGCTGCTGCTCCAAAGACAATTGGTAAATTTAGAGAATGGCACAAACAGGCTTGTAAAAGAGATCCTTTAAGTGCCGATGATCGGTTTAAGCAATTGCAAGATGATGCTGGAGAAGCGGAAAAATCTGAAGAAAGTACAGATACTGAAAAGGTTTCATAGTCTGTAAATAATTGAATGTTTAGTGATGCTCGGTTTCGGCTGGGCATCACAATACAGTAGCTAAAGATGACATTAGAGGAACTGGCAAAAAGAAGTGATGATTATGTTAAAAAGATAGAATTTTATAAGGTTTCAGCTGTTAAAAATTCAGAAGAATTCTTAATCGAATTGAATAAACAGCAGTTATCTGAATCAAAACTATCTACTGGTGGGACTATTACTCCACCATATCAGGAATTTTATGCTGATTTTAAGGGATTTCCTAATCCTGATTTAGAAGTTACTGGTGCTTTCAAAAGAGGGATGAATCTAATTGTTAGAATTGGAAGATACTTTATAAGCAGCACGGATGTAAAAACACCATCATTGGTTAATAAGTACTCTGTATTTATATTTGGTGTATTTAAAAAGAATTTAGCAATGGGACGTACAACCAGGGAGCTAAGTAAATCGTATAGGAAAAATGTATTATGATCGAATCAATAAATACGCTGACAGTAAAAAAATATTCGCTTTTTGATAAGACGAATAAAATCCACTATTTTAAAAAATGGTGGAATATACTACCAGCAAATTTGTTTAGTAAAAAGATCGTAAAATTAGCCGATTCGATACACAATAAGTTATCCGGAAAGAATATTGGTAATACCTTAGACAAAGAAGATCATAAGATAAGTCTGACAAATCGGATTCAATTACTTATTTCTTTATACCAAGCTACTTATAATTTACTTGAAAATTTAGGAACTATAAATAAATGGAAGCGTGGCATCGGATTAAAGGAAACGATTAATAATGATATTAAAGAATATACTGATAAGATTCTAAAATATACCGGATATACAATCAAAAAAGTTAAGGACTTGGAATTATTAAAAAATGAGGTCGATAGATTAACTGAAAAATATGCAGAATTTTTTCCAGAGGATGAAGAAGAACCAAAAAAGGGTGCGACATTCATGCAAATATATTTAGGTGTAATTTCTAATATGAATCTACCATTTAGCTATGAGATGACAATGGCTGATTTTTTTGATGCCTTTGATGCTACAACAGAGCGAGTTAAGAAGTATGATAAAGAAAAGAAAATAAATAAAAAACTATAAAAAATGAAAAAAATAAAAAAAATGTTTTTTAAGAATTTTGATGCAATTTATAAATCATGTAAGAAAGTATCAAAAGAATACGGTATTAAACACTGTTCGATAGTGTATTTAAAAAAGTGTATTGATATTGTTAAGGAAAACAAAGTTGACAAATCAGAGGTTGTAGCACACAAAATACAACTTGGATACTTTGACGTTTTGGATGCTATTTATAATACGTGCAATATACAGGCAAAAAAAATCGGATCAGATGGGGTTTCGTTTGCTTTTTTAAAGGCTGTTATTGCCGTTGTTAAAAAATCTTACAGTGAAAGACAAGCTGCATAAAATAATAATTGGATCTCAAATAAGGATTAAAACATCTTAATATAATAAGTAATGGCTGATGTTAATGAAATAATATCGAAACAGGCGATTGATGGAATTTTCGCAGCTGATAAGGCCATTAAAGATACCAATACAAGCCTAAATGGGCTTATCAAAACTATTGAATCAAATACAAATAAACAAAAGGAGAATAAAATATCAACGGATTCATTAAATAAATCAAGGCGCGATTCTCAAAAAACACAGAAAGGGCTTGATGCGACAACACAAGAACTTATAAAGCTCGATAAAAAAATGGCTACCGCCGAGATACAGCTAACAAATGAGTATAAACAAGTTCAAAAAGCAGTAATACAAAAAACAGAGGCTTCAAAAAAGGCAACAGCCGCACTAAAGGAAGAAGTAACTGGAGAAAAAGCAGCGGCTGCTGCATTAAAAAAAACAATTACAGCTGAAAAGGAATCTATTGCTGCAAAAAAAAGACTTTTAGCAGTAAAGGAATCATTAGGTAAACAAAGATCAAAAGAGTTTTTAAAAGAAGAGGCTGCTGCAACAAAAAACTTAAATGTAAAGTTAAAACAAGAAGAAAGTGCAAGAAAAGCACTAAATGCTCAAAGGCGTCGTGGTTTAGCTGTAATGGCAAAACAAGAGTTTCAACAAAAAAACATAAAAAAATCAAGTAGAGGATTAATAAAGGTGTTCAAAGCAGAAGTAATTGCAATGGCTATAATGGCTACTGGGTATTTAGGAATACAAACCGTTGTAAGGGGAATATCAAAATCAGTTAAAATATTCGCAACATTTGATAGGCAAATAAGTAAGGTTGGTGCAATATCTGGCGCAACAGGCGAAGAGCTAACGGAACTAAGAAATTTAGCACAAAAACTCGGTGAGTCTACAGAAAAAACAGCGGTTGAGGTTGCACAATTAGAAATAAACTTATCAAAATTAGGTTTCACATCTAAGCAAATTTTAGAGGCTACTGGTGCAATTCTAGACTTTGCAACTGCTGCTGATGCTGATTTAGGGCAAGCTGCAACCGTAGCTGCTGCAACTGTTAAAGGCTTTGGTTTACAAGCAAAAGACACGCAGCGTATAGTTGACGTAATGGCACTTTCGTTTTCTAGTTCTGCACTTGATATTGGTAAGTTTGAGAATGCTATGTCAAAGGTTGCTCCGGTTGCTAAGAATGCCGATGTTTCAGTTGAACGCGCAACAGCATCTTTAAGTTTGCTTACAGATCGTGGATTAGAAGCGTCAATAGCTGGAACATCATTAAGAAATATATTCCTAGAACTTTCCAAACAGGGTTTAACATGGGAAGAAGCAATGGGTAAGATACGCACTGCAACCGATAAGAATAGAACTGCACTGGAATTATTTGGAAAACGTGGTGCAACGGCTGCGATTATATTAGCAGAAAATGCAAAAGAAGCTGATCTGTTAACAACTAAATATGAAAACTCGGCTGGAGCAGCAAAGCGTATGGCAGATATTATGCGTGATAACTTAGTTGGTGATACCGATAAGGCGAAATCTGCATTAGAGGGGCTAGCCATTAACTTAGTTGGTAAACTTAATCCATCACTAAGAAGTGCTGTTCAGGGATTCACAAATTTTATAGGTAAGATAAATGAGCTTGTTAAAGTAAACCCATCAGAAGAGTTAAGAAAAGAACAAGTACAATTAAATGTATTAGTTGGTAGAATAACTGATGTAAATATAGAACAAGAACAAAGAAATGAACTACTCGGTGAACTACAGATAAAATACCCAGACTTTTTAGAAAACCTAAATACAGAAACTGTAACAAATGAGCAATTAGCTAAAAATTTAAAATTAGTTAATGATGAGTTTGTAAAAAGAATTATTGTTGCTACGCAGATAGAAAAATTAGAAAAAGAAGGTAGGAAGGCGGCAGATGCAAGAATAAAGGCAATTGAATTTGAGGTAAAGTTAAGAACAAGATTAACGCAGGTCGCAACAAAATTTGGAATTGAAAATGAATTGGTTGGGAAAACATTAGAGGAACAGATTAAAATTATTGATAATTTTAAGGATAGTAGCGAGGCAACATTATTTCAAACTAAACAGATAAGGGCAGAAGTAACATCATTTAATACTGCTTTAAAAAATCTTGGTAGAAATACAGAAAAAGCCAATAAAGCACAGACTAAATTTAATGATATAAGCAGTATTGCTAATCAAATAATTAAAGATAATACGACAGATACAGAGGATCAAACAGAGGCAACAAACGAAAACACAGAAGCAATAAAAAGACAATCTGCTGCAATAGTAACGGCAGAATCAATTGAAGCTATACAGGCTATTTTAGACCTTAATGAAGCAGAAGAACAATTGGCAGAGGACGCATTTCTAAGATCAGAAGAAGATAGGGAGATGGATGAGCTTAAAGAGGCACTTAGGAATTCTGAATTAGAAGGATTGGAAGATTTTTTTGCAAGAAAGGCACAATTAGAAGAAGAAGATATTGAGCGTAAAAGAGTTTTCACAGAAGCAGAAATAGAGCTTGACGAATTAAAAAGGACTTCTAAGGAAAGGTATTTAGGAATACTTGGTAGCTTGTTTGGTCGTGAAACTACATTAGGTAAATTAGCTTATCTAGCTCAGAGGGGGCTTGCAGTAGCGAGAATAATAGCTGATACAGGAGTGGCAAATGCAAAAGCAGTATTAGCATCACCATTGACATTCGGACAACCTTGGGTTGGGATAAATACAATCAGATCTAAAATATCTATTGCCACAATCTTAGCGCAAGCTATAAAAGGATTTAAGACCGGAACAAAAGGGAAATATGATACACCTGATACATTTGTTACATCAGAGGATCATAAAACTGAATTCATTGAAAAGGCTGGTAAAATAATACGAACTGATGAGCCGACATTACACACCGGTAAACCACGACATAGAGTATATTCAAATCCAGAGGTTAATCGAATTATGAATAATCAAATGGGAAATACTGATATGTCTGGTATTATGAGTGCGATAAATAAGACAGGACAGAATACGGTTACAGCAGTTAAAAATATAAAGACTTTAATAGTTGATGAAGATTTGAAAGTAATGGCTTTTAAGCGTGGTAATTATAGACGAAATTATATATGAAAGATAATAACAATATGCCGAAATACATTTACACTTTAATCAGTGAGAATGGGGATATTGTATGTCGTAATGCACCGACAAATTGGAAAAGTTTAAAAATCTCATTAAATAGAGATGTAGAACTTGCAGGGGTATTTGTTGAATTCAAGGGTGGAGCGTTGACATTTACCGGATCACCGGAAAAAAGATTGCTTAGAAGTTTATGGAAGGAAAGGAAATTACTTGCTGATTGTTCATTACGGATTGAGTATTTAAAAATGGGAACCAGAACTTACACAGCTTTTACGAATGATTTTAAATTAGATTTTGATACATATAATGATATATTAAAAACTAAAACGCGAAATGCGATCAGGATAAATACCATCGTTACGGGATTTGTAAAGAAAATGAGAGATAGGAAAAACACCGTTGTTGATGTAACAAAAAATGTTAGCCTTGGAGGATATCAAATTGCAGCTCTTCATCATTGGGATAGTTTAAAAAAGATATTTAATATTTCAGAACTGAATGCATATCGTACAGCCATATCATCTGGAGCAGAATCAAGTCTTGCGACAATAGGTGATACTGATACATTCTTAATTCCATTTGTGGCGAATCCTACAGATTTTAACGAATCGCAAGATGTCGTATTCGCTAAGAATGCAACATTTGCGAATACAAAGGCATTTTTTAGGGATGCCACAGAGGACAGATCGATAGATGTGGAGATTTCAGTTACTGTTGAGGTGACAGTCGCAGCCGTAGGAATTTTATCGTTAACGTTAAGCCTTGATAAAATAGATACCGATGGAACGACATTAAGCACTATTTCAGATTTTGGATCCATTCCAAATATTGTGGGAATTCATACTCAAACATTTTCCGGTACGGTTGCATTATTAACCGATCAATCGATGATTTGTTATGGAACTGGAAGCGGAATTGGAACCGCCACATTAAAGGTTATTTCTTCGAGTAATACCTTATCTGAAGAAGAAATCGCGAGTCCTGCATTAGCGATTGAATCATTACCGATTTATGAAACCATTGAAAGAGTTGCGCAATTAATATTTGATTTGCAATTCCCTATTTATAGTGAATTTTTCGGCCGTGAAGATGTAGCATATAATGTAGATGGCGATATGTACGCAAGTGAAAATCAAGAGCGATTCGCAAATGTGATAAATGGATTATTAATTCGAGGATTGGCATTATCAAATGTAAATAATTCCGTTGCTATTACTTGGAATAAGCTAATGAAAACTATAAACAGCTTGTGGAATATTGGATTATCACATGAAATCGTTGGAGGACTTAATAAGATAATTATTGAAAATCGGGCAAGTTTTTATGATGATGACATTGGAATGGATTTTACTACCGGAGATTTAAAAGGTAGATTCAATGATATCGAAATACAGGAAGAAGCATTGCCGGATTTGGCCTATGCTAAGATTGAAACGGGATATAATAAACATGATTATGAAGAAATAAATGGGCGCGGTGAATATAATACAAAACAAGAGAGAACATCAGTACAAAATGGCGAAAATACGTTTAATAATGTAGCTCCAATTCGAGGCGACACGATGGGATTAGTAAAAACGATAAAAAAGCCTATGGAGAAAAACTCTGTAAATGATGCCTTCGGGACAACCGACACAAAAGCGGATTCAGATATATTTATTTTCAAAAGCCAAAGAAACGCGAATCAATGGGACATCGAAACTGATGAAAACGTTCAAGTTGTTGACGATAGCAGCCTGTTTAAAGGTGGTTCATTCAATATGTTTTTAACACCAAGGCGAAATCTTGACAGGCACGATTATGAGTTACACGCCGGATTGGTATTAGAGCCGAGCAGTTTAATAAGATTCCAAAATGCTGATCATTCACAAGAATTAAAAACAACCGATGGAGTGACAACCATAGTCGAGAATGAAGATATTACAGTACAGGATATGACAAATCCGTTATGGAATCCAGAACAATATATCGTAAGGACAATTTTATATGAGTCAGAGATTGAAACAATGATTTCAGTTAGGCATAAAAGAATCAAGTTATCAGAAACTAAAAGCGGTTGGATCCTAAATGTGGATTATGATATTGTAAAGAAAACTGCAGAATTATTTATTTTAAAAAAACATACATGATATGTTTATAAGCGCAGCAAATAGCGTTCATTACGCATTAAGAGATGATAATCTCCAAAACCCGGAGAATACATTATCTTATGAGGAGAAATATTCTCAGATTAGTATCCGGAAATATTGCCAACGATTCAAAGCTACTGATGTGGTTACTCAACAAGTGGGATCGATATCTGCTGTCGTACCAACTATTGAAGTTTTTCAGCCTGAACTTGAAACCGGATCACCGATTACAGCATCGTTAGTTGGTTCGTATACTGGAAATGTGGATCCCAATGATGATCGTTATTATTTTGAGTTCGATGTGGACTTTTTAAATTACACCGGAAAGATTATTCAAGTTAAAGTTACCCAGGGAGCCGTTATATATTTATCGGAATTTTTAAAAGGTGAGGACTTAACTGATGAACTCGCCGGTGGTGGATTACTAAAAATCGTTTATGGAAATTCTCAAAAGGCATCAGATTATACTAATTTTACAATCGATTATACGACTGGTATTGAGTTCTTTTTTTATGTTGAGGCAGTATTAAGAAAGCCAGTACCATCCGGATCGGATGACGTATTTGTAAATATAGATTCAAAGACATTAACCGAGGCGCAAATATTTAGAGCTAGAATACTGGAAACTGAAGAAATACCGACATTTTTAATTGAAAAAATAGAGATTGCCGGGAAGCATTTTTATTTTTCAATCAATGATTTGCAGTATATTTCAGAATCATTACCAAACATACAAGCGACCGGGACGAATTTTAGTTTATTAACCTGGACATTAACGCAGCAAGATGCACTTGGCATTACAACCGATAATAGAGAATTAGGAGGAACAAGCATGGAACCAATAATCGTTAGAAAAAAACCGGATATCACGTCTGGAGCTTGGACATTTTCGCAGCCAAAAGAGTATATTTTGCACGTACTTTATGCGAGCCACAATGCGAGCTCACTTGCTGATTATGTTTTGACCATGGGTACAACGATTGGAGGGACGGATTTAATTGATGCTGATATGGGATCGGTTCCATTATCCGGAGGTCGTAATTTGCTGCCATTTATTGTTCACGAACAATGGGATGTAGATAAGATAATTTATGTCACAATAACAGGAGCGACGGCGATTGCAGATATAAGAGTGAATTTAATTTTAAATGATTAGATATGAAAAAGCTAATAATATTAATATTTCTGATTCCATTACTTGCTTTTTCACAGCAAAGTGGGAGATTTAGAATATTACAAGTAACGGAAAAAGCGACAGGGCAAGTCGCATTAACGGATAGTTCATTTGTCATATTATCGCAATTAGCAGATTCGGTAGGTACTCAATTCGATTCGGTAATTTTTGATACTAGCGATGGATTTTTGCGTTTCTATCTTGATGGTGTTATCGCGGATTCAACGACATTGGATGGAAGATATAAATTAATTTCAGATTCAACTGCCGGTACTGGCTATGTTACACATAATGCACTTAATGATTCATTGGCGAATTTATCGGATTATGAAACCGATCCGATATATGCAGCAGATTCTTCAACCATAGCCTATTTAGATCAGTTTAATACCTTCGCTGAATTACAGATATTCCAACAATCTGGGGAAATATTAGATGGTTCTGATACGGCGATAAACGCAAATGCTGTTTATGACGCATTGACAGATGGTACTTTTGATCCTACGTTTGATAGCGTAACTACTAATATATTATCTGCCGATACAATTTATCTTAATGGCGTTTTAATTGATACCACAAGTGGAAGTAGTGTGGTTTTTGGTAGTGGGACTGAAAATTATTTCGCAAGATTTACTAAGGATAGTACTATTACCGATGGGATTATCAGACAAAATGACGGTGGTATTGGTGATACGAGTAGCTTTGTTGCACTTGGTCAAATATCGAGGGCTTGGGCAGGGATGGCTTCTGCACCAAATGGAAATGTTTACGCATCAGTTGAGAATGGTGACATTTATATGCAAACATCTGGTATTGGCGATTTCATTGCTCTTAGTCAAACGCAAAGAGTTTGGACGGGAATGACAGCGACATCAGACACCAATGTTTATGCAGCAGATTATGGTGGAGATATTTATATGCAGACATCTGGGACTGGAAATTTTATTGCACTTAGCCAAACGTTAAGAAACTGGAGAACGATGACAACTACGCCAGATGGAAATGTTTATGCTGCGGTTGATAACGGTGACATTTATATGCAAACATCTGGTACAGGTAATTTTATTGCGCTTGGTCAAACGTCAAGGGATTGGTTTGGAATGGCTTCTGCACCAAATGGAAATGTTTACGCATCAGTTAAGAATGGTGACATTTATATGCAGACATCTGGTATTGGCGATTTCATTGCTCTTGGTCAAGTTTTAAGAAGTTGGTATGGAATGACCGCAACATCTAATGGGAATATTTTCGCAAATCTATCAACAGGAGTCGATATTTATATGCAAACTGGTGGTATAGGAAGTTTTATTTCCCTTGGATTGGCTGGAGTTAACGGATGGAGTGGTATGACAACATCTATAACCGATAACATTTATTCAGCAACAAGTGGTGGAGATATTTATAAAAAAACCAGTGCTACTGGTAGTACGAATAACTCAATTTCAGTTATTGGTGATATATTGCCTGGATTAGATTCGGTGTTTAGTATAGGTAATGATACTTTACGATTTCTTAATTTAGAGGTAATAACGATTAATGGAGATACCGCAAGAATAGGACACATGGAAGTTGACAGCATACTTATAAATGGCTCACTTGGACTTGCAGGAACGGTAGATGATGGACAACTAGCACGTGGAACGGCATTTGGCACACTACAAAACTCAATAATTCATGATAATGGAAATGTTATAGACATTAGTGGCTCTTTAACGTTACTTAACGGTGATACCATTACTGAATTTTCAAACGATACTACATTTATTTCAAATAGTAATGATAAGGTTCCAACAGAACACGCAGTCGCAGGATTTTTAAGCCAACAATTCAGAACAACCTATGCAGTTGATTCATTACGTACAGGCGTTGACACACTAAGATTAGACACCCATAGAAACGCAATGATGGTTTTGGGGGCTGGAACAAACTCTATATTTATTGAGGGACTTTCTGACTTAACAGAGGGATATGTTGGTGGTATTTACGTTATCCAACCAGTCGGAGGCGGTGAAACATTTGTCATAACAAACGGAAATAAAAAAGTGCTAAACGGCGATGCTACCTATGTAATTTCAACTGCAAGTAAGATAACTGGTATATTTTGGTGGTTTATAAATGGTGAATTATTAATAACATATAGCTTATTTGATTAATGAAAAAACTAATATACATACTATTATTCCTTCCTCTTTTTGTAATTGGGCAAACGGATTCTATTTTTACATCAGTTGTAACAGATCAGGTATTTGTAGTGCCAATGGATGTAACTTCTATTTCTGTATTTTCAGTACAAGGTGGTGGTGGTGGTTTTATAACTTTTGGTGGTAAGGGTGGAAATACAGCACTGGTAACTAATTTAATGGTTACACCGGGAGAAACCCTATTAATAACAGTTGGTTCTGGCGGAATTGCTACGATTGGAGCTACTGGTCATTTAGGAAAACATTCTTATATAAAGCGAGGAATAACAATTATCTTTTCAAGTACTGGTACTGGCTCGACATCTAATTTTACTGGTGGAACGGGTGGATTGCCAACTACTACAACTACGCCGGGGGGTGATGTTCAAACTGGTGGTGGTGGCGGAGGTACTGCAGGATATACGGAAAACGGAACTGCTGGCGGTGGCTCAACAAGCTCATCTGCATCTAATGACGCTGCCTCTGGCGGTGCTTGGCATCCCGGATATATTCTTACTGGTGCATATCATGGATTTCGGGGATATGGAGGTGGTGGAATAGGAATACTTGGCGCAGGATCACCGGGAGCAGGAAGCTCAACGGTTGGGCGTGGTGGCTCTAGTGGCTCTGATGGCGGAACTACTGATGGCGGCAACTTTGGAGGTGGCGGAGGTGGTGGAGAGCAAAGTAATATTGGTGGAAATTCTGCCGGTGGCGATGGCGCAAATGGCGCATTAAGAATAACATACTCATCCACACCCGAACCCGAACCCCTACCAATACCCCCAACATTAATGACACAGTGGTATTTTTTCTCAATGTTGGCTATTCCATCTACCGTTGACTTATTAACTGGGCTTGTTTCTGTTTGGGAATTTAATGAAAGTAGCGGAAATGCTGCTGATGCTCATGGTAGTAATACAATGACTATGTCAGGTGTTTTATATAGTCAATCAACGGTTGCAAATTTAGGGACTTCGTTTAAATTTGATGGAAGTAATGACTTTGGGGCAAGTGGAATAAAGCCTAATATAAATACATTCTCTATTTCTATTTGGGTATCTACTACAAATACAAATAGTCAGGGTTTTATTACAACCATAACGAATACTGGAACCGATAGAGGTGGATTTAGCATACAATATGGTGGGGGTGAATTTAGGATATTAGTTTATAATAGTGGTGGGATAGTTGTGCTTAATTCATCTATTGCAACCGACAATTCATCTATGTATCATATAGTATTAACTTATGATAACGGCACTTGTAAATTTTATGTAGATAGGGTTCTTAAAGAGACAAATACATCTGTAATTACATCATTCCACGACAATATGTATGTCGGAAGATATTTTTCAAATCTATCTACTACAAATATCGCAAGTGGGAGAATAGACCAGCCAGTAGTTACGGATGCCGTTTGGGATCAAACACAAGTTGATGAAATATATCAATCTGGAAGTGGATTAGCATACATAAATTTTAAGTAATTATGAAAAAACTTATAGTAATATTAGCAGTTTTTATTTGTGTTGGATTATCGGCACAAGAAAAGACAACTCTTAAAAATAGAATACATATCGGAATGGACATTTGGGATATTCCAAATGGTGCTGACACTACACAGGACAAAGAGATTTTTGATTATTTTGATGTAAACGATTCCATTACTAGTGGATTAAGAGAATTGTATGGGTTAGGTGTTATGATAGAATTAAATGATACTACTAAATCATATTTCGACAAGAAAGGTAAATATCAATGGGTTTTGTATGATAATGGTGCATATCAATTAATGCAACCAAGGGAAATTCATGTCAGAGTTCTTAAATTACCAACGCCATCAGAGGTGAAAAAAAACAAGACAAAAAAGACATTTGAGGAATTATTTGGAAAGGAATTGATAGAAAAACAAAAAGTTAGAGATAGTCTTTATTACGGAAAGAGAACAAAAATTAAATTAGATACTATAAATTAATGGCCATGACATTACTTCAGATTGTTTTATCAACAACAAACTTAATTAGTATAGGATCAATAACCGGAATAATTGGGATTGTTATTGCTGTAAATAGAAACTTCAATAACAGGTTAGAAAAAAAAGTTGACAAGGAATCTAATAAAACTGAAGTGAAAAATATTCACGCGAGAATAAGCGAAAACGCCAGAAGGGCTGCTGATCAAACAGTAGTTACTGAGATGTCAAAAAAACTAGATATAATCATTGAGAAACTAATTAATTAATAATTTATAACTTTACAAAAACAATAATTATGAAATCAAAAATTTTATCATTAGAGAGAAAAGATGCAATTAAGGCATTAATAACAGCGGTACTAATCCCCATAATGGATTTAGCTTTGATAACATTAAATTCCGGATCGTTAAATTTTGACTGGAAGAGAATTGGTGGGATTGCACTTGCATCTGCACTTGGATATATCCTTAAAAATTGGCTAACTAATAGTGACGATAAATTCCTAAAGAAAGAAAAATGAAAGCATTTTTAAATGTGCTGTCGTATTTAGGCGTATTCGCTTTGGGGCTGTGGTTTTATTCAAAAATTTTAGATAAGCCAGAAACGGTAAACAAGATAAAGCGCTTAAAACAAAAGAAAGGCTTTGATAATGTAATGAATATTGAAATTAAAGATCGCGGCCCAGGTAAACGGAAAGCACGTAAAAAACAAAGAAAACAGGATCGTAAGAAAAGAAAAAATGATTAAATTTAAGAATGATAGCGTAAAAAAATCATATTTAGATGTAGATAGCCATCCAAAGATAAAAAAACTCATAGCGTGGCTATATGAACGTCAGGAAATACTAATTACGCAAGGTTATGAGAAAAGAGATTACGTGAGTGTACATTCTATGATTCCATTTCGAGGTGTTGATATTAGGTCGTGGATCTATGATGATCCGCAGGCTGTTGTTGATGATATAAATAAGCATTGGATTTACGATGAATCACGACCAGAAAAAAAGTGTGCGATGTATCACGATGTTGGTAGAGGTGCGCATATTCATTTACAGGTTAGTGATAAAACAATATTCAATAAATAAAATATATGTGGGCGGTTTTTGGTTTCCGCCTGTTTATGTTTTGATTATTAGGTTTGGTTTTAGCCGCCCTTAACCGGGGCGGTTTTTTTTGTGAATATAATTTAATTAATACTTGACAAATACTAATATAATGTTTATATTTGATACAGCAAACAGTTAAAAAACCAATATATATGGAAAAACAAGTTACATTTAATAAAAATAAATTTGTGATTAGCAAAAAGGTAAGTGCTGTATTATTACCAGATATTCTTTTAAATTTTGGTCGTGATGATGATGATATTTTAAAAGATTTATTCACAGTACAACTTGAAGCATTTGTTTTATCACACACATCTGAAACAAGAACATTAGAATACCTATGTCCCAAACCCTCATTTTTAGATTGGTTACTTGGACGTAAAGAAATAGCTAAGTTTAGGCTTGATGTCAATGATTTATTATTAAATCCGCCAAAGATCGAAAACACATTGAGAACCTACAGAACCCAAAACTTGTAACTAAAAAGTAAAAATAATGAATAAATCAGTTATAGACCAAAAAGAAAATCATAAATCTAGTTATGGTCTAAAACACAAATAAACCTAATAAAACAAAATATGGAATCGAAGAACATTTATCAGAAATTACACGAAGCAAGGAAATATATTAAAACTTGTGATGCAAAAAAAGAAGGTGAAAATAAGCACTTTCATTTTGCCTATTTTACTCCAGAGCAGGTTTCATTACTTGTTCATCAGGCGAGTGAAAACCAAAATATAATTCCTTTGTTCAATCTTAAAAAGAATGAGTACGGACATTATGGAATTTTAATTATTCAAGATTTGGATTTAGATCAGCAGATAGTATTTGAAATGTCAACTGCAGTACCTGATATAAAAGCAGCAACTATTACACAACAATTAGGTGGAGCAGTTACCTATACAGAGCGTTATCTTTTAATGACTGCATTTGACATAAAAGATAATAATTTAGATCCTGATAACACTATGACGAAAGCAGATGAAACTCCACAGCCCGAAAAATGGTTAAATAAATGGACTGATAGGGAAAAGACAAGCGAAGATTCAACGTATTGGAAAATAGTCGAAAATGCCAGAGAAAACTCGAAGGGAATTGACGACCTTAGAAAAGTATTTAAGATTAGTAAAGAAATAGCTACTGAATTAGAAACCGATCTAAAATAAATAAACCAAATAAAATGAAAAACGAGATACAAAAAGCAAAATCACTTTACGGAATCAATGAAGATTATTTAGTATTAATGAATGAAATTCAGGATGCCGATGGCGAGATTACAGAAGAACAAGAAATAGCCCTCGCAATAAACCGGGACGAATTAGAAAAAAAAGCAATAGGTTACATTGCTATTCTAAAATATAAAGGAAGTCAACGTTCGTTTATATCAGAAGAAATCAAAAGGCTACAAGAAATCGATAAACAATTAAAGAATGTCGAAACACGATTACAGGGAGCGATAAGTTCAGCGATGAATATATACGAACTGGATGAGATACAACTCCCACTTCATAAATTGAGTTTCAGGAAATCAAAAAGCGTTGAAATTGATATTCCAGCTGAGGAACTCCCGGACCAATTAAAACTGATCAAAACAACGCACATCCCAAAAATGGAGATCCGCAAATTAATCGAAGCTGGACAGGATTTTAAGGGAGTAAGAATTGTAGAAAATAAAAGCCTCCAAATCAAATAATATGTATTGTGTATTAAACAGAGAAACAATGGAGCCGACGATATGCGGTTCCATTAAATCGGTGGCACAGATAACGGATATCAAATCGAACTCCTTATACTACCAATTTGGAAAGCGAAAACGCAAATCATTCTCAACCGACGAATGGAGAATTACAAAGACTCCGGTCATAAGAGCTAAATAATTATGAAAGCAAATGAATTAAGGATTGGGAATTACGTAAACCACAATTCTGAAACTATTCAGATTCAATCAATCATAAGTACGATTTCTGCCGTTAATATGATCTTTTACGAGATCAGTGGTGATCGTAATTCTGAAATAGGACTTGAAAATATTCAACCTATCCCACTAACTGAAGAATGGTTATTGAAGTTTGGGTTTAAAGAAAGTAATGCGACTGGGTATAATGGGTGCTACAATGTTGGGCTTGGGTATTATGTTCAATTTATGGCAAATGCCGTTACATTATTTAAAGAAACAGATGATAATAAATTAATATTATTAACTGGATTTGAATACGTCCACCAACTTCAGAACCTTTATTTCGCATTAACCGGAGAAGAATTAACAATATGAATTACCAACAACTAAACGGAATATCTATCCGGGATGGCTTCAAATTATTTAATGAAGCAAATCCACATATTTATAATGCATTCGAGGCTCAGGCATTGAAAGCCATAAATAAAGGTCGTAAAAAGATAAGCGCGAAGTTGATTATTAACTGGATCCGATGGAATGTATATTTAAAATCCACAGATCAGGACTTCAAAATTAACGATGCATTCCAGTCATATTATGCCAGGGAATTCGTGAGAAGAAATCCCGAACATATAGACGTTTTTAATTTCCGGAAACTAAGAAATGAGGAAGATGGGCCTTATGTAACAGCAGATGATAATGGCCAGTTATCATTTTTAGAACCAGATCAATTACATTCTAATTATTTCGGACGAACCAATGAAAAAACACACACGAATTTATATTAACCATTTCGGATTTGAATGGATTGCTGAATCAAATAGTGAATTTAGGCAAAGAATTAAAGACGTAGAAATAGAATAAATATGGAATACTTGAAAACTAATATACTGATCAACGGACTTCCAAAGATCAGTCTAAATAAATGGTACGCAGGGACTCATTGGAACGAACGCCATAAGATGACAAACACCTATAAGCTAATTATCCGGAGCCAATGCAAAGAAAAATTCAATAAAAAAAACAAATATTCAGTTAGCTATAATTTCGGATTCAAGAAATCACCACTCGATGCAATGAATTGTGCTGCGATGGCGAAGTTGATTGAGGACGTAATATTTGAAAACGATAAATGGGATATAGTTAGGAGTGTAACTTTATCGAGTACGAAGCACGATGAGGACACCGTATTAATTATTGTTGAAGAAATAAAATAATAATGCCACCATGAGTAGGCATTTTTAATTTAAAGTATTATGATATTACCTTTTAGTGAATTTTTCCAAGACGGAAGTAAAACAAATTTTGAAAACAAGATCGCTACTGGCCGTAAAATACATACTATCCGGGAAGATAAATCTGATAGATGGAAAGCCGGAAATAAAATCCATTGTTATTATAATTGCCGACAAATAAATATGAGATTAATATACCCGGAAATGGTATGCGTAAGTATTCAGGATATTCACATTTCTCCTGATTGTTATGGTAAATACACAATCTTTATTGATGATATTTCCATTAGTGATAAAGATGAGAAAATATTAGCTTTAAATGATGGGTTTGATAGTTTAGATAAATTTAAAGAGTGGTTCTCTGAAGAATTTCGCGGTAAAATAATTCATTGGACTTGTTTGAAATATTAAAGTTATGCCAAAAATACCTTACATACCTATTTATATAGGAGATTGGGAACAAGATTTGAATTCATGCATGATTATAACTGAAGGTGCATGGATGAAAATTATTGTTAAAATGTTTAAAGATAATAAGTCTGGAATCTACAAAACGACTACAAAATCTTTACAAATATTATGGAAAAGTGATGAAGGAACAGTCCGAGAAATCATCGAAGATTTATTATTAAATGATATTTGTATTATAAAATTTGATGGAAACAAGGTAAAATTCACTAATAGAAGGATGTTAGAGGATAAAGAAATTAGTGGTAAAAGATCAAAAGCTGTACAAACACGTTACAAAACATCTACAAATGATGTACAAATCACTGAAGATGAAAGTGAAATTGATAATGAAGTTGAAAATGAAATTAAATATCCATTTGAAACACAAACATTTTTATCATCCTGGGATTTATGGAAAGCACACCGAAAAGAAGCTGACCGATTCACTTATAAACCTATCGGAGAGCAGTCGGCTTTAATGGAGCTTAACAATTTATCGGGAATGAATGAAGTTACAGCCATTAAAATAATTAACCAATCAATAGCTAAATCTTGGAAAGGATTTTTTGAACTAAAAAATAATACAAATGAATCAGAGCAAGAAAAAAACAGACGTATCCTTAAAGAACTCGCAGACGACAGAAATACAGATATTCAAAAATAATTCAGCCAGAGCGACATCTTTAGTTAAAGCATTTGAAAGCGATGAAATGAGTTTCCGAGTTGCAAAGTTTACATTCGGAGAGGAAAATATCAGGCCGTTAATTGATGCTGAGATAATAAATATGATTTCTTTACTACAGGCCAAACTGGAGAAAAACGAAATAAAATATTTTGCAGATCATTTATTCGAGAATTATTCATATTTCAAAATCTCAGATATAACAGCTTTCACAAATATGATTATGATGAATTGGGAAAGTTATGCAAAACCGGAACTCCGGGATTTAATTCAATGGCTAAAGAAATACGACATTAAAAGGGATGAAACCGCCGCAGATATGAGACAAAAGGAAAATTCAAAATATAAAGAAAACGACTTTGATATTAAAAAAATCTATAAGCGGATGAAAAAAGAGGATAAGAAACCAAAGAAAAGTCAGAAAGAAAAGGACGCTGAAAATCAAGCTGAGTATGATAAAAAATTGAAGGAATTTATGAAATTATATAAAAAATAAAAATATTATGAGAGAAATAAAATTTAGAGGTTTTATGGTATCAGAAAAGAAAATGTATCATAAGGTATTCCCTAATGATTTTGGAGAAGTTTTATGGTATAATGGAGAAGAAAATGTTCTTCTTGGTGATTATGCGGAACCAATACAATTGGGTGAGGTATTTTTAATGCAATTAACTGGATTAAAAGACAAAAATGGTGTTGATATTTATGAAGGTGATATTGTAAAGTATCAGGACTATAAAGACTTTGACACGAAAGAAGATATTCTTGATATTGTTGAGTTTGGTGGCGGGGCATTTAATCCCGTTAGCCTTATGGATAGCAGAGAATTTGAAGTTATAGGAAACATTCACAAAAATCCTGAACTTTTTAAAATAAAAGATTGAATAAAATGGGTAATCATAAGAGGCGAATATTAGATGTAGTTATTCAGATACTAGAAAAGGAAGAAACCGTTAAACTCCCTGACAATGTAGTGAAATATACTATAATTACAGAAAATAAATATCTCGATGAATATTTACGGCCTTATGTTAATGTTAACTTTTCAAAAAAAAGGCTTCTTATTTTATTTTTAGATCCGTTCAGATATAAAATAAAGAGCGATATAATGTTCGGTATCATTTTAAAAATATCAGGAATCACCAAGGAGCAATTATTAATGAAGCGAGGGAAAGTGAAATAACACTTGACAAGTGCCTATATAAGTATTATATTAGTACTATAAAACAAGTATATGAGTAACACAGTTGAAATAGAATTACACGACGCAACAATAGCTGATAAAGTAATCCGGGATATGTTCAGCCACGCGATAGATAAAAATTTATCACACTCAACACTCATCGTTTTTGACCTTTGGTGCGACGCCCTGGATTTTGTTGATCACATGGAAAAAACACACTCAATAATATTAACCGTAAACGAATAAACAAATGGAAAAACACTTAGAAATCACAGATTATTACGGAAACGAAATAGTCGTAAAAGCAAATTATACTGAAGTAAAAGAAACTCAGGACATAACGAGCCCGGATGATCCAAGCGAAATAGAGATCATATCAATATTCCTTATTGATGAAGATAATAGTTATAATGAAACTGATAAATTCGACGTTGATGAAATATCCAGAATTTGTATGGAATTATGCGACTTCGGTGAAGAAAAAATCACATTAAGTTTGAGGGACTCAAACTCAATCAAAAATACTGAGAAGTACCTGTCAATTGATGAAGGTAAAATGATTGAAAACCTTATCCGCAGTGAGGCCGGAATAGTAGGTAACTCAAATACAAAAAACAATACGCTATTCTTGATTGCTAAAAAATGCAAAGTTATCGGAATAGATCAGGAATTTATTGAGGAAATGGATGAAAATTTTAAAGCTAAATACTGATGAATAAATTAAACTTAATTGAATTTGTGAAATTTGTACAAAACGATGAATCTTCACCGAA
>SDBT01005283.1_pt1 | contig 21727 bp, 28 predicted proteins | sample 2277101 | NCBI WGS metagenome assembly SDBT01 (sample SAMN10404973, study PRJNA504765) | marine sediment metagenome | isolation source: marine sediment core GS10_PC15, 103 cmbsf | place: Arctic Ocean: Southern Knipovich Ridge | collected 2010
TTCAGAACCTGAAAAAGTAAGATCATCGGCATAGCGTGTGTAACTGGCATTAAAGCTGGTTGCCAAGCCCTGGCAACGGATATCGAGAGCAAAAGCAGACAGATAGCTTGGAGCTTTACGGTTGCCGCTGAAGCCATAGCCAACGCTATATTACACAATCAAAGCACTATATTTGTGTCAATCAACCAGGCTGAGGCCGCTGAGAAAATACGCTATGCCAGGCGAGTTTATGAGAACTTAGGGGACCCAGAGCTACCTAAAATAGTTTCTGATACGATAATGTCGCTAGAACTAGACAGGGGGGCAAGGCTCATTAGTATGCCATCGAGACCACCACGTGGCAAGGCTCAGATGCACATAGTCCTAGACGAATACGCCCACTGTTTAGGGGACAGGGAGATTTATGTAGGAGCATTACCGATCATCAGTAGGGGTGGTAGGTTAAGGATAGGTAGTTCACCACTGGGTGCGTCCGGAACCTTTTGGGAAATTTTAGAGGAGCAACTAAAACCCTTTCCAGGCTACGTCAGAGTAAAAACGCCGTGGTGGGCAGTAAAAAGCTTTTGTCGTGAGACACCTATAGAGCCTGGGACCTTATCAACAGGAGAGTGTGTAGAGAGGTATGGTAACGATAGAATAACGGCCATTTATCAGAACATGCTCGCAGTTGATTTTGAACAGGAGTATACGTGTAGCATCATTGACGAGACTATATCCTGGATACCGTGGTCATTGCTCAAAGAGGCCCAGGATGCGGAGTTATGGTGTAGACATGCTACATCAGTGGACCAGGCGTTGTTAATGCTACCAGAGATTATAGATGCTAAACGAAACGGTCTGGTGGAGAATACATTTGTGGGTGGCGTCGACCTTGGCCGAAAACATGATCTGACAGAGATAACCTTAGTTGGTAAGGCCCCTTCAGGCCACACACCTATTAGATTTATGATCTCACTAGATCGAGTTAAACTACATATCCAGGAGTCGTGTATTCGACGACTACTAGATACCCTACCTATAACGAGTATGCTAATTGACCAGACCGGCATGGGCCTACAGTTGGCCGAGAGTTTGGAAAGGGATACGATAGCCGAGGGCATCACATTCACAAATCCCTTAAAAGAGTTGTGGGCTGTTAACACTAGGTTACAGTTTGAGCAACACAAAGTACCTTTACCGGTTGATAGAAAACTTGTCTCACAGATACATAGTATTAAGAGAAAGGCGACGGCTGCTAAAAATCTCGTATTCGATTGTGAGTCGTCAGAGAAACATCACGCAGACCGCTTTTGGAGCCTGGCGTTAGCGTTATGGTCAGCGAAAGGTAGTAGTGAAGAGGTACATATAGCACCGTTCCCGTCGTGGAGTAGATAATGACATTATGGAGTAGACTTATGGCTGGATATAGGGCCTTTAGAAACGCAATTATGGTAGCCGACCTTCTCGAGGATAACGACTTTACGGACTGGGGGAATAGGCAGGCCCGTTATGCTGTTGATTGGGCTATATTTGAGAATACGTGCTATCAAGATGCTCATAACTGGGCACCATCTTATAGACACGCATACGGTCTCTATCGAGAGGTTAGAAGTATTTATGGCCCGGCCCATGAGATGGGATCATTTTGGCAAACACACCTACTCGGTGGGGTATTGGACCCAGAAGCACTAGAAGAAGGGGCCATACCTATCGTCACAGATAATGAGGCACTGAGACCAGCTATTGCAGAGTTATGGAAGTGGTCTAAGTGGCAGACACAGAAAGATGTAATGACACTACAGGGTTGTATACTGGGTGACGTAGGTCTGAGAGTAGTAGATAGTGTGAAGCACGAGAGAGTCTATCTAGAGTTAGTTTATCCGGGTATTATTAAGGATATAGACAAGGACCCATTCGGTAATATTAAGGGTTATGTTATTGAGGAACAGCGGGCTAACCCAAAGGGTGGCGGCAGTGTGACCTATACTGAGCAAGTGACTAGGAGTGGTATAAACGTTGTCTATGAGACCTTCTTAAATCATAAGCCCTACGCCTGGGGAGATCAACCTGAAAGGTGGACACTACCATACGGCTTTGTCCCAATGGTCCATGTTATGCACAATGACGTTGGACTAGACTTTGGTTGGTCAGAGCTACATCCTATGCGTAGCAAGGTGATGGAGATAGATGACTTAGCCAGTATGCTTACAGATCAGCTTAGAAAAGCTGTTAGACCTAAATGGTTCCTTACGGGTATGAAGCCAAGTGATCTTAAGACATCTCCAACGGCAGCTACTGAGGAGAAGCCACACCCCGACCGAGAAGAGATACCTGCTGTATGGACTACGAGCCCTGACGCTAAAGCCGATGCTATGGTAGCAGACGTAGACTATGAAGGTGTTTTGCTACATATTAGTAACATATTGGGTAGTCTAGAGAAAGAGTTCCCTGAGCTTAATAAGGACATAGGTACATCGTCAGGGGACGCTAGTGGTAGGGCTTTACGGGTAGCCAGACAACGGGTTACGGCTAAAGTCCTCCAGAGACGGGTAAACTATGACGACGGTTTAGTCAAGGCTCAACAGATGGCCATTGCTATAGGTGGTTATAGAGGCTACGAAGGTTACAAGGGCTTTAACCTAGATAGTTATGCTAAAGGTACATTAGATCATACTATTGCTTCCCGGTCTGTATTTGATGAGGACCCATTGGATCAGACGGAGATTTCAGCATCATTTTGGGAGGCGGCTAATAAGGCTAAGGCGGCTGGTGTACCACTTAAAGGATTTTTACTTGAGGCAGGTTGGAGTGACGAAAGAATTGCAAAGTTAGATATTCAGGAGGTAGAGGATGAAGACAGCAGTATCGATCAATAGAGGAGTTCAACAGGCACGGTTGGGTCACGGGCTTCATAAATGGGTTGACGACAAAAAGCCTGGCGCGTCTTCAACAGTATTAACGGATACAGCGTTAGTCTACAATTTGTCGGCCGGTTATGCGGTGTTTATCGTAAGCTGCTGGGCACAGTTAACTACAGCCAGTGACAACCTGCACGTCAATCTCGTGTCGTGCACAGCAGTCAATGGTGGTGGGGTGGCTACGGATATTAGTGGTCACTTGCACGTAGTTTCCAGTGGTAATATGGCCGGTACAGAAAACGACGAACGAGAATTTATTGTACCTATTAGGTGTAGATATAAAGATGGTGTTAGATCTATATCTATGAGGGTGGATGCTAACGATGCCGCAGCAGTAATGCACTGCGGTTGGGACGCTTGGGTAGAGGCAGAAGAAGGATAATTTACTCATACATGGGAGGTTAAACCATGGCAGACGAAGTGACGTTTGATGAGGCTCAACAGGAGTTAGTAAACAAGTTAGTTGGTGAGGCAAGGACCAGTGCCCGTGAAAAGGCCAAGGTCGAACAGGATGCCCTGACCCTAAAGGCAAAAGGCGAAGCTGAAAGAGCTGCTCTAGTTGAAAAAGAGGAGTGGCAAAAGTTAGCACAGCAGCACGAGGGTCGGGTAAAGGAACTGGAGCCCTTAGAAGCCCAGGTTAAAGCTTACGGTGAGCTTATCGCCGGGATGTTAAAAAACAGGTTGAAGGATCTCCCCAAGGAATTTAAGAAGATGTACGATACAATTCCTGGAGAACCAACAGACTTGGAAAAACTCGATTGGCTCAACACAAACGAAGAGCTGTTTGAGGTGGAACCCAGGGTAGGTACGCCTGCCAAGGGTAAGAAACGTAAATTAACCGATAAAGGTCGGGAAGGACACCGGCCAATTAGACTGTAAGGAGTAAGAAAATGAGTGACATTGCTTTGACAGGCGCAAAGATTGCCCCAGTTTTTACCGATCCCGGGCATTGCGAGATGTATAATGTAGAATCTGGTGAGAGTATCACGGCTGGTCAGATCGTGTGTTGGGATACTGACGGTCAGGTTATCGTGGCCGATGGCAACCAAGCAGCTCGAGACGAGCCAATAGGTGTGGCCCTCGAAGCGGGATTAGCTGGTGAAGTTATCTCGATACTGGTTCGTGGCTGTGTATATGGCTTCACAGTAGCGGGTATCAACACGGGAGTTATTGTGAACCTAAGTGATAACATCGGGGCGCTGGAAGAGGCCGGTTCTGGAGAACACTGTGGTCGTGTGTGGGCACTTGCGGGTGGTACTACGGCAGACTATGTGATCTTCTTCGACTTCGATATTGCAGCGGCTAGTGTATAAGGCTAAAAGCCTTTAAGGAGAAAGTATTATGAGCGCGATTTTTGGAATTTTGGGTGTAGCAGACACAGAGGCGGCCTTTCTGATCAATATGGGCCAAGGTCTGGTCTTCGACGCCATCAATGAGGTCCTTGGTTATCACCAAGAAGACGTTCAGGCTGCAACTAGCTTGTTCGTAGAAGGAGATACTGAGCTGTTCACGCAACGCTGGATGGCCCCTGGTTCGGGTATGTTGACCCCTGTGGGACAGGACCCCCGTGCACCAGGCCCAGCAGTACAGCGTTACGGCCACTGGGACGTGAGTTACCAGTTAACTGAATGGAGTGAGTCTCTTTCGTTTACTCGTGCGGGTTTGGCCTACATGACCTTACAGGAATTGAATGCCCAGCTCGATACGATCATGGAGCGCAGTATGGCTCGAGACCGTCAGCGTATGTTGATCGCCCTGTTCGAGGATACTAACCTCGCCTGGACGGACATCAAGCACGGTGGACTAACTATCCGTCGCCTAGCTAACACTGATGGGGCTTTATATCCTCCACTGCCAGGGTCTGCGGCCGAGGCACAGGACGACCACTATATCGACGCAGCTTACAATGTCGCTGGTATTGCGGATGCAACTACACCAAACGTTGACCTCAGGAATGAGATCATTGAGCACTTTGGTGGGCGTAATAGTGGTGGAGAACGAATCTTGTATCTGCATGGAGATGACCAGACAGCATATATCGAGGGTTTGACTGACTATGCTCAAGTACCGGACTTTGGTAAGGAGTATGGGGACGACACGGATCTGGCCAAACTGCTCGCTGGTGTTCCTGGTAGACTACATGGCCGTACCAATGGGGTCTGGGTAAGTGAGTGGGCATGGATTCCCGACGAGTATGGGTTGGCAGTTCACTTGGATTATCCGCCTTTGATGAGGCGCGTAGATACGGCTGCTTCAGGTATGCCCCGTGGTTTATCCCTAGTAGCTCGTGACCGTGACCACCCACTGGAGTCAGCGTACTACAGTGAGCGGTACGGATACGGTGTTGGCAATAGGCTGAGCGCAGCCTGTATGGAAATCAACGCTGGTGATGCTACTTATACACCGCCTGCGGCTTATACGCAGTAAGGAAATTGTACGCAATTTAGGTGAAACGGAGGAAATATGCATCCTAAACTACTGCAAAAGAGACAACTAGATGCACAAAAGGCTACGGTAGAGAGTCTTGCTAAGGTAGAAAAAGCCCTAGCCAGGCTGGAGCGTAAGGTAGATACCGTATTTAAGGCCTTAGAAGGTAGTTTGATACCTAGCGAACCTAAGAAACGTTCTAGGAGGTAATTTGTACTCAATTTAGGTGAAACGGAGATAAATATGACGATAGCGCGAGCAGACACAGAATCCATAATCGTTCGTAGGGTAGGACCACTTATGACTGTATCGGGTATGGCTATCACTATCACTGGTGGTAATGGTGACCTCAATGACCCACTTGGCTATGCCATTAGGTCTTTGGGCTACAGCGTTCTTTCAGTGGTAAGCATTGTCGATGCCGACGTGGCACAGGTGACCGACGCTGAAATTGATGAGTTCTTAGATATCTGTACGATAAGGACACTCTATGCCATCCTTGGCAACTACGACGACGTAGACATCAAAGTCGGCCCACGAGACGAGAAGTTGTCACAGCTTCGAGAACAGGTGGAGAATAAAATAGCTCTACTGGAGAAGCAAGCTGAGATAAGCTATGGATTTGGTCTATCGACACCCGAAGCTCGCGTTATCGTCGATGACTTTGTGGAGCACACAGATGAGTAGCTTTGACCAGTTATCGAGCGTCCCAGCCAGCACTAAGCGAAGTGGCGGTATAGTAAACGGTCTGGAGACAGGTTACGTTGAGAATATCGCTAGTTTGAGGTGTTTGCCACTGGACCCCGTAGAACCCGAGATAGCTCAAAGCGTAGAAGGGGCTTGGCACGAGGTTCTACAGACTACCTGTGAGGGTAGCCTAGACATCTTGAGAGGGGATATACTGGTCGTAGGAAGCAATGAGTATGAGATACGGGCTATCTCTGACTGGACTTGGCCCCCAACTGGGCTAGTTTACCAGACTCTTTTATTAACTGAGAGGGTGTAATGGAAATAATACATACCGATCTTACCGAAGTAATAGATTGGCTAAATGCACTGGAGATCCCTTGGGACCCAGTTACCCAGTCTGCAGCAGAGGTATTACATCGCTACGCTGTTTCTATATCACCGGTGGTGACAGGGACCTATAGGGATGCCCACACTATCTTTCAAGGTAAAATGAGATCTGTAGTAGCTATAGACCCTGGTTCACCGGCTATGCGGTATGCTGTTTACGTAGAAGAGAGACATCACGTCTATGAACGCACGTACCTAGAAGCCGGCCCACGCTCAGCAGTAGTGGGAGCGGAGAGATTAGTCGAGGAGTTAGGAGTATGACAAGTCGTGAGGAAGCCAGAGATGCTCTAGTAGCTCTCTTTTTAACGAAGTTGGTAGGCGCCGGTCTACCTGTAAAAACGGTAGTAGGGTCTAAGGTGACTACCTTGAAAGGATTGTGTCCTTTAGTGGCTGTGTTGTCGGCAGGTACGTTACGAGAAAGAGCAACGTTCATGGGTACTATGCCTACAGTATTCTTAGAAGTACAGGTATGGATGCCTCAGGAACAGACGGGCTGGACCAATGCAGAGGCAGAGGACGCTATGGATGAAATCGAGAAATTGATAGCAGAGGTATACCAGGATAACGTAGGTACTGCGAACTGGTCTATCCTAGAAAATGATGGTCGCAGTTTGGTTGAAGAATATGCTGTGGACTCGCTTCCATATTACATGGAGCGGATCCCTACACGGGTTAGGCTAACAAAAGCCTAGGAAATTGTAATCAATTTAGGTATAACGGAGGAATAAAGATGGCACAAACAGCTGATGGAATGAGTTTTATCGCTGCTAAGGTACACGTTAGCGCCGATGGGATCACTTGGACGGATGTAAGTGGCTTTGGTGCTAGTGTTGCTGAAGGTGGTGGAGAGAGAGCGACTGGCGAGGAACACACCTTTGAAGGAGATACGCCTATCGTGAAGTCTGGCAAGCGTGCGTCTAAGGACGTCACCGTTCGCTACGTCTACACTGAAGAGGCGGCTGATCCATTCGAGGTTGTTAGGGCCCAGTACGAGACTTCCGGGGGAGCTTTGTACGTGCAGTATAGTCCTAAGAGCGGTTTCTGGTTCAAGATGCTCCCTGGGATTATAACTAGCTTTGGCTTTCCTACGGGAGAGGCTGGAGATGGCGCAGTGACGATGTGTGAGTTCGTGGTTAAGTGTGCGGACATCACCAAGGCCGCTGCTAGTACTTAGGAAATTGTATTCAATTTAGGTATTCCTATACGGAGGATAACATGGCGAAGCGAGTATCAGTAGTTAAGTACGAAACAGATGAGGTCCAGGGGGAAGGGTCTTACGTAGTTCTTTCAGCTCTCAAAGTGAAGGAGATACGGGCGCTTCGCCAAAAGGGCAAGGACGATGAAACGGATGCTTTTGAGGGTGGGTTGGAAATACTAGCTAAGCACGTTGTGGATTGGAACTGGGTGGATGACGACGGAAAACCGTTAGATCTACCTAAGGACAATTCAGATGTAATAGACGAGCTCACCAACGAAGAAGCTGAACTCTTGTCTGAACTGCTCATAGGAGATAAGGAAGCAAAAAACTAAGGAGTGAGGTCTCCACTGCGTTATTTCTAGGCACTGGAGACCTCCCCTGGTCATACACTGAGTACGTTCTATGCACTAAGTTCTACCACTGTCTCCCATCTGAATTAGAGGATGAGGACTGGTGGACTATAAACGACCATCTTGCTTGCTACCTGGGGGAGAATGACGCGAGGCGTAAATGATAACTGACCAAGTAGTCAACATAATTGTAAAGGGTAAAGATAAGCTCTCACCGACACTACAGAAAGCTGGTGGTAGCCTCGTGTCCCTGGGACAAGGGATTGATAAAGTTACCCCTAAGATAGAAAAGGCTGGCCGGGTTGTAGGAACTGTTTCTAGAATTGTTGCTATATTCTCTTCTGTACTACCACCCGCTGCTGGATCTGCTGCTGCCTTTGGCAAAGTTGTAGAATCAGTATCAGGCATAGCGGCTAATGCTGGTGACGCCTGGTCCCACATGCTCACGGAAGTTGGGCAGACAATGGAGTCCCAAGGTAATATTATTAAAAGTTGGGCGAATAGCCTTAAGGTTTACTTTCAGAAGCTGCTTGGGTTGGGGGATGTCCCCGATACCCTGGCGGGTAAATTTGTATACTTAGGTAGAATAATATCCAACGCTAGTAAGTTCCTCAGTACTTGGGGATATATTATAGATAAAGTCCGTAGTGCTACGTGGGTCCTCGTGTCCCATGCGGATAGACTAGCTAAGAGTTTGGAGTGGCTCCGAAAAATAGCCTTTGGCAACGTTAAAGCAGCCACATCATTCTCTGAAGTCATGGTAAGATTGGAACAAAGGACTACAAAGGTACAAAAGGTAGCACGCTGGTTGTTCCGAGCCTTGTATGAGGTACACGATGCCTTCATGGGCCTTATTACACAACTAGTCAACTTTATGAGTTGGATGAATAAGATATTGCCCACCACTTCTAAACTAGTTCTTAAGTTGACTGTGTGGGGTAAGGTACTAACAGCTATTGGTGTGGCAATTCATAAGACAGCACAGAGGCTCGCGTTCCTTAAGAAGATCATAAATCCCCACTTGGCTGAAAGCTTTCAGCGTATCTCTGATTCCTTGAAAGAGATGGCTACTACTATGCGACAAAAGGTAGAAAAAGCAGTGACTAGGCTTGGTGAAGGTTTAGCTACTCTTAGGGATAAGGCCAGTAAGGCTATTGACACCTTCAAGGGTAAGGTTAGTGACCTACGCGATAAGGTTTCTGCCTCCTTTGATGCAATGAAGGAAAAGATTAAGGGTTGGGTAGAGGGTATTCAGACTAATTTGATTGCTCTAGGGAAAGCCTTTGCTTTTGTAGCTGTCTCAGCAATAGCATTAGGTCCTCTATTCAAGAAGATAGGTGAGAAGTTTGAAACCTTCATGCCCGCTGCTGCTAAACTACAGGGTATCAATGACGCCTTCCTGTCAATAGCAAAGGAAGGTGCTCCCGCTATGTATGATGCGTTGAAAAAGAGCTCTGCTGGTATGGTAGAGTGGACAGACTTGGCGGGACGTTACGTTGATGCTACGTTACTGATAAATAAACAGGTAGCAGACCAGTTACCAGAAGCACTTACTTACTTGACAAAGATCTCCTTAGCGACTGGTGAGGATATGGGTTATCTCCTAGACTCACTAGTGAGAGGTGTAGGTAGGCTTTCTCCTAAGATTTTGGATAACATGAAGATCCAAATTAGCTTAGCAGAAGCCACTGACTATGCTACTGTAATGTTTGGTAAGGAAGCAGATCAGCTTAGCATTACTGAGAAGCAAGTGGCTATAATGTCACTGGCCATGGATAAACTACGTACCAAGACAGCAGGTATGGCTGATGCAACTGGTACACTAACACAACTAATGGCTGAGCACAAGGTTATACAAGCTGAGAATGCACAGTTACTTGCAGGTATCTTTATACCGGTGGCTAAGAGTTTTTATAAACTACAAATACAACTAGCGTTAGCCTTTAGAAAGAATATCTCAGAGGGTGGTAAGTATTACAATACTTTACGGAAGTTAAGTGCTGGTGTATCGGTAGTCATAGACCTATTTACGGAACTGGTAGATAAGTTCACAGGTGTTGGTGCAGAGGCTGTAAATACCTTTGCGGATAAGATGTTTGATGCAGCTTGGAATGCCCTTGAATGGGGTGCTAACATCGTAAATAACATTGCTATAGGAATGACCCGCGCAGCGGCCACTGTACTACGCACGGCCATGAACTTCATAGGCAACATACTGGCTTATTGGTTGGCACCAGGGTCTCCCCCACTTGTAGCCCCAATGCTAGGAGAATGGGGTGCAGGAGCCTTTACAGAGTGGCTCATGGGCTTTACAGAAGCTGACTATGGTGTATTGACCGGTGTACAGGCTCCACTACGCTCCGCCCTTCAAAACCTGGTATCGTTAGGAGACTTGGGTAAGGAAGAGGCAAATGAGCTGTTCCTTAGCCTTAGTAAGGCAATGTCACAGGCAGTTGCTACAGGTGATCTCACAGCAGCACTAGAGGGGTTAGCAGGCGTTGAGCAATATGGGGCTGAGCTTGAGGACCTGTTCAGACACCAAATGGCCGTGGCAGAGGCAACACAGGCTGTAGAGGAAGCTGAAGCACGGTTGGTCGCAGCCAGGGACTTGGAAGAGGTTACTACTAAGAGACTTAGCAAGGAAGCACGTGAGTACAATCGGTTGCTCAAAGAGGGTGCATCAGACGAAGTATTGAGAGCTAAGTTGGCTCAAATGAAGGCTACGTATAATACTTTGGAAGGTGCTCGTGAGGAAGCTGAGTTAGCTGAAGCAGAAAAGAAGTCTGCTCAGGAACACTTGAAAGAGCAGTCTAAGTTGATGCGACTACAGAACAGTTTGCTTCAACAGCTAATTGAGATGGGTCAGGTGTGGGCTTCTATAGAGACCCCTGATGAGGAATGGGATATAGAACTACCAGAGTTAGGCCCTATCTTTGAGGGTGTAGATGAAGCGTTTGAAGCTCTCAAGGATAGTATCCGTGGTAAGTTCGTAGCTCTGTGGGAGGATCTAAAGGAAGACTGGGCTACGTCTGGTGTAGGAATGTTACTTGACAACCTTAGAACCAGGTGGGAAGAGAGTAACCTTAAACTATGGTTGGAGGAGTTCATCTTTGACGTAAGAGAGCAAGGGCTGGTGGCGGCCTTGGGCAACCTTTGGACAGACAAGATTAGCCCGACAATACAGGCTTGGCTAGACGATAAGTATACGTGGCTAGGTGATGTGTGGCGTGCTTTCACAGAAGAGGGTATTAAAGATGGTACAGGAGCGGTAAGTTTCAAGGCTGCTGGTATTAAACTGTGGATCAAGACAGCGGCATTCATTGCGGACTGGCTAGGCGATGATACACCACTGTCTAGGATATGGAAAGCATTTACGGAGGGTGGTGTTGAGGACGGATCAGGTAGAGTTGACTTTGGTGCAGCATTTACTACACTATGGTCAGAGATAAAGACTGGTATTACTACGTTATCTGGTCAGGCAGGTGCTTGGTTCGCTACCAAGATATGGGATAAACTTGCTGGTAATGAGCAAGGTACTAGCTTCTGGGGTAACTTGGGTAGGTCCTTTATAGCCGGTATCTCAGCCGGTATAGCAAGCAAACTTGATAGTATCAACTGGTATGACGTTGGGGGCCACATTCGCAATAAGATTATAGAGGGTTTCAGGGGTATTGCCGACGGTATAAAGGGTGCCCTAAACGATGTTATCAACGTGCTAGAGTGGACAATCAACCGGGCAATTCAAGGCTTGAACTTCCTAATCCAGGGTATCAACGCTATTCCGGGAACTTGGGTAAACTACCTTGACTACGTCCAGCTTCCTAGACTAGCACAGGGGGGTATGGTCAAGGGAGGTGAGCAGTTAGCATTACTACACGGACCTGAGATTGTATTACCGCTAAATAGTTCATACACTCAGCAGGCACTAGCAGAGGCGATGACACTAGCACAGGCACAGGTGGGTGCTCAGGAAGTAGTTATACATAACCATTTTGGTCAAGGCTCTGTACGTAGTAGACGAGATATTACAGACATAGCTACAGCAATCCAGAAGTCAATGGAGTTGCAAGGTGTCAGGAGCAGAATCGCATGAGCCTTGAAGTAATTATAGATGGTGTAGATCGTATATCGTTCTTAATACACGAGTCGTTATCCATCAGTCAGACAAATGATGGTCTGAACTCAACGTGTGAGTTCGACTTGGTTGACCAAGCAATCATCAAGGACGACGTCTGGACAGTCGAGGTGACGGCTGTGGAGGACGGGGACTACATCACAGACTATACTACCTTCTTCCCACAAACTAAGGTTGAAGTAAGTATTGTAGACGGGGCGACGACGTACTTTGCCGGTGTTCTCTCCAGTATAGCAGTTGATCATCAAGGGCAGATTGAGGTTGATGGGCTCTCAGTGCCCACTGATAGGATATTACGCTGCTCCTGCCATGACTTTAACTCTATACTTGAAGAGTCTGTAGTAGACAATTTAGAAGAGTATGGGGCAGCAACTGTTGAGGAGATCATAGACGATATCTTTGCTAAGTATGTTACAGGTATTGACTTTGCAACTCACGTGACAGCACCCTTTGCTATCGCAGAGATTAGCTTTGAGAGTGTTACAGTGCGTCAAGTTATGGACACACTTTGTGCTCAGGCAGATTACGTTTGGTACGTGGATTATGATAAGAAGCTCCATTGTGCTTTAGTAGAAGCCAACTCACCAGCCTGGCATTTCAGTGACAATCCAGATGAGGTAAACTCCTTTGCCTACTTGGAAGATATAACTAAAGACGTTGATGCGGTAAACTTGGTCAACATGATCTTTGTCGTAGGTGGTATAGCAGCCCTATGGTTTACAGACACTGACAGTCGGAATACGTATGGAGACCACCAGGCTATCGTAAGAGATACCACGCTAATAGACATAGAGGACATAGAAGACCGTGGCGAGGCATTACTTGAACAGTATAAAGACCCTACGGTATCATATAAACTGCGAACCTATAAGGATGGACTGAGAGCAGGTATGCACGTGCGTCTCGTATGTGCCTTCCTAGATGTAGATGCTACTTATCTAATTAACAATTTATCTGTATCCTTCCCAGTGGACGGAGATCCTGTTTACGAAGTTACTATGGGAGGGCTCGAGTCTTCCATATCAGTGTCTGCTCACAGGCTTACACTGGATCAAATACACCAGGCTAATTCTCCTATTGTTTCGTCTCAGTTGGCACTTGCTAGCCAGGACTGGGGACATGACCTCACCTTCTCAGCAACAGATGAAGACACCGTGGAATGGAACGCAGGAACCCTAACTTCGGCAGGTGGTCTTGCATACAGTATCGCGGCTGGTAACACAGGTAACATAGTAGCCAAGACGATCGTGTATCTAAACACAGACATCTCAACTACTGTCTTACAGACAACTACCGATGAAGTAGTAGCTATGGGCAATAACAGTGTTATGGTCGCTGTCTGTTGGCCTGGTATAGTAGCAGCAGGAGATCAACCAGAAGTACCAGCGGGTTTCCAAGTATTTGGTTCTAGTTCTGAGGGTCCACAGACCTTTCTAAATGCAGATAATCTAGCAGCAAACTGTATTACAGCGAATGAAATCTATGTCAACAGTCTGTCAGCTATAGTAGCTAACATGGGCTCCCTGACTACTGGTGAGATTAGAATGATAGGTGCTGCCGGTGCAATGATTTTGACATCCGCAGGTGCTGGGGGTATCCTACTCTTTGATGGTGATGACCCCGACGTAGACGATATTTCGATACACCTAAAACTAGATGATGGTAAACTGTACGCTGGGGCAGGCGATGTTTGGATGGACAAAGACGGCTTGGGTCTCTTGTATGGGGACCATGGTGACCGTAATAAAATCCAGTGGTTTGACGGTGGGGTTTCGAGGGCTGAAATATATTCTACCGAGCAATTCTCCCAACATAGATTGTACATAACCGCAGGGCCAGCAGAAGACTCGGACCACTTCGGATGGATAGAATTGAAAGCTGAGGGGGGTACAGGACACTCCAGAACAGATGTCATCATTCGCGGGGAAGATGATAATCTTGTAGGCAGAATCAGAAACTACATCTATGACGCCGATGGTTCCTACGCTATCCAGGTGGGAGCTAAGACAACTTTCTATGCTTATGATACCCGTGTGAATATAGGGACAGATACGCTTTTCAGAGTAGGTACAGGTACGGCTGAACCGGTTGCAGATGTGGAAGATGGACAACTATTCTACCGCACCGACACAGACAAACTACGCCTGAGAGCAAACGGCATTTGGGTTAATTTGAATTAGGAGACAATTATGGCTAAATTCACTGACGCAGTTAGAGCAACATTAACAGGCTACTTTAACGCCCACGACGTTCCTACAGAGGCGCAGTTCACCGCGCTCATCCTTGCTATTCAGGAGGGTATCGAAGAGCACGATCACTCAGGCACAGGGGATGGGGACGGGGTTAGAAATCTTGTCGGGCCTGTAGGTATTAACGAACCCAACCCAACTGAGTGGCTTCACATCACAGAAACTAATGCTGCCCTGGCTGGGCCAAGCATTGTGCTGGAAAGCAACCACTCTGGTGGCACAGAAGAGATGGGCAGACTGATTTTCACCCTTGCTGCCACAGATGTAGGGGTCATTGCGGCCAAGGAACTCACCGCCAATGAGTACGCTCTGAACTTTATGGCCTGGGGCGTTAGTGCTGGTTCGGCACTTACCACCAAGATGGTCCTCTTGGGAGGTGGCGCTTTCGGTCTTGGGACCACAATACCACAAAGTTTTGCAGACTTCAGTAGATCTGACGCAATTCCAGACGTTTCAATTATCTGTTACGACGACGATGACACAGAGTCCAGGCTTTACCTCAGGAAGAGTGATACCGACGCAATCGGGACTCTTGCTCAGACCGACGAAGGCGACTGGCTTGGACTCATTGGCTTTCAAGGAGTGAACACAGGGAGCAACTGGGGATACGGTTTCTATATGTATGCGATCCAGCGAGCTGCGGCGGGTGCTTCTTACATGGCGACTGCTGTAATATGTAATACTTTCAGTTCAGCAGGGAGTAACCCCAACCACCTAATGATGGATGGTCTCACAGGGCATACAGGCTTTAGCGTTGCGGCTGGGTCAACAGCAGGCAAGGTGCACATAGATCAGTCGGTTAATGATGCTGCGATACCTGTACTGGTGCTTGACCAGGCTGACGTCAGTGAAGGGCTCATCAACTTTATTGGTAGCGACCGCGGTGTTATCTCAGGGGCTACCGCCTCGTTGGAGAGCATTCGAGGTGACATTGGAGGAGTTATACATCGCTTAGCTTTGTATGCAGATGCATAAGGAGGATGAAATGTTATTCACACAGCAAGAGATTAACGCAGTAGGGTCACTATTGGCTCGGTTACCGATGAGTCCAGCAGAAGCGATGTTCGCCACGGGGTTCCTTCAACGGTTGAAGGCATTCTGTACACCGCCCAAGCCTGAGCCAGATACACTAGACGATGCCCTAGATGAGGAAGAGGTAGAGGTTGAAAAGCCCGTAGGGTAATCGTAGGGTAAACGTAGTTTTCGAGAGGTTCAACCCCCCATAAATAGGGGTTAAGTGGGGGAGGTTGATAAATAGCCATGCTACAACCTAGTACCTCCTCAGCGGTACTTAGGTTGGGTTAACCCTCTATAGGTTCCCCCCAATCTATAGAGGTTCAAGGGGGTGAACTGGCCAGACTGCTTGTGAACCTATCAAGGAACAAGTAGCACTGCGGTTCGAGTCCGCACACCTCCACTATGAAACACCTACGGTAATTTACCATAGGTGTTGGGACCGTACTTTTACCAATAATGGTAATTTTACGGAGGTACAATTTCTTTAGAAATGTAGTTTTTGTACTTCTCTAGGATTACAAATTTTACCAATAATGGTATTTTTTGTATTGTCTAGGAATATAAGTTTCTACCAAAAGTGATTTTCTTATACTGTCTAGGAATATTAATTTTCCCAAGAATGGGGTTTCTAATATCACGGTGCTATAGCTCAACCGGTCGAGCACCTGTTTTGTAATCAGGGGGTTGGTAGTTCAAGTCTACCTAGCACCTTTAGCTAAGAGTTCGCTTGCACCTTTGAACCTTAACAATAGTAAACAAGATGAACGTTAGAGATAACCCCCCGGGGGTTGCCCAGTACCCACCCGTTACCGTGTAGCGTGGTTGTAATTGTGTAGGTTTGTACACAATTGAAGGGAAATAGTGACGAGAATGGTACTGTGGTACTGTACCACACCCGTTACCGTGTAAAATAGGCTACTGTAACCGACGGTTACACCTTTATCCGTGTAAAACTGGCTACCCTATACCACTGGTATACCGGTATCCGTGTAAAAATAGTAAACCGGGTTTACTAATTAGCATCAAAACCCGTAACGGCGTTACGAAATAGGCTTTCACAGTTGTGTTCTGGTGGATTTGTGTTATAATTGTGTTGTAGGTGGAGGTAACCAAGCCGTTCTCAAAAAGAGAGGAGTACCCAAGCTCCTCGCAACAACGGGGTCAAGTCGAAAGGCGTCCCGCGAGTAAAGGTAGATTATCTAGGGTGAAGCCAGCCCATGGGGTGTCCTAGATAGTCTATCTAGCCTTTGACAAACCAAATGTAACAGTTGAACACCTATAACGATCGGCCTACAAGCGTTGGTTCTTTTCTTTATAGGTCAAAAATAATTGGCCAAGGCCCCGTCCGCGGGCTTCCTACCCAATAACGGGCGGGGCCAACTACTATACTAAGGAGGTATAGAGATGTTAGGAAAGGTTTACATAAGTAACAGCGTAATGACACGGTTGAAGAATAGTCCTGGGTTAAGTAGAAAAGATATTAAGGACTTTCGACCCAGACTAAGGGAACTTGTAGCAAAGTATAGACATATCATCTTTGATCTATCTCGTATTATAGGCCCTCCGGGTCATTGGGGGGTGTGAAATGACAAAGGACATAGAACATGACTTTGGTCTAGAAGCAATGTACGATTACAATATGGGAAAGCGGGCAACACACTCCCCAAAGAAACAGTGGAAGCCAAAGAATTTATCACTAGATCCCGCGGCAAGTATGTTTGCTGGGGACAAACGAATTATACCATACCACAAGCAACTCAATAGTGCAACAGGTAGTGTCCTAGCAACCTTATTCCTGCGACAGGTAGCCTACTGGGCCAAACACTGGAATAACCCATTCTATAAGTTCAATGGTCCTTGTGAACATGTACTTTATAGAGAAGGGGACAGTTGGCAAGAAGAGTTAGGTTTCTCCAAAAGAGAGTTTGCTACAGCCCGGGACGCAGTATCTACAAAGATAACCCACGGTGTAAGTAAAAAGGAAGTCCTAGAATGTGGTACAGATGTCAAAAGTCTGGTACTATATTGGACAGATAGCAATAACGTCACAACCTATTTGCTCAATGTTAGTCTCTTTAACAGGGTTGTAAATAAGGCGTATCGTTAGGTGGTATTTACTAGGTAAAGTACGAAACGGTATTTACCTAGGAAGTACCGAAACGGTATTTACCTATAACAGAGAGTACACATAGATTACTTACTAGGAAACGCCTTTCAGGCTCATTGAAGACAAAACACCGGTACAGTATGCGTCAACAGTCTTAAGGTAACCAACCCAAGTAAAAAAGAGTAAGGTGCTACAGGTAGGCGTTAACAGGAATTTCTTTATCGATTTAAGTAATACTATGGGCTAATAGCATTAGTCCGCGAATGGGGGGAAACAATGCTTACACTAAATGATTACACTAAATGGCTTCACAGGGCTACCAGACTTGATCCTAAACTGAGAATTGCCATTCATATGGTGTCAAAAGCTATGGGAGAAGTTGAGTGTTGGGTCACAGATTACTCAGTTAACACAAGTGGATACGCGGAGATTTGGGTCGGTGGGAAATTACAGTTGCTTCACAGAACTGTCTGGGAATTGGAGTTTGGACCGATCCCAGAAGGAAAATGTGTTTTACACAAGTGTGACAACCCAAAGTGTTGCAATCCAGACCACCTTTTCGTGGGAACGCGAAAGGACAATGCGCTAGACAAGGTTTCTAAGGGCAGACAGTCTCACTGCGGGCCAAGGCTAGTTGAGGAGCAGGTTAGGGAGATCAAGCACAGGCTGGAAAACGGGGCAAAACAGAAGGACTTGGCACTGGCCTATGGGGTCACTCCAACAGCCATCAGTCATATATCAACTGGGAAGACTTGGGAAAACGTTGGGCCGGTAGCGAGGGGAGAGGCTATAACCTTTGATACTGATCGAGGAAGAGATATTTCTGTAGAGAGGAGCATATAATGGACGAGTATGCACCTAAAGAAGTGGAAAAACGGCGTAAGATGATACCATTCCCAAATAAGAAGTATCAGATCATTTATGCAGATCCACCTTGGGAATATCAGATGAGGCAACATGGTGGTGTAGGTGATCCCGAGACGGGTGGGGCAGTATCTCATTACCCTGTTATGTCAATGCTAGAGCTAGAGGCGCTGCCAATAGATCAAATAGCCGACAAAGACTGCTTACTATTCATGTGGACTACGGGACCACAACTTGATCGGTCGATAGAAGTAGGTAAGGCTTGGGGGTTCGTTTACAAAACAGTCGCTTTTATTTGGAATAAACTGCGAGTAAACCCTGGGCACTATACTATGTCACAGTGTGAGATGGTTCTCGTGTTCAAGCGGGGTAGGATACCACAACCTAGAGGGGCGAGGAATGTTAGGCAGATTGTGTCAGAGAAGAGAACTAGGCACTCAGCTAAGCCAAGTGAAGTAAGAAATAGAATAGAGCAAATGTTTCCTGAGCAGGCTAAGATAGAACTGTTCGCTAGAGAGAAAGTTGGGGGTTGGGATGCATGGGGGGATGAGATATAATGGACGCGTATACTAAAGAAGTGGAAAAACGGCGTAAGTGGCGAGACAGCCTGTATTGGAAAAAGATTGTGGTAAAGGTAAGGAAACTAAGGGACCTGGACCCCGTGTATAGGGCTTAGACCCACAGAGAGCGCCCCTAACAGGTTTATAGGGAAAACAGGTAGGGTATAGGGTAAAACATGGGAGATCGCGCCTAGAACGTTTTAAGAATTAGGCTTTACGTCAAGGAGAAATATTGGGGGGATAACATGGAGAACCATAGTATTGAAAATCCGCGTGTATGGCGGGATGGGGAACTAGAGTTTACAGAGATTATATGTCAGGAGTATGTCAACTGCCGGTTCAGCGCCGGGGTCGTTATAGGTCATCCAGCAGATACGATGTACATAATGGCTGAGAAAAATGGTGAAGTAACTACACAATTGATATTAAGGCCAGACGAGATGGCGGCAATTGCCTGGGTAGCAACAGGGGTATTGTGGTCACGGTTACTAGGGGATCTAGGATGAAGAACTTCAAAAGATTCCTGAGTGAGAGCGGGGCAGAGATATTTTTCTACATTTGTATGTTCAGTGCAATTCTAGCCCTCACGGTGGCATTGGCTGCTAAGGGGGGATAGTATCATGGAGCAACTCGTAATGACTTTCATTTTACCTGTACTATGCGCAATAGTGTTAGGTTTCTTCGCTAGTATTATATCTTGGCAGTACTGGCCAGAGATGAAACCAATAGGGGTAGGTGCAATAACAGCGTTCGTGGTCTTTGGGATATTGATATTCTTACGGGTCAACATCGAGCGGTTGGAGAAAATGCTAAACATCGACTTGAACCGAGACGGTGTAATAGGTCGAAGGAACATTACACCAAAAGACCTATTAGCAAAGATGGCACGAGATGGTAAAAACATAAGTGAAGCAGCGTTGGTCCCAGATATAATGAGCCGTAAGCAATATCACAAGGCAAGGGCTGAGCTGTTAGAGGAGAACATCCTTCGATGGAAGAATCCAAAGGCACACAGCCAAGGAGTTATATATGCTGGTGGAGCACCGGTGATAACTTATATGACGAGGGGTGAGGGTGAGCCGATAGAACTACATTAAGCGTACACTATACACCATGTGTACAGTAAAAAACGTTCAATCGTACCCCCTGGACGTAGTGGGGTACGGAACTTAAGGGAAAAGCACTTAAGTTGGTGTACGGTATACATAACTACGGGAGAAACAGGTGAGAGGTAAAGACGCAGACGGCAAGTTTGCCAAAGGAAATAAGTTTGGGAGCATTCCTAGGAATAAGGTTGATCCTGGTCTCTTGACACTTATGTCTGTGGCTATGCCATCTTCTAAGAGATTAAAGATACTGAAGAAGGCAGTAGAGCAAGCGATAGAAGGGGATAAGGCTGCTAGAGAATGGCTATTCAACTATGTCTACGGCAAGGCTCCTGACACAGTCGATCTCAACGTATCCGGGGGACTAACGTGGGACGTAATTAAGGGACGACTAAATGATGCTGAGGAGGTTATAAATGATTAGGGGATTAGGACTTATCAAGAAACCACTTAAAGAATTGGGGGGCGTCGAGTACTATAGAACATATCTACCACTTAGAGAGGCCAGTAGGTATGATGAGGAGATAGATTTGACCATCATAGATATCAAGGGTATGAAGAAGTACACTAACGCGCAGATGCTCAAGGGACAGGACTTTATCCTTGTATCTAGAATGTATGCTAATGGTTATAAAAAGTTTGTTGACACGGTACACAAGGCAGGTAAGTTTATATTATTTGATGTTGATGATGACCTGATTACATTCTTGGGACCTCGCAAAAGCCAGCCTTTCAAAGATATGCTAGGAGAGGTTGACTTTGTGTCAGTGACGTCAGACTACTTGGCTAAGAAGTTATCTGAATATACACAAAGACTACCTGTGGTTATTGAAAACTTTATTGACTACGATTGGTTCACAGCACAGGCTGATAGTGTCAAGAGGTTTGTCCCTGGGCTAACAGTTGGTTATACTGGTACAAGGTGGCATTGGTGGGATTGGTTCCATACTGCTGGAGCACTTAAAGACTTGGAAGACATTCAGCCATTAGCTCAAGGTGCTGATGTTGATTATCTGGACAATTACATAGATGGGTTATGGAAGCTTACACCACAAGTTCCCTATGCAGGCTATCCACAGATGTTATCACAGTTTGACATTGTGATGTGTCCACTGGAGCCTACAGATTTTAACAGGTGTAAGTCGGCTATTAAGGCTGTTGAGGCTATGACAGTGGGGGCTATACCTGTGTGTTCAAACATAGAGCCCTATAGAAATCTAAAGGAAGCTGGTGCTCCTATAGTGATGGTCAACGACGAAAAGGTATGGAAGGAAGCTGGTGATGTAGAGAGTTTATGGCGTGAACCATTGAAAGAGCTAAGGGATAATAAAGAGTTTCGGCTAAGTCTAAGCAAAGCAGGGAAGGTATGGGTCAAAGCCCATAGAGATATTAAGGTAGGTTGGAAGAAGTGGGCTAAATACTTTCACAATAGTTATGATACACACCTGACTGCGAGCGTACTCGCTCAGGCAGGTAACTAGGAGACAATATGGCGGACGAAACCTTTGAGGCTTGGGTACGAGCTAAACTGGAGAGCATTAGTGTCACGTTGGCTACACAAGGTCAATGGATGAAGGACATCAATCGCAGGATAAATGAGAATAAAAAGTATACAGACTCTGTAAATCGTCGGTTATGGGCTTTTGCTACAGGTGCTGGCATAACGATGATTATTACTATTATAATATCTTTGGTCTAATGTGGACAGAAAGATGCAAGTACCTGGTGGCACTATTAGAC
>SDBT01005284.1_pt1 | contig 21726 bp, 16 predicted proteins | sample 2277101 | NCBI WGS metagenome assembly SDBT01 (sample SAMN10404973, study PRJNA504765) | marine sediment metagenome | isolation source: marine sediment core GS10_PC15, 103 cmbsf | place: Arctic Ocean: Southern Knipovich Ridge | collected 2010
GGAAGTCTCAAGAGCACCCTATCCAGCGGCTTTTGAGGCGATTTCAAGTCGCTTTTGCCTTCAAAGCCCTCAACTGAAGACTTCCGAAGTCTATCCTCAACCGAAATGAAACGCACCCAAATCGAAAGGGAGGAATCTATGACGGCGAAGATACTGGTGGCAGAGGATGACGAGTCATTGACCTCGTTCTTGCAGCCCATGTTGAAACGAGCCGGGTTCCAGGTGGTGATCGCGCGAGATGGAGAGGCAAGGGCCCCCAGGTTGTCGCCCAGGCGTTGCGAATCCTGGCGCAGATGGAGGATATGCCCCGCCTTCATCTCGACCTCTTTGGCGATGGCACGGAGCGCTTCAAGCGGTGCTTACGCAAGGTCATCTACGAGCAGGGCGTAGAGGAGATGGTGACGTTTCACGGGTTCGTCCCGTGGGAGAGGCTGGTCCAGGCCATGCACCAGTCCGATATTCTTGTCTTCGCTTCTATTTGGGACGAGCCCTTTGCCATGACACCGCTTCAGGCATTGGGGTGTGGCCTGCCGGTGGTAGCAACCCGCGCTGGGGGGACGGCGGAAGGGTATGTTGACGGAGAGACGGCATTGCTCATTCCACCCAATGACGCTCGGGCGATGGCCGACGCAATCGCCCGTCTGGTTCGCGACGAATCGTTGCGCCAGAGACTCCGCCAGAACGGTATCCGCGAAGCAAAGGAGCGGTGGAGTTTTGAGGCGTACATAGAAAGGCTGCTGGACTTTTATCAGCGTACCGCCGAGCGTTGGAGACAAGGCCAGCCTCATCACATTTGGGTGTAGGGGAGGGGGACAAGAGGGTGCGCATTGCGCTTGTTGTGCATAAGTTCCCTCCAGCGAGTGTGGGGGGGACCGAAATCTACACTTTGAACCTGGCGCAGGAGTTGTCCAGGCGGGGTCACGAAGTGTTTGTGTTCTACAGACACGACCGGGCCACGACTGAACAAGGCGAAACGGCCTGGGAGGAGAGAGAGGGGTTTAGAGCATATCGGGTGTCGCGAGCCTTTGACGTGAGATCTGCGCCTGCATTTGCTCAGTTCCTGGACACATTTTTGAACCCGGATGTAGAGCGAGCTTTCCAGTGCTTCTTGGACGAGGTCAGGCCGGATATTGTTCACTTTCAGCATATGATGTTGCTTTCATATCGCCTGATCGGGCTGGCGAAGCGCAGAGGAGTGCCCGCACTGTTGACCTTGCACGATTACTGGTTCATATGCAGCGTCTCCCAATTGGTCCGGCCGGATGCCCAGATCTGTCGGGGCAAAGCGTTTGGGCTAAACTGTGCCCGTTGCGTGCTAGCGGCTCGGGTTCGCTCTTCCCTGATGCAAACTCTGCGACCAATAGCTGCCCCTCTTCTGCAAGTACGTGATGCGTTGGTGCGACGAGCTGCCCTGAAGTCCGATCTTCTGATTGCCCCTTCACATTTTCTCATCCAGCAGTACATCAAGGCCGGCTTTCCTGCGGATCGCTTTGTTTATCTTGAGAACGGAATTGACGTGGAGCGCATTCGACGATACCCGCGCCGCCCGTCGGCCGATGGCCGGGTGCGCTTCACTTATCTGGGCTCACTGGCCTGGCAGAAAGGCGTGCACGTTTTGGTAGAAGCCTTTCAAGGCATCCCGTCGGCGGAGGCGACCCTGCGGATCTATGGCAGCCCCGATGTCTTTCCCGACTACGCGGCCCGCTTGCGCCGGATGGCCGATCCGGCCAATACCTTCTTTGAAGGATTGGTGCCGAACGAGGAGGTAGGGCGCGTGCTGGCCGAGACGGACGTGGTGGTCGTGCCTTCCTTGTGGTACGAGAACTCGCCGGTGGTGATTCAGGAGGCATTTGCGGCACGAGTGCCAATTGTTGCTTCTAGGATAGGCGCCCTGCCTGAAAAGATTCGGCATGGAGTAGATGGGCTGCTTTGCGCCGCAGGAGAAGTAGGAGCTTGGCGCAGGACTCTGCTTTCGACAATAGGGCAGGTGGAAGGCTTGCGGGGCAACCCTCCTGAGCCGATGACCGTGCAGGGACACACGGCTTTGCTGGAAGAACTATACAGACTGATGTGAAAGCTAGGAGTGACGGAAGTTACGGCTTTCAAGTGAGGTTTTCTGACATACTGTCAGGTGAGCAGGATCTGATATGTTTGATAGAATCAAATCGCTTATCTGTCGCATCCGAAAACACGATCCACGGAAGTATTCGCCTACTGATTGGATATCCTCTATTTCCATCAAGGGAGATTTATCCCCTTACTAGAGCCTGTTACCAGTTTCAAACTACTCCGATGATGAACCCTGGGTGAGATTTGATAACGTCAAGATGGAGCGGAGCTTAAGCAGTTACATAGCGTATGACACATACCCAATTCCTTCAACTTCTGACCGTGAAGGCTATCACGGCTCACGACATTATGACTATTGGTTAATACTACAACCGCACTTTGTCATTTTGCGGAGCGAGGCGACCCTGTACTGTCGTTCAGGACAGTGCGAAGAATCTCGTTTTTCCGGTGTGAAATTGCAGTGTAGCAACGAGATTCTTCGCTCCCTGCGGTCGCTCAGAATGACATTTCGAGCAACTGCGGTTGTAGTATTAGGTTATTATCGTTTTGGAATGCGCTACGGGCTGCCGTTGCTCCCTTTTCTCCTTCTGTTCATAGCGGCCACTATTTGGGAATTAGCACGGCGCTGGCAACTCGGAGCGTCGGTTGTTGCCGGCCTGGTCGTCGCGACTTTCCTGGCCTTCTGGCCCAATATGCGCCTCCTTCCGAACCCGTGGCTCAATTTGCCGCGTGAAGAGCTGCGGCCAGTTGTGGCATATGTGCACCAGCAGGCCCAGCCCGGCGATTTCATCTACGTGTACTATGGCGCTGTGCCGGCTTACCAGGTTTACCAGCCTGAACTCACCTATCCCACTGAATTGGGCACGTGGTTCCGTGACTGGCCGCTTGTGGAAAAGATAAGCGAAATCCGTCGGGCTGTGGGCGATGCGCCTCGCTTCTGGCTCGTGATGTCACACATCCATCCCAGCGAAGACTCTGCTCTGATTGATGGCCTGACGGAAGCGACGCCATCTTACCACTTGGTAGACGAGTATCGCACCAAGAACGCTGCCACCGTCTTGCTACAGCGAGACGAACTATAAAGGACTCGATCAGGTGGCCGATACCCTGATGGAGTTACTGGACACCCCGAATCTGCGAGAGGTCTATCGCCCTGGCTTCGAGGAGGTGAGAGGTCAGTGCACCTGGGAAAGAGCGGTGGAGCCGCTGGCCAGATTCTGTGCTAAACCCCGGCTGGCGCCCGACAAGGCCGCCCCGGGCATCCGTGGCTCGATCGCCTCTCCGGGCCAAAGTGCTGTCAAGCCGACCCCCTGGTGGGCCCTGCCGGGCAGGGCGTGGTATATCTTGAGAAGAGGCGGCTGGGATGCTTTGCGCAGGGAAATAAAGTCATACTTGCACTTCAAACTTGGCGGTTAGCAAACAAGGTCGCTGAAGAGAAAAGCCCCCTGCGTCAACACCGCGCAGGGGGCTTTCTGCTGTGCCATGTCGTAGTTGCGGTTTCACCCAATGGTGTGATATAATAGTACTCAGCAGAAATCGAAAGGGAGGAATCTATGACGGCGAAGATACTGGTGGCAGAGGATGACGAGTCCTTGACCTCGTTCTTGCAGCCCATGTTGAAACGAGCCGGGTTCCAGGTGGTGATCGCGCGAGATGGAGAGGAAGCCCTGGCGCTGGCGGCTGCCGAAGGGCCCGACCTGGTGGTGCTGGATGTCAGGATGCCCAAGCGAGATGGCTGGGAGGTGTGCAGGGAGCTGCGAAAACGGGAGCAGTATATCCCCATCATCATGCTCACGGTGCTGGGCGAGACGGTGGAAAAGGTCAAGGGCTTGAGCATAGGGGCCGATCACTATCTCACCAAGCCTTTCGACCCCCACGAGCTGATCGCCCAAATCGAGGCCACCCTACGCACGGTACGCGAGAGCAGAGGGGCGGCGCGCCCCCATCGCCTGGTGTTCGACCGCCTGGAGATTGACCTGGAGAAACGCAGGGTTTGGATCGGGGGGCGAGAGGTGCAGCTCACGCCGACCGAGTTCAATCTGCTGCGCTTTTTGGCGGAACGTCCGGGCCAGGTCTTCGGGCGGGAGACGCTGTTGGACAGGGTCTGGGGATGGGAGGTGGCCGTTGACTCCAGGGTGGTGGACAAGAACATCGCCGAACTGCGTAAGAAGTTGGAGCCCAACCCCAGTGTGCCGCAGTACATCCTGACCGTGCGGGGCGTCGGCTATCAGTTTCGGGAGCGCTAATGTCGTTTCACAAGACAGGCCTTGACGTTTCGGCGGCGTCAGCCAGGGGCTTGAGCGCAGCGGAGCCCCTGGCTGAGTCTACAAAGCCCCGTTGGGGCTGGATTTGACAGGCCGGTAGGCCTTTGTACGCTGAGCCTGGTGGCTTCAGTGGCTTCAGCCCCAGGCGGGACGGCGACGGAAAGTCAACCTTTGTTGCGTGAAACAGCCCTAAAGGGGGTGGACAATGACGGAGCCGGTGATCCACATGTCCTTCGACATAATAGGGGCAGCCATCATCTTGCTGGTGGTTCTGCTCATCGCCACAGGGCTGGTGCTCATCACCTCGTGGTATTGGAAAAGGCGGCGCGCTCGCCCCTCGACTTTCATGGTGGGGCAATTGGAGGCGCTGCTGGACAACCTACCCCTGGGGCTTTTGCTCACTGACCGAGAGGGGCAGGTGCTCTGGTGCAATCCCGAGGTCTGCCAATTGCTTTCTTTGGATCGCGCTTCACCTCGGCTGGACGGGGGTCTGGTCTCCTTGGTGAAACGAGTAGCTGAGTCCCGCCAGTCGGAGCTGCATGAGCTTCAGCCCACAACTGATGTGGGCTTCTCGCTGCGGCTTCAGTTGCGGGCTATGCCCCTGGATGGGCCGTCTTCTTCTAGCGACGAGGTGATCTGCATGGTCACGGATGTCTCAGGGCGACGCCATCAGGAGGAATTCTACCGCAGCTTTATCCAGAACATCTCCCACGAGCTACTGACCCCCCTGGCCGCTATCGCCGGCCACGTCGCCAACATCAAGGAGTGTTCCATCGAAGAAGTCGAGAGCTGGCGGCTTTCGCAGGACATCATCGAGCGAGAGGTGCGGCGGCTCACTGGCCTGACCAGCAATCTGCTTCTTCTGTCCCGATTGGAATCGGGCGTGCCACTGCGCCTGGAGTCAACCAATATCGGGGTTGTCGTCGAGGAGGCCGTGGCTGGGCTTCTCAGGGTGGCGCAGGCGAAGGGGATCGAGCTATCTATCCAGAGCCCCCCGCGGCTACCCCGTACCCGCGCCGACAGAGATCGGATCAAGCAAGTCTTCATCAACCTGCTGGACAACGCGGTCAAGTACTGCCCTGAGGGGAGTGAGGTACGAGTCCGACTGGGGACTGACGGAGATAGCATCATCGTCGAGGTGGCCGACAACGGGCCGGGCATCCCGCCAGAGGACCTACCCCACATCTTCGAAAAGATGTATCGGGTGGAAAAAGAGAGCACCAGGGCAGTGGAGGGGAGTGGCCTGGGGCTGTCAATCGTGAAGAGAATCGTGGAACTGCACGGCGGGCGGATCGCGGTGGAAAGCACGGTGGGGGAAGGCACCACGTTCAGGGTAAGGTTGCCGCTGGCTGAAGCCAGCCCTTCGTGAAGGGCCAATGTGAAGAAACAGGGACAAAACCGTTACAGACCCGTAACATTAGTCAGCACAGGCGTAACCATTTTGTGGTAGAATCAAGGTGCAACGCACTTCTAAAAGTGCGTTGCACCTGGCCTGGATGCAAATAGAGAGGAGACACAGCATCATGAATAGCAGCAAGGATAGGATAAGCTTGGCTCGTGTCCTGGCTCTCATCCTGGTGGGGGCTACGGCCCTGGCGGGATGCACACACATTCGGGTGAGTCTGGACAGGACGACGCCCGATCTCAAGGCGACCGAGACCGCAATAGCACATAGCGTCGTGGCGACGCTCACTGTGCAAGCGCCCACTCCCACCCTCACACCAGTAGCTACAGCTACGCCCGTTGTCACCCATACGCCTACCGCCACGCCGAGGCCCACAGCTACGCCTACGCCCGTGGCTATACCTACGCCCGTAGCTACGCTTACGGGGACCCCAACTACCGCGCCCACCGTGACGCCCACAGCCACGCCGACCAAGACACCTACCGCGACCTACACCCCAACGCCGACGCCGTTTCCCTCATATGACGTCACGACCACCGCTACAACGCCCACGCCAATACCGCCGTTGACACCGAGTCAAGTTGCCTGCCAACTGAGCCTGCTGAGCCCGCCAGATGGGGCATCCTTTGGCGATGAAACGAGTGCAGTAACGTTACAATGGGAATTCGACAGAACACTGGCCGCGGACGAGTATTTCTTCGTCAACGTGACCTACCCGCACGACGGACAGACCTGGTACGACGGCACCTGGGTGGACCCAGCTCGCCAAATCCCCTCCGGAACGCGGGATACGAGCTGGGAACTGGAAGATTACCTTTGCGCGGAGGCCCTCTCGGACAGCGGTTGCTTCGATTGGAACGTCGCTATGAAGCGGAGGGTAGGGGGCTATCCAGATCTGGGCGACGAAGTCGAGTGCCTCAGCCCGACCTGGTCCTTCTGTTGGACTGGGTGCGAGAGAAAGCCAACCCGAACGCCCGTGCCGCCAACGGACACTCCGCCGCCCACAGTTTATCCTCCACTACCAACGAAGACACACACGCCGGAACCTTATCCTCCACTGCCCACGGCGACGATGGCTACCTGGATGCCCACTTCGGTGGCTACGAACACGGCCACAGCACCTTAGTGGAGCAACTCACAGACAAAATCCTTGCCTGACTGCATCGGATGGGCAGCGGATAACATCCCTGAACCTGACGCCAGCCAAGTCTGCGCTCTTGCGCGCCCTTAGGTTGGCGTTTTGTTTCAGCGAGAATGAGAATGAGGAGGTCAAACGGTGAGGGTGATGCTAACGTGGCCTTTGCCTGGCGGCTGAGTACATACCGCAAGGGGTATGCAGGAGTGCGATTGGAGGAACCGAAGAGATCATAAGGGGGAGGACCACAGGCGACCGGAAAGTTGTTGAATGGCTACTGTGCAAGAAACGCCTCGATCTCATGGCGAACCTGTTCTAGGTCATGATCGGGATCACCGGTCAGCGCTGAGGGTTCAATCTGTCCGTCCGGTCGGTGCACATGGTGCGGGAAGTTGGCGAGACCAGGATGATGCGGCGCATTGTCCCACCCCAGCACGCGCGTGCGTGCTTGCACCAGGGTGTAGCCGTACTTGTCTAGCGTCTCGTTGAAGTAGAGGTCCAGGATATATCCGCCCGCCAACTCAAACCGCCACTTGGTGACGAGATCGTGAACGGCCGTGACATAGGCGCAGGTGGCTATGAAGCGGGCGACGGCGCGATTGAACTCAGTAGCCATCCGAGTAGCCTCCGCATGATCCGGGTGCGCTGCAGGGTCTCCACCGCGTTGCGCCATTCGATGGAGTCTTCCCAGTCGGGATGCTCTCGACCTTCACCCCGGGCCAGGCGAGCTTCCAGCGCTTCCAGAGAATCACCGTAATGCTGCTCAAAGCGCCGAATCATCGCTTGCAGGATCACTTCCCGGTTGCGCACATCGTCCAGCAATGGGGTCAGCGCCTCACGAGGGATACTGGATGGGAGGGCACGTAGAGCAACTTCAGACATTGTCTTCTCCTTCCAAGCTATGAGATGCAGATAGATTGTATCACTCGCTTTGAAAAAGGTCAAATGTCATCATTTCCATACAACTCAAACACGACGCCAGCCATGGCTGCGCTCTTGCGCGCCCTGAAGCTGGCGTTTGTCTTGTGGTCGTGAAGGTTGCAATGTGAAGAAACAGGGACAAAACCGTTACACACTCGTAACATTTGTCGGTACAGGCGTAATCATTTTGTGGTAGAATGTGTGTGCAAGTTGGCAGGCGTTTGTCTTGCGATCACAAACAACGTGAAGGAAAGGAGATAGAAATGAATGAGAAGAGGCGAGTTTATGTCTCCAGGGTTAGGACGGCGAGGCCAGTTGGCTCTTTTGCCTTCAGAATCTTAACAGCAGCGATCTGTCTGCTCATATTCAACTTGCCTCTCTGGGCCTCCCCCGAGACCGATCCAGCCCAGCAGGATACCACGGTACGAATAGAGCCGGCCCAACCGACGGTGATGGTGGGCGAGACCTTCACCACCTCACTGATGATTGACAATGTCGGTGCCCCGTGGGCGTTCGAGTTCGAACTACTGGGTATCCCTAACATCATCACTATAGCGGACCTGCCGATGGGTGACTTCGCCCTGAGCGAAGGAGAGAGCCCTGTCCACCTGCAAGATCTCCGACTGGTGGACACGTTCGAGAATCCCCAGGTGGGGTCAGTGACGAGAATGTCTCCGCCTGGCACATTGAGACCGTGGACAGCGAGGGGGATGTGGGCATAAACACCTCTCTCGCCCTGGATAGGGATGGCTACCCACACATCAGCTACTTCGACAACACCAACGGCGACTTGAAGTACGCCCGCCGTAAGTAAGGCGCCGACGCCAAGAATGAGGAGGTCAAGAATGAAAAAGTTGTTCGCTGTTTTGGTTCTTCTATTGACTCTCGTCGCTGCTTGCGATGGGACACCTACTCCTGCGCGTTCTATTCCGACACCTGCATCTTGCGGCCCCCGCGCCGTACTCTCCGAGCAAGCAGGAGATTACATAGGACAGATCATCACCGTGCAGATGAACCGGGCCTACTGCTCCTACCGCCCCGACATAAATGGCAACCCCACTTTCTGCAACGATGCTCCTTACCCCGCTCACGACTTCACCATGCTCGTATGGGACCAAGATTGGAGCGACTATGACGGACGCTGCACTTGCGTTTACGGGCAAGTCACTATTTATGGAGGCAAACCGCAGATTGTGTTAGAAAGCCGGAGCGGCGTCTCTGTATGCGACTGAAGTTTACCCCTGGGGACAGGGGACAGCAAGGTGGTGTCAAATACTCTTTACATTTACCAGCCTTTATAGTAGAATCATGGCAGCATGATGTTCTGCGTTCTCACTCTTGTAATCCCAACACCCACTCCTGAATAGCCCAGGAGACAGGCTTGGGGATGTGATAGCACAAAGCTGCTTCTTGGACAAGTGGGGGACGGCTTCTTGGTTTCGGCATGTGGCGGTCTGTGCTGGTGCTGTTAGGTAACTGGCAGCTCTACCGCGATGGCTGCATATCGCGACAAACAAGCACTGGTTACGTACCCCCTAGATAGCAAGGATTCTTGGTCACAAGAAAGGAATGCGGCATGACACACTGTGAAATGAACCTGATCAGAACGCGATTTCGCCAGCGCATTGTCAGTCTTGAAAATGACACTAATCGTTGTTTCTGGGACATCAAAGATCCAGATGCGCCGGGCTATGCCTACTTCCCGCCGGTCATGTACGCCTTTGCGACTATTGACTACTTCTCCAGCTACTGGGCTGGCTGGAATCGAGGCAGGCGAGGGAAGAATCAGACTGACCGAATGACCGATTTTATGAACATGTACCTTCTCTACCCTCGTAAGAACTCCCAGATAGCGATTAACTTCTGGCGACACAAACTTATGCATACGGCTGAGCCCCGAATTCTCCGAAACGCTGAGAACGATGAGGTATATTACTGGAAAATTGGAATAAACCCTCAGCAGCACATGATCTTGCTGGAAACCGACGTGCCAAACAAATTCATACTTGAGTTTGATCCACTTGCCCTCGTCCGCGACCTACGTGAAGGAGTGTTTGGCCCGAAGGGTTATTTCCAGGAATTGCAAACTTCTGACGATCTTCAGAAAAAGTATTGTCAGTGCTTCGAAGAAATGAACAGTTATGAGATCACACTGAAGACATGATACGTTTGGACCAAACGTATCAAGGAAATCGAAAGTGTTTCGCAGCCTTCCAAGTCGCCGACCTGTCAGCGACTTGCTGAAAGAAGGATGCCGTTGGCTTCCTGGGCAAGTGGGGGCGGCTTGTTTGGTTTCCATAGATGTGAGATAAGGGATGGCAAGACGAGGTCAGAAATGGACGATCATTACTCTTCAGAACCTCTAGATGCAGAGGATTCATTTTATACAAAATATGGATGCCTAATACTCATCATTGCTACCGTACTCTTCGCAATTCAAAGATTCCTCATCTTCTCGTTCCTCGGCAACTTGTCTTCTCAAGCTAATTCAACTGCCTCTGCTATACTTGATTTTCTCTTTGGTGAACCGCCGTATTCAGTATTCGATGTATTGTTAGGATTCGAGATCCCTGACGAGGGGCTCTTTTTTCTCCTTCAGCCAAGGAGTTGGGCTTTGGGTCTCGTCCAAGCTATTCATTGGGGCTTGAACATCGGTCTTGCTATGCTTCCTTTTTGGCTGTTTTCCCAAACAAAGAAATCTGCCGGGATGCGAAAGTGGCTTGGTTATTCAGGATGTTTAGCATTGGTATTAGTGCTACTGGGTTTGATCTTTTCGGTATGGCCACGTTTATCTGAACCCGTTCTTGAGTCACTCCAGTCTCAAACCTCTTCTGCCCCTGCCCAGGACGACGCCGAGGCCTACTCCTTCCGCGGGCTCGCCCACTACGACAAGGGTGACCTCGACCGCGCCATCGCCGACTACGACAAGGCCATCCAACTCAAGCCCGACTTCGCCGAGGCCTACTCCTTCCGCGGGGTCGCCCACTACGACAAAGGCAACCTCGACCGCGCCATCGCCGACTACGACAAGGCCATCCAACTCAAGCCCGACCTCGCCGCAGTCTACTTCTTCCGCGGGAATGCCTACTACGACAAAGGCGACCTCAACCGCGCCATGGCCGACTACGATAAGGCCATCCAACTCAAGCCCGACTACGCCGAGGCCTACATCAGGCGCGGGACTGCCTACCTCGACAAAGATGACCTCGACCGTGCCATTGCCGAGTTTGACAAGGCTATGCAACTCAAGCCTGACTACGCCGAGGCCTACTTCAGCCGCGGGACTGCCTATATCGGAAAGGATGAATACGATCTCGCCATGGCTGACTACGACAAGGCCATCCAACTCAAGCCCGACTTCGCCGAGGCCTACTTCTTCCGCGGGGTTGCCTACTTCGACATAGGCGACCTCGATCTCGCCATGGCCGACTACGACAAGGCCATCCAACTCAAGCCCGACTATGCCTGGTCTTACTCCTTCCGCGGGGTCACCTACAAGCTGAGGGGAGAGAAAGAGAGGGCCATTGCTGACTTCAAGAAGGTTCTGGAACTGAGCAACGATCCGTATTGGCGGCAGCAGGCAGAGGAGCAGTTGAAGTCGTTGGGGGCAAGGTAACTGATCCTGTCTGAGCCTGGCCGGGAGGCGAGCCACATGGCTCGCCGAAAAGAACAAAAAGGAGCATAAGATGCTAAACAAAAAAACAGTCATCAGAGCAACTCTGGCAGTAGCACTTCTGCTATTAGGCGCTGCTGTAACACCGGCCCGCACCAAAGTCGTGGGCCTCACCACCACACCGGACTTCGGCAAACTACCGCTGTCGTTCGTGCCCAACGCTGGGCAGACTGACCCCGCCGTGCGCTTCCAGGCTCAGGGCATGGGCGGCACTCTTTTCTTCACTCCTGGAGAGATCGTGCTGTCATTGCCGGCCCCGGCGCAGGCCCGGACGCCGCAGGCTGGCGCACATGACCCACGTGTGCTTGCCCAGGAACACGGTCGAGAAGCGTCTGCTGCCCCGCCCACCGTGGTGCGGCTGCGCTTCGAGGGGGCGAACCCCGAACCGGAGGTGACGGGCACTGATCGCCTGCCCGGCATCGTCAGCTACTTCTTCGGCAACGACCCCGCGAATTGGCGCACCAGGTTGCCGACCTACGCGGGCATCGTCTACCAGCAACTCTATCCCGGCATTGACTTGCGCTACGACGGCACGGAAGGCGTACTGAAAGGCACCTACACCGTCGCGCCCGGCGCTGACCCGGCTCACATCCGCTGGCACTACGACGGCGCGACGGCTGTGCGTGTGGACGAGGCGACGGGCGATTTGCTGATCGAGCTCCCCTCTCCCGATGTTGGGAGAGGGGCCGGGGCCAGCCCTGAGCGTCGCTCCGCTTACGGTCGAAGGGGTGAGGGCCAGGGCCACACTCTGACCGAACAGGCGCCCGCTGCGTGGCAACTCATCAACGGCCAGCACGTCCCAGTTACAGCCCGTTACACGATTTCTCCTGACGGGAGCATCGGCTTCGCACTTGGCGACTACGATAGTGCCCGGCCGCTGGTGATAGACCCCACCCTCAACTTCAGTACCTTTGTGGGAGGAAGTAGCGATGACCAGGGCTGGTGGCTGGCGCTGGATGGCGCTGGCAACGCCATAGTCACGGGCTGGACAGTGTCCTCTAGTTTCCCCACCATCGCTGGCGCTTACGACACCAGCTACGGCGGAAGCTACGATGTCTTCGTGTTGAAGCTGGCCGCCGATGGCGGTTCGCTGCTCTACAGCACCTTTGTAGGGGGAAGTGGAGATGACAGGGGCCGTGCGCTGGCGCTGGATAGCGCCGGCAATGCCGTGGTTATGGGCTATACAGGTTCCTCCAGCTTCCCCACCACCGCCGGGGCTTACAACACCAGTCACAATGGAATCACCGATGTCTTCGTGTTGAAGCTAGCCGCCGATGGGGGGGCGCTGCTGTACAGCACCTTTGTGGGGGGAAGTAGTAATGATCCAGGCAATGCGCTGGCGCTGGACGATGCTGGCAACGCCGTAGTCATGGGCTTTACAGCCTCCTCTAATTTCCCCACCACCGCCGGGGCCTACGACGCCACCCACAACGGAGGCGAGTGGGATGCGTTCATCTTCAAGCTGGCGGCCGACGGCGGCTCGTTGCTGTACAGCACCTTTGTGGGGGGAAATGGGGATGACATGGGCAATGCGCTGGCGCTGGACAGCGACGGCAACGTCTTGGCCACCGCCAGTACATTGTCCTCCAACTTCCCCACCACCGCGGGGGCTTACGACACCAGCCCCAATGGGGGCTGGGATGTCTTCGTGTTGAAGCTGGCCGCCGATGGCGGTTCGCTGCTGTACAGCACCCTTGTGGGGGGAAGTGCGCGGGAAAGTGCCTGTGCGCTGGCGCTGGACAGCGATGGCAATGCCGTGGTCACGGGCCTCACCCTGTCTTCCAACTTCCCGACCACTGCGGGGGCTTACGACACCAGTCACAATGGGGACTGGGATGTCTTCGTGTTGAAGCTGGCCGCCGACGGGGGTTCGCTGCTGTACAGCACCTTTTTGGGGGGAAGTAGCGATGACCATCTCGACCTCAATCCGTCGGCGCTGGACAGCGCTGGCAACGCTGTGGTCGTGGGCCGGACAGGGTCCTCCGACTTCCCCACCACCGCCGGGGCCTACGACACCAGCCACAACGGGAACAGGGATGTCTTCATCTCGAAGCTGGCTGCCGATGGCGGTTCGCTGTTGTACAGCACCTTCGTGGGGGGAAGTAGCGATGATGAGGGCTTTGCGCTGGCACTGGACGGCTACGGAAACGCCGTGGTCACGGGTGCGACACAATCCTCCGACTTCCCCACCACCGCCGGGGCTTACGACACCACCCATAACGGAGGGCGCGATGTCTTCGTGCTGCGCTTCGATGGGCTGGGCGAGCCTGATGCGTGGCGGGGCGAGTACTATGACAACAGAGACCTGTCTGGTACACCTGTGCTCGTTCGGTATGATGATGACATCAACTTCGACTGGCGGGGTGGCTCTCCGGATCCCAGCATCCCAAGCGACTATTTCAGCGTCCGCTGGACGCGACGGATGTTGTTTGACGCGGGAACCTACGAGTTTCGCATCCTGCACGACGATGGCGCCAGGTTCTGGATTGATGAGGACATGGCATTGGACGAATGGGGCCCACACGTTGCAGAGGACACGTTCACCAGAACGCTAACTGCTGGCGAGCATTATCTCAAGCTCGAATACCAGGAACTCGGCGGACACGCCAAGGTGCGTTTGCGCTGGGAATCGCTCTCAACCCCAACCCCGACTGCTACCAGTACGCCCACACCGACAGCCACCCCCACTGCCACCCCGACCAGCACGCCTACAGCCACGCCGACGAGCACACCCACGCCCACACCAACGGCCACGCCTGATGTCCCTACTTTCGGGCCTCATGTGACCTACGGTGTGGGGAACACTCCCCGGGACGTGTCAGTGGGCGACCTGAATGGAGACAACGAGCTGGACTTGGTCACGGCTAACATAGATGACAACACCGTCTCGGTGCTGCTGAACCAGGGTGATGGCACATTTGCCAGCCAGGTGACTTATGACGTGGGTAGGTTGGCCACCTCCGTGGCCGTGGGCGACCTGGATGGGAATGGGGATCTGGACTTGGTCACGGCTAACTACGGGGATGCCAACGTCTCGGTGCTGCTGAACCAGGGTGACGGCACATTTGCCAGCCAGGTGATTTACGGCGCAGGGAACGGTTCCTACTGGGTGACAGTCGGCGACCTGGATGGAGACAACGACCTGGACCTGGCCACGGCTAACGTGCATGACGATACCGCCTCGGTGCTTATGAACCAGGGTGACGGCACCTTTGCCGGCCGAGTGGATTACAGCGTGGGGAACACTCCGCGGGGTGTGGTAGCGGGCGACCTGGATGGGGACGGTGATCTGGACTTGGTAACGGCCAACGAGAATGACAGTAATGTCTCAGTGCTGCTGAACCAGGGTGATGGCACCTTTGCCGGCCGAATGGACTACAGCGTGGGTAGGGTGTACTACTCCGTGGCCGTGGGGGACCTGGATGGGGACGGGGATCTGGACCTCGTCACAGCCAACCACTGGGATGACAACGTATCGATACTGCTGAACCTGGGTGACGGTACTTTTGCCGGACAGGTGATTTATGATGTAGGGGATGGTTCCTACTCCGTGACAGTCGGCGACCTGGATGGGGACAGTGACCTGGACCTGGTCACGGCTAACATAGAGGCCAGCACCGTCTCGGTGCTCCTGAACCAGGGTAATGGCACCTTTGCAGGCCGGGTGGATTACGACGTGGGGAACAACCCTCGTGCCGTGCCAGTGGGAGACCTGGATGGGGACGGGGATCTGGACCTGGTCACGGCTAACTACGGAGATGACAACGTCTCGGTACTGATGAACCATCTGCTTACACCTACGCCAACTCAAACTTCCACCCCCACGAGCACATCTACCTCTACACCAACACCCACTTTCACCGCCACCTGGACCCCGACCTCTGTGGCAACGGACACAGCTACACCTACATCCACCGCTACCTCAACTCCAACTCAGACACCGACGCCAACTTCAACACCGACCGCCACGCCCACGCAGGGAGTTCCTGGGCCAATCCTGAGCATCCCCAGCAATATCCAAACCCTCGCCAGCCAGATCGTCTCTGTGCCCGTCAACTTCACCAGCAACGAGCATAGCATCGCCTCCACCACCTTCTCGGTGGACTTCGACCAAACCTGCCTGGCCTTCGATCCCACCGACAGCGACCAGGACGGCATTCCCGACGCGGTCACCTTCAATCTACCGGGCACATTTAACGCTTCAGTCACCTTTGATGGAGGCGACACCGATGGCGAGTTAGACTTCTTTATCGCCGACCTCTTCCCACCTCTGGCATCGCTGCCCGACGGTACTCTTGCCACTCTCGTTTTCACCACGACGTGCCAACCCGATCCAGGTACCAGCATCATTGCGCCCGTGGGCTTCTCAGATGATCCGAGCGCATCTTTTGGCGACACCGACGGCCAGAGCTTGCCGGGAACCACGAACGATGGCTCCGTCGAAATTCTGTCTGGCACACCAGGCGATTGCAATGGTGATGGAGCGGTGGATGCTGGCGACATCTCGGCGGTGGTACTGGAGATCTTCGACGGCGATGGCAACGACCCGGCGGACACCCCTGGCGGCGCTTTCCCTGGCGATCCGGTGGGCTGCAACGCCAACGGAGATACAATCGTAGACGCGGGGGACATCTCCTACACTGTACTGCTCATTTTCGGCGGCTCCGGCACGCGCGCTGCTAGTGGTGCTCTGGCCCCAGCGACTGGTCTGCCCCTTCCCTTCGGCTGGATCACGCTGGCCAACGGCCCCGCGCTGGCCATCCCAGACCAGGTGCCAGCTTCGCCCGGTGGCAGGGTGACCCTGCCGGTCAACTTCACGGCCAATGGTAACAGCATCAGCAGCTTGGTCTTCTCGGTGGATTACGATCAGACCTGGCTGACCTTCGATCCGACGGACGGCGATGGGGACGACGTTCCCGATGCGGTCACTTTCAACCTACCAGGCGCATTTGATGCTTCGGTCACCTTTGATGAGGGCGACACCGACGGCGAGTTGGATTTCTTCATTGCCGACCTCTTCCCGCCGCTGGCTTCGCTGTCAGATGGGGCGATTGTCTCCATGACGTTGAATGTGGGCAGCCCGCCCAGCGGAACAGAGGCAGCGGTCAGCTTCTCGCCAGACCCGGTGGCTTCGTTTGGCGATACGACAGGCCAGAGCGTCACCGGCACGACGGACGGCGGTTCGGTGCTCGTTGGCGCACCGCCGACTGGTGTCTATACCGTCTATCTCCCCCTGGTTCACAAGCACAGACCGCCACAGGCCAAACTGGGCGTGGATTTCGGGGAGGCGTGGGTAGTGGAACTCGAAGTGATTGAATACGACTTCCCCGTGGTCAAAGAAATGGGGGCGGGCTGGATGCGCGTCTTCCTGCCCTGGCTTGGAGTCGAAACGTCCCCAGGGGAGTACCATTGGGACAAATACGACGCGGTGTTTGATCGCCTTGGGGAATTGGGGTTCGATGCCATAGCCGTGATCTACGGAGCGCCAGATTGGGCAGCCGAGGAGAGCTGCGGTCCTATTTCGGACACGCTGGCCCTGGAGAGCTTCCTGGAGGTCGTTGTGCCTCGCTATGCTGAGGTTGTAGATGCGTGGGAGTTTATCAACGAACCAGATGGAAAGGCCCCCCTGCCCAACTATGGGCCGGCAATTGGATGTTGGGGGCCTTACCCCGCCGAGTATGCTAGGCAGCTAGGGATATTTTACGCCAAGGTCAAGAGCCTCGATCCCGATGCTTTGGTTTTCTTCGGCGGCCTGGCGTATGATTACTGGGAACGTTTTGAAAGGGACTTCTTTGAAAAGGCGTTGCAAAATGGCGCCGGGCTGTATTTCGATGGCGTTAGTCTGCATCACTACCCTATCAATCCTGCTGATTTTCCCACTATGGCCCACAAAGTGAACGAAATCCACGACATAATGTCCAGGAATGGGGTCTATTGGAAGAAGATCTGGGTAACCGAGACAGGCCAATGGGTTAATTTCGGTCGTAGTGTGGAGCTTCAGCGCGATTTCATCGTTCGGGAACTCACCCGTGGCTTTGGGGCCGGGGTAGACAACATCTTCTGGTTTGAGCCTAGGGAGCATCCTCCGTGGCCGTGGGGAGGTGCAGTGGAGCGATACTTGATCAGCGAGAATCACGAACCCATGAATGGCTACAGCACTTTCCAGAATTTCGCAACCAAGCTTGAAGGGATGCATTGTTTGGGTGCTTATCAGGATGTGCCTGACGGAATTGAGGCTTACAAGTTTGTCGGCCCGGAGCGCTCACTCTATATTCTGTGGTCCAATGCGATTACTACGACAGTGAGCATCCCCTCCACAGCCGATGCCGTTCTTACCAACCGAGACGGTGATGAATCCGTCGTTGTCCCCCTCGAGATGGGGATGGTGGAGTTTGAAGTAGGAGAGAAGCCCGTATTCGTCGAGATTGGGAATTCTGACGTCTTGGCAATCGGGCTTATCACCCCGGAACATTGAGGGTAACCGTTCAGCCCAGTGTCATTGCGAGCGGTTTTTGCGAAGCAATCCCCATCGTAGTTGGGAGCAATCGTTGCGAAGCGATCTCTGAATCGGCGGTTGGGGATTGCTTCGGCACAAAAAACCGTGCCTCGCAATGACGCCTGAACGCTTACTATTAAGGAAACCACCGTTCAAGCCAGCCCTTCGTGGAGAGGCGATGTGAGGAAGTAGAATGTGGATGCAAATAGAGAGGAAACCTGAGATCAAAGACAGCAGCAAGGACGGGCTAGTATTGGCTCGTGTCCTGGCTCTCATCCTGGTGGGGGCTACGGCCCTGGCGGGATGCGGGCACATTCGGGTGGACATAGAGGTAGCCTCGCCTGATGTCAAGGCGACCGAGACGGCCACGCCCACCGCGCCAGCGCCCAGTCCCGCCCCCACCAAGCCTGCTGAATCCGTCCGCTTGACCTACGATCCAGCCGAACATTCCCATCCCGCCTTGTCGCCTGATGGTCAAACAGTGGTGTTCATCAGCGACCGAGCTGGCCGGCCCGATGTATTTCGCACCTCGGTGACGGGTGGCCAACTCATCAATCTTACTTGGACGCCTTCGGCTGAAGAAGACACGCCGATTTTTACGCCTGACGGTGCAGCCATCGCCTTCGCCTCCGACCGAGACGGCGACTGGAGCATCTATCTGATGGGCACCGACGGCGCCAACGTCCGGCCCGCCCTGAGCAACTACACGGGCACAGATGAAGTCCACCCCACCTTCACCCCCGATGGTACAGCGTTAGCCTTCAGCAGTAACCGCGCCGACGGCAACTGGGACATCTACTCCGCCGCCATCGGCGCCGGCGAATGGACGCGTCTGACCACCGACCCGGCCGTCGATCGCTTCCCGACCCTGTCCGCCGATGGCGGGACGATTATCTTCCGCAGCGAGCGGGACGGCAACAGCGAAATCTATTTGATGGACGCCGACGGTTCGAATCTGCGTCGCATAACGAGCCACTCAGCCTTCGATTACTATCCCTCCATCATCCCGGACGGCAGTGGCGTGGTATTCGTCTCCAATCGATCTGGCCAGTGGAACGCCTATGTGGCCGATCTGGCGGGAGGGGGCCTGACCGCTTTGGAGCAACGCGAGGGCTGGCAGATGGATACGCCGCGTTTGTCCAGCGACGGGCGCTGGCTGGTATACGCTGGGGGCCGGACGGGAGGTACCCTTGACATTTATCTGCGGGAATTTGGGAGTCGAAAAGTCAACGAGGCAACGGGGCAATGAGGCGACGAGTAATGAGTTAACAAGTAACGAGTGCCTCACTGCCTCATTGCCTTATTGCCTCATTGACTCGTTACTCGTCCCCACGGAGGAATCCGCGTGCCAAAAGTCACACCCTCTCTACTCTTTCGTTTGACCGTTGTTCTATTCGCCTTACTCTTTGGGGCGAGAACGTCACCGGCGCTCCACGCCGAAGATGAGTATGATGTCTTAAGACTGAAGTACCGAGAAAAACTGACGGGCTATGATCCCAGTAGCCCTTACGATCTCGCCGATTCCCACATTCAAAGCTACATCGAGAGGCTTGACACTGCAGCGGGAAACTACTGGCGGTCGCTGAACCCGACCACCCACGTCTGGGATGATTTGGAGGAGCCTAGCGCAGAACACTCGGCCGAACTCCTTTCCATCTTCGAGCGACTAGGAACGATGGTCAGAGCGTGGGCAACTTACGGTTCGACATATTACCAGAGTGCACAACTTCTAAACGATGTCATCGCAGGTCTAGACTGGCTCTATGAAAACCGTTATAACGAGAATACATCGCAGTACGATAATTACTGGGAGTGGGAAATGGGCATACCCTTGCGCCTCAACGATATGGCGGTTTTGCTCTACGATGCCTTGACCTCTGATCAGGTTGAGAATTACATGAGGGCCATAGACCATTTTGCCCCCAACGTGTATAAGACAGCGGCAAACCGGGTGTGGCAATGTAAGGTGGTGACCTTGCGAGGCATCATCGGAAAGCAACCCGAAAGAATCCAAACAGGATTGGATGGTCTAAGTGAAGTGTTCTCCTATGTGACCAGTGGAGATGGGTTTTACGGCGATGGTTCATTTATCCAGCATGGTTATTATCCCTACGCAGGAGGCTATGGTGCGGCTCTCCTGTATCACCTTTCCGATATCCTATGGATCATAAGCGGCTCATCGTGGGATAATGCCTCATCCGAGCGAGATAATGTCTATGAGTGGGTGTATGAAACGTTTGATCCCGTACTGTTCAAAGGCACGGTGCTGGAATCCGTGAGAGGGCGCGAAATGGCAAGACCCTTCACAGGATCATTACTGGAGTTGCCAGTAGGAAGGACCAGAATAGTTGAGGGCCTACTTACACTAGCTGATTTTGCTGACGATCCACATATCAGCAACATAAGCAGCATCCTAAAACACCACCTGGAGGATGGTGATAGTGACATCTTATTCCGCCATCTATCCGTCTGGTACATTCAACAGGCTGAATCAATACTCGACGACCCAGTGGTTCTTTCTAGCCCGCAGTTGATCGGAAACTTCCAGTTCTACAATCAAGATCGAGTGGTTCATCGGCGGCCGGGCGGTGTCCTGAGGCCGCTCCACTTACAATCGAAGGGCTGGCTTTACGATATCGCTATGCACTCTGACCGAATCAGGGATTACGAGTGGCTGAATGGCGAGAATCCTAGAGGCTGGTACGCCGCCGATGGCATGACGTACCTCTATATGCACCCAGAGGACTACAACTTCATCTTCTGGTCAACCGTTGATGCCCATCGCTTGCCAGGCATCACAGTGGATCGTGATCCCTCCCGTCCAGGCGGAGCGGGATGTTGCGCACTTATGCCCAACAGTTGGGTCGGAGGCGCTACGCTGGAGGGCACGTACGGCGTGGCGGGCATGGACTTTCAGCAACAGGACTATTCGAACATGGACTTGCGAGCCAGAAAGTCGTGGTTCATGTTCGATGATGAGATCGTAGCCTTGGGGGCAGGCATCAACAGCTCATCTGGGCGCAATGTTGAGACTGTGGTCGAGAACAGGAGTCTGAACTCCCAGAGAGATAATGGCCTCGTTGTGGATGGTTTGTTGCAGCCTTCCACACCGGGGTGGACAGAACAACTGACCAGCGTGAACTGGTTTCATCTGGCTGATACAGGGGGGTACGTGTTTCCTGGCGGCGTGGACTTGAATTTCCTGAGGGAGGAAAGAGCCGGAAAGAATGAAGACATAAACACCGCGTTTTATGTTCCGGGCAATGATGAATTCGACACGACTGAGAAGAGCACATTCTGGGCCTGGGTGCGGGAAGATGATACCCACTACACCTGGACAGGTTCGGCATTGGAAATCGTAACTCAGCAGGGGACACTGGCAGGTGCGGCAAACTCCACTCGAAATCTGCTTCTGACCGAGACGCCCCCCGAAGACTTTCGTATCGCCACCAGGCTCACCTTCGCGCCCTCACAAGTGGGCCAGGAAGCGGGGCTGATCATCTACCTGGATGATGACAACTATGTGTACATGTCAAGCAGCCACGATGACGATGGCCATAGTCTGAAAACAGTGAGCGAAAGCGGTGGGATGACATCTACGCACAGCACTGATAATGCATTTGGCTCGACAGTATACTTGAGACAGTAGTTACGCGGTTTACTCTATGAGCATTGGGGGGTATAATCATGCTACACGACAATAGCCTCATTGAGGAGACCAAATGCCATGACGTCCAGACTATACCCCTCCACGCGGTTCAT
>SDBT01005285.1_pt1 | contig 21720 bp, 53 predicted proteins | sample 2277101 | NCBI WGS metagenome assembly SDBT01 (sample SAMN10404973, study PRJNA504765) | marine sediment metagenome | isolation source: marine sediment core GS10_PC15, 103 cmbsf | place: Arctic Ocean: Southern Knipovich Ridge | collected 2010
GCCCTACGCTGGTCTATTATCTCATCTATCCTGCGTCTGAGATTTATTTTGCCGAAAGAAAGAAGGAAGTCATCTAGTCCCATCTTTGAGACCCCATCATCACTCATTGGCAGGACGAGCAACTTTATATTCAACGATGGAACTCCTCTAGTTCTTAGTTCTTGTCCTAAACTCCAAGCAGCTCTTTGAACCTGAGTCTTCAGACCCTCAGGAGTATCAGTATCGAATATTATGATGACTTTCTTTTCATACTTGACTATAAAGTCAACTAGCTGTTCGAAGCCTATAGCTACTTCCCCCAATCCTTCTATAGATTTACTTCCTCGGGGTAACTTAGCTTGGATATGTTTTCCGTAGTTAACAGTTTTTAGCTGGGTATCCTTTGGAAATATCAAAGTACGAGTTCTCCAACTATCTACACCTCCTAATCCTACAGCAGCGAATCCGTTTTTAACTGCTGCCGCAGCTTTACGCTCACCCTCGCATATTACTATGAAGTCTTGCGATATTGCTAGTTCAGTAAACCCGGGAGGAAAGTATATATGATTCAAGCTAGTCTTGGGTTGTTTATATTTAGGTATACCTTTTAAGAACCTAACTCTATAAAAAGGTAGCTTCTTTCCGTACAGGTCAAAATAGGGAATGACGTAAGCTGTCGAACTATTTGTAGAGCTCATACCTACAGCGGCTAGCTCTGGATCACTAACCTGCCGTGCTTTTATATCTTCTGGATCTAAACCGGAAGAATTAATATGTTCACGAACTGCCAATTCCATCACAAGCCAACCGAATTCGAGTGTATGAATAATTTCTTCCAGAAGAAGTCTGCGCACTGTACTCGTCTCGTTCGACTAAGCCAGCTGCAATCAACTCTTCTAGAACAGGTCGCCACTCGATAGTTGGCAGGGAAGTTCCTAGACCGATTTGAAGCATAGTTGGAGATAGTATTGGATAGACACCCAATACGTGAAGGATTTTTTCTCTGATCCCGGAGGATTCCATTGAAGTCTCCTGTCAAATTAAAGTAAAATAATTATAACATAGAAACTTAAGGAGACTCAAGTTTTTTTTTAGGCTACAATACCCACAAACCTAACAAAGCCCAAAGACCTACTACTACTATGTATCCGGCACCAATCCACGCAATAACTGTAATTGCATGCTTAAACATAACTAGGTCTCGATCAGAGCTGTAGATAAGACGTCTTGCTCTGAATTCTTACAGTGCTCGTCGTACCACTCCGATCCCATCTCTTCTTTAATAGAGGTAGTGTCGATACGACGTTGGACTCTCTTTGAGCGTTGGACTGAATACCTATCGCCGGTAGCAGTTTCGCCAAAGTCAATTCGACCCTTGAGTGCCTCTTTAAAGTAGCCTTCAAGCTTCTTTAAGTCTTTTGACTTACTCCTAACATCACCAAGCTCGTCAGCTAGAAATTCAGGTGTCGCATTTGCTAAATTAGGTAGTTCCATTTTAGGTCTCCTTTGGTTAGGGGGCTATTTCAGTAGGACTTATAACTACAGTAGTAATTATCTCATCTGGATAATTCTCATTCAACTTCCTATAAATATTCGAGAGTTCAATGTTAACTATCAGCCCTTTGTTGCAAGCTTCTCGTATTAACTTATTTAACGATTCAGTCGTAAATTGAATGTTTGCAACTATCTCCCTAGCTGCCTCTATCGTAATCATGTTTACCATCCTTGATCCTCTAATTTAATTGCTCTGCCAAAATCTAAATGACCCAGTTCGTCATGTTCCACGTCAAGAAATATCTTGTATACACCAACTGGAAAGAATTCTCGAACAAAAGTTAAGTTCATCGATATGAAGAACTGAGTAGATCTTGACTCGTCATAGAAGAATATTTCCGGATCTCCGGTGCATTTGATAGGAATCTGTACTTTAAGAATCATATTTCCCTCCAAAATCTTCTAGCCGTACTGGCTTGTAGTTCCAGCAGTCAACACCTACGTCAATCCTATTATGTAGTTTGGGTAAGACTCCGTGGGCGTGCCCGTGAACCAGTATTTCGTTATCTACCTCAGTCTCGGGATAGTGACTCAAAACGAGTTGAAGACCTTGTAGATTTAGTTCTAGCTTTTTATGCACCTCACTCCAATAAGGGCAGTTTCGTATCTGCCTATGATCATGATTCCCAACTATAAGTATCTTTCGACCCTTCAAGACTTCTAGAATTTTTATTCCCTCTCGGGTGTTAAAGCTGAAGTCTCCTAGGTGGTATATAGTATCCTCTTCAGATACTATCTCATTCCAATTTCTTAATAAAGAGTCATTCATATGCTCTACCGAATTGTAAGGTCGATCACAATAGTCAATGATATTCCGATGACAGAAATGAGTATCACCTGTGAACCAAATTGTCATTAAATAGGTTCCTTTATGATATAGGTCTCCGCATACGAAGTAAGCTTCTCGAATAAATAGTTCTGAAGGTTTCTAGATTCGTCGACGAATCCGGTATCTAGATGTACGAATTCCTCTATGACAGTTTGGGTGAGAAACTTAGTTCCTAGTTCGAAACATCTTAGGCTTATGTAAATAGTTTTGTTCTTAGCTAACCCCAACGTACCCCGCTTTAGCTTATTAGTTACGATTATTGAATAGGGCTGTACTTCAAATCCCATCTGGTTACTCACTCGCACAGCCCTTTTCAGCTGTAGTTCTTGTATCTCGTTTAGTTCAATAGGAGTCAGCTCAAGCGGAACATGTCCATACTTAGTATAGAAAATCAGCGTATCTCTATTAATATCTGAATCGTCTATTTGCTTGTCAGCCAGTGCGTTACTTATAGCCTCGACCAATCTAGGACTGTCTCTATCACAGAACTCATAATCTAAGCTATACTCAAAAGTATCTCTTACAGTAATCAGTTTCTGCAATAGCTCTACGGGTAGATATCTTGCAATGGAGCGAGCTATTTTAATTCTAGTCATCGGCCATTCAGCTATCGTTCTATCTTCGGTCAGTTTCAAACTACCTTTAAGGTTGTAAGTATATCGACTCATCGAAGCCAGTTTCCATATTCTTATTCCTCTATAATATAGATACTCGGAGCTTCTATAGTGTATGTCCATGTCTGCATGTTCGATATCAGGTTCACCCTCGAGAATGATAGTTGATCGTGACTCGTACACCTCTTCGAACTCAGGTCCTACTACTACAAATGAGGTAACGCCTTCTGAAGGCTTATACCGATGCGCCTTGAATACTACACCCCCTTCATCTCTCGTGTTACTATGGAGCTCTCTGTAGGCGTGCCACAGTACCCAGTTAGTTCCCAGCCTCAAAGTAAATCCCAAAGATTGATCGTTCATAGTTACGATTTCTACCTGCTCTCCTCTTATACTCTTAAGACAAGTACCGAACTTATATGACTCCAACCCTCTATATAAGACGATCGACTGACCACGACGTAGAAGAATTGCTAAGGCATACTTCAATCCAGTACCAAAGAATCCTATTGGATTGTCTCCCTCTTTTATGGAAACACCAAAGGTTCTTATAGTCTCGAGGTCAATTAGACCTTTGTTTTGGAATACAATCATTTAGGAATATCCTCTCGCGTAGGCGTACAGCTATAGATGATATTATTTTTGATAGCTTCACCTATCAGACGCGCTATGGACTCTTGTTGTTCGGGGTTAACATAGCATTTAATCAAAGCAGCAAAAACGATCTCTATGTTGAGTGCCAAAGCGTTCATTGACATGGTAGAATCAGTATGTTTCGCCTCTTCTCTAAACGCGTGATGCAAGGCAGGTATAACAAGTTCCCCCATTCGAGTCGTACTACGAATAACATCACTATCAGAATTTACCGTTGCATCCTGAAGAAAGTCAATAAATTCTCTCTCATCCATGATTATAGTTCCTTTGCGAAATTCAGTGATTGATAATACCAGCGATGGAGGAATGGCAAATCAAGTCCACTGTCTCCCATCATCCATAGCCATAAGACCCTTCCTGAACGTCCATTACCGTCTGTGAACGGGTGGAGTCCTTCGTATGAGTGGTGAAGTTCAAATGCTCTTCTTGGAGCTTCTCGTCTATAGTTTACTCGTTTGATAATTTGAGCCAGCCTCTCCGCAATTCGAGGACCTCCAAGTGGTGGTGCATAATTTCCAACGAATACGTTCATTCCCGGCTTATCTCTTAGCTCAGCATGAGGTTCTATCGAACGAACGAAAGTTACCACGTCTCGAACGCTTATCTCTTTTAAATGTAGGAAGCGCATGTGAAGGCCTTTAATACACCCAAGATCCTTAGTCCCTGGATATAAGCCCTCAATCTTCCACGACTCTTTAACAAACCTTTCGATCTTTCGGTCAAACTCTAGATCGTATGTAAGTGTATGAGCTAACTCCTCAACTGCTCGCGGGTTGTATGTACTATCTCTTACCACATCTCTATCCTTCGACTTTAGTGGCTATAAGTACCTCACGCTCTAGATCGTATGTAAGTGTACGGGCCAACTCCTCAATCAGAGGTATGGAACTAGCTCTTACCGATCGACCTTTTAACGAGAGGATAAACGTTGATCCAGACATACAAAGATCAGCCATTCCATAATTAGGAATCTTGACTTCCCCGAAAGCGATTTTGAGAAACATTTCTTTACTTGCGTCATGAATCTCAACCTCAATATTCGTAGTAACCATAATTATCTCTCCATAATTATTATATAGCATCAAAGGGGGGCATTCAATAGTCAAAAAGCTATTCCTCATCGAGTGCGTCAAGACAGGATGCTACTTTTCTAAGAGCCTCCCGCCAGCACTGAACATCTGGACAGAACCATCCTTTCTCATCATACTCTACAAAGGCTCCACACTCGACGCACTTACCTTCAAAACACCGTCTGTGAAGGGTTGTTGGTCTCCTTTCCACGGTTGCACGTAATTTCCGTAATTCTTTAAGTATTAAGTTCATTGTTTCTTGGTCGCTACGTGGTAACCTACTCATGTCTATTTCTCCTATTTTGGCGGGTGAATATATAGGATGCTGGATAATGGACAGTCATCATCCCAATCATCTAAGCGGTGCCCACAGATAGAGCACTCTGGTGACCTAGTAAAACTAAAGCACTCACTTACCGATATCACGAAGAGCCAAAGGAAAAAAACTATAATTATACCTGCTATTACATATATAGTCATTGTATATATGCTCCTACTCCATTCATAATCTATTTAACTCCATGCTTATCTCTGTTGTGCTGATTCAAGGAAAACTCTGATCCAAATGACTTGCTGCAAGGTACACATTCATATCCCATAGATACAAATCTAGCTTCATGTAGAGGCTTCTGTACGCAATATTGGACATCTTCTTTGGATACACCTCTATCTAACGCGCATTGTTCGGAGCAATACATTGGAATTCCTACATCCATGCCTATGTACATACCACACATCTCACAAAGCGTACCATTAAGCATCATTTCTGTAATTTCACCCATGATTTATCCTTCTATCCTTTTCTATCATGAAAACCTCCTTGTATGAGGACGCCTACGGAGGCCTTCTTCTTTTTGACTTTCCGCTATCTCATCAAAAATTCCTTCTATTTCCTGCATTGCGGTATTGATGCATCCAACATCTTTTTTCTTCAGCATCAGATAGACACTCGACAAGGTTGTCAGGAGTTTACCTCCAAGCCTTGCTCGTTCTATATAGCATTCGACTTCATTAAGATTACAGACTATTACGTGGTTCTTTCCTAATTTCATTTTAAGTCGCCCACCCACAGACCAACAACTAGCTCCTCTAGCTGCAACGTAGTATGTATCGGCTAGTCTCTCCGAAGCTTTTTGTACCTTTATAACGTATGCGCCCCGTTTTAGTTCAATGTAGTCAACATCTTCAAGTTTGTTCATTGAATATTCCTTCTTTAGGATTACCCCAACGAGATACAGCTTCAGACATCAGTGAGTCCCATTGTGGCACTTCTTCGGAGAGTAGAAGCCAATCATGCATTTCCCTTAACTCATGCGTCTTTTCGTATGCTGCTTCCTCATTTCTTTCAGCGTCGTCTTTAGCCATTTCTCCTTGGAGGAAATCTGCCAGCTGTCCACAGCCAAAAGCTGTTTGTTCCCACTTAGCTATAGCTGCTTCTCTAATTTGCTCAACGCTACGCACAAGGAAATTGACTGTGTTTAGGAGATGCGAGTCGGTCATTTCCTTAACGGGTATCTTCTCACCAGATTTCGTAGTCCATACGTCCTCAGTCATCACTTCTTCTCCCATAGTGATGTCTTTTCCTCTTTTTATAATATCTTTCCTTCGCGGTTGCGTTTCTCTTCCCTTGCTCAGCCTTTCTCATAATCCATATGGCATCAGTACGGCTAAGCGACCTGCCCAACTCACACATTGCGGCGTTAATAAGCTCTTGGGCTTGAAGGTTTAATTCATGTGCTGCTTTATTCATGAGTCATTCTCCATTAAGGGTTTTAAGGTGTTTTCCAACGTCTTTTTTGGCGATGACAAGTGTCGGTGAAATATATTCAGGCAAAATGTGTATTTTTCTTCCGTCTGAAACTCTAATTATAAGCCAGTTAAAATTATTGTTGTTTTTGAGTAGTAGTGCCGCTCCATCTATAATGTATTTACCGTTCTTTTTATCAAGTACGATAACAATATCACCGGGTTTCATTTCACCCCCCACACAGCGTCAACGGCCTCTTGAGGATTGGTTTGGTAATCCCACCATACGGCAAACGCTATGATTTCTTTTGTTGTGAGCTTATCGACGAGAAAACCAGAGCGGCTAGTTGGCGCTGAGTTTCCGGCCTTTCTATGGAGACCCATTGGACAGTAAGAGGTATTTAGGCCTAAATAAGATGTTTTTTTCCATCTTTTCCTTACTGCTTTTCGCCATCTTAGAGTTTGGTGCCCCCTAAAAGCTGGCAAATCTTTCGGTCTCGGCACATCACGCCTTATGACCTCAACGACTGGCATTGCTGCGTTTGGGATTTTAGTCATTTTCTCCCTTTCTCTAATGAGTAACGCCATAGCCTTATTTTGCTTTTCTATGGTGCATGACATTAAAGCTATCGCCTCGTCGTGAATCTTGAATAGCTCTTTCAAAGTTTTACAGGTTTCGCACACTTCCTTTACAAGGCCGTCTATTGCTTTTTCAGTCATAATCATATCCCTTCGATGAAGCGGGCTTCGCCCTTATAGACTGTCGCTTTTTCTGTGTTGTCAGGCATTTATGATCTCTGAGTAGTTTTCCTGCATATAGGAAACCCCCTTGTCCATGATCTCTTCCACCGCATCGCTGCCATGTTTCAGAAGGTAGCGTATACGTTTAGCCGCACCTTGCGGGGAGTTGTCGATATGAGCCCATACATCGTCAAAGCAGAACATCCAAGCGTCGTCGCTTTTGCTTGGAATGAAAACTCTCATAGAATAGGCGCCCCAACCCTCAGATGTCGTTTTTGGAATACCAGCATATGGCCCGTGTCCTACGGCACAACCGACCGTCCCACAATCAAGAGCGTCCCTCCAACTAATAATGTCTCCGTCTTGGAATTGTCCCATATGAAACCTCGCTCTTAACTTCTCGCTCTCAAGATAATCAGCAAGCATGGTGAGGTTGGCCCGGTTGAACGGTTCATCGTTCTTAACAAAGAATTCAGAAGTGACTTCAGTGGCGTTTTTAAGCAGTTCGGTTTTGTCTGGGTATTTCATTTTGAATCTCCTGTTAGATGATCGCTATTGCATAATCAGGGTTTTTTACTTTTCGACGACGCAAGCGCTTCCGCTATTTCACCATACCATTCCAAAGCCTCTTTCATCTTCTTTGCAGACTTTAAAGACATCAGCGTATGAGTCGTTCCTATGCCGAGGGCTTTGAGGACTGCCTCAGCTCTGTCGCGTCTTGCTGCGGCGACGTGCTTATTAAATAGTACGTAGTCCCAGGGAGGACCTCCGTTTTGCTCGTCAGCCTGAACTATCGCCCGCGCCACTTTATCAATCAGATTTTCCATTGCTTGATCTCCTTCTCAGTCATGACGAGTCTACTAATCTTTCTATGCCACACTTTGTGCATCTATACCAAGTACCACATGGTATATAACTTGGCTTCTCCGCGCTAAACTCGATAAATTTATGCTTATCCCTTACACATGCTTTCCCCTTTGGAGATACATTACAGGCAGATGTAGAACTCTGACTTAGTATTCTTTCACTAAAGTTGTTCATTCTCCCCACCAAGTACATCGAGTGCCATAAGCTATTATTATTTCCTCTTTTTCTTTCTCATTTAAGTATAATGGGTTTTCTTCGTCAAATATTAGTGTCATTATTTATTCTCCTTCTTCCACAGTTAATTTTTTAAGCCGATCCATTTACTGACCTTATCTTCGGAGCCCCAGCAATTGGATGGTGCCTCATTGTAGAACCATGAAACAAGGCCATGCAGTTGTTCTCTATTGATGCTGTCAGCACGTGCCAGAGTCTCTTTAAGATTGTTAGTGAGCACAGCGTGCATGAAGCTACCAGGAGGAATTCCGTGGTCAATCCATCGCATTATTGCACCTTCCATATGTCGTGAGGGTAGTTTTGTGTAATCTAACATGTTATATCTCCTTTTATATTTCTAAAGCCCAGAGTTTCGTAAGTCTCTTGCAAGCTTTCTTAACTGTCGTTTGAACTTGCTAGGGTTAATATCATAATGTGGTATTTCTCTGTTGAATTTATCTATCCTGACTCCAGAAATAGGGTTTCCCTCAAGATACCAGATAGCCTTGCCAACGTTACCTAATCGTACTTGTTCAAGCGCCCAAAGCGCTAACTCTTCTCCTTGGAAATGTTTTGGGTGATAGCTATAGTTCTTATCAGCAGCTAGTTCTACTGCCATAACGGAGCCTGCAAGGCACACGAGGCAATGATTAGTAGTGTTAGGATCATGCCATGCAGGCATAAATATCTTATATCCAACTCTCTGCTCACACTTTATTAGGCACTTGAGCGATAGTTCTATGAGATCAGATAATTTATTTGGCAGGTTCATTTTATGTCTCCTTGAGGTGTTTTGGTAAGCCAGTTTTTATCAAAATCACGCATTGCCTCATCAGCGGTGTCGCCAAAGCCAGCTATGCCAGTCTGTAAATCCTCACCAAATAAGGCACAATATTTATTACCATCAGGATATAATTTTGGTCTGAATATAACTGAAGGCCGCCGCCACTCAATAGCGGTCCCTGTAAAATGACTCCCAGCCTCTTGCCAGGCTTGTGCTGCATATGAAAAATCAATTTCCATACTGGGTTGCTGTCTACTCATAATAACTCTGTGCTATCCTGTCGATCTCATCCGTAGCGTAGACACGATCGAGTTTTTGTAGTCCTTTTAATAATTGTTCCGTGTCTGCTAGTGGTGGGATTGTTATTATTTTACCATCGGATTTTCTGACAAAATAGCAGTTCGCATAGACTGGTTTAAGAATTCTGTAATTAAACTTATATTTATCGGTTTCGATTTCGATGAGCACTGTCATGATTTTTCCTTTACGATTTTGCGGATACGCACTTGTACCGTGTCAGCGTCGAGCATGGACATTGGATGTGGTGGATCTGACGGATCATACTCACCACGTACGTTTTCGAGGCATAGAGATCCTGCCCGAATACGCACAGCATCCTCTACGTAATCTCTGGCGTCGTATATCGTAACCCCTTCTGGACGTTCAAATTGGACTTCAAATATTAGAACGTCAGTCATGATCTTTTTCCCCTCCAAGTATAAGAGTCAATCTTTGCTGCTCTCGCATCCAGTAACATACCTCATCATTCTGATCGGTTGCCGCTAGAATTGCCTCTCCTATTACAATAAGCGCCTCACTTAATGCAAGATCTAGTTCATTGATACGCTTTATTAATTCTTGCTCATTCATTACCTTATCTCCTTATACCAATTTATCCTCATACAGAGCCTTCATGACTGCTTCAGCATCCCATTCTCCATCCCACCATTCAAAGAAGCTCCGGATATCTGAGTATGTTATCCCTTCAATGGGAAATTCTTTAATATCACAGGGTGTTGGGTATCTTGATAATTTATGAAGCCCCATTGGACAACAAAACACCCGTCGACGAGAGGTAGCTTTTAGTGCTCTAGGTTGCCAAGTGCGATTTACCCATCTTTTTCTAGGAGATCTCCACCATCTTAATGAGCCGCCCAAGGAATTAGCTTTCGGTAAAGCTTTCGGTCTTTTAACATCACGACGTATAACCTCCACTATAGGCCACGCATCTTTAGGTATGTTTGTCATTTTCCTTCCTTAATGTAGTAGGGACAGTCTTCGGTGCCTCTAGCATTGAACGCTGTGAAGCTGAGACCTTCGTCAACAATCCCGCTGAGAATTTGCACGATATACCTCGTGTATATTCCGAGTGAAACTGTACCTAATTCAGGCACATCAATTTCGATATGCTTTTCGATCCAAGCAAGGGCGCGCCCGTTTAAGGGTCTAAGTGAAACTATAGATCCCATAGTTTCAACTTCAAAATCCGCCTTCATTTTGGACTCCTCGACAACAATCCCACTAAGAATTTGCACTCTATTGGTTTTGATGGCGATTTCATTTGAGTCGTTACTACTGCCGAACACCGTTATACCAAACTGTCTAGTGCCATCATCAATAGCGATGTGACGGGTATAATATACCTCGCCACCTTTAGCTATATTTGGTTTTACCGGACTTATCGTGACGGATTTAACATTGCGGTACATAACTGAATTTGACAACTCATTTCCTCTCTTGAGTTTTAGTCATATCTCTTAAATTCATTTTGGACTCCACTCTCTTGTGCTGTTTTTTACTGCTATCCTATCAGCTACCACGTATAGTATTTCAGCAGCTGCTTCTCCACCAAAAACCGAGTAGTATATATCAATAATTTCCATTTGAAGACACGTCGCTAGGTCTAAGAGTTTTTCAGGACTATCGAGGTCAAGAGTTTCCTTAAACTCGCGAAGTTGTGCGTCAAACATGCTTACTGATTTATCCACTTATAAGTGCTCCTATAACTACCCCTATGGTAATACCTAGAATTGAGGTAGCGACTACCTCGAGAAATCCTAGTGTTATTGATGTAAGTAAGACACCTACCGCTAGAATTACCGCCAACGCATATACGACTACCCAACAGGGGTTCATAACAGCCTCGCTATGAATATACTAATTGCTGCTACTATGATTATGAAGTAAATACCCCAGAATAAAATCGCTCCCATGATTTAATTCCCTTCCATCGTCACAGCCCTGTAAACTACAGCACCTATAAGTGCTGCGGTGTATAGGCGAAAAAAATCTGCACCGCTGAATCCGATGATAATACACATCGCCGTTAATACTAGTGCTGTTATAAATATGATCATGTTACTTTCCTTTATGATGAGCACCCGAACTGAAATCTCCACTTTGTGAGTGGAATATTATGAAATATTGAATGTCCATATCGTTCACTAAATAGCATAGGAGATCTTTTTATTACAAAGTAATACTGTCCAAGGCATATTCTATGTGCATCCTTACTGTGATATGTACGTATTAGTTTCCTTTCAGGTTTCAGTCTGTTAGGATACAATTCTATCACATTACTCTGCCTACACATCATCTTTTTTCCCTAGCCTTTTGATTGTTACAAAAGCTTCATCCACATCTTTTCTAAGCTTGAGTAACTTTCTCTTAAGTACTATGTCTACAACCTGCAAGCATATTGAAATTGTTATTAATATGACTAGTGTTTTGACTAACCAGATGGGTATAATTATAGTAATCATTTATCTTACCCTTCTTTCGGCTTAATTTTGTACAGGGTATGCTTAGTAGGGCTGCCCCATGACTTGTTTATCCATATTTCAGGAATCACTATAGGTCTATGAAGTTCGTTACCGGGTCCATACCGTTGATTCCTCCAATGACGACGACGCTTATGCATTCGAGGACTTCTATGAGTACCGCCATGATTTGTTCTTTCGCCCGTAGATCCGATTGATATAACATTCCACTCTGTATAGTTACGAGGAACTTTACTTTCCTGCATAGGTCTCTTCAACCTTATGTTACTCTTAGTCTCCTGTACAACACCTTTTGTTAATAAGAGCACGGTTGTAATGATGAAGAGTTTTACACACGCCGAGACTAGAGTATCGAGAAGCCCTTTCTTTTTAAAATCAACCCCCTTCAGGAGTTTCGTAGTCCACTCTAAAGTGGTGAGGTCTATTTCAATTACTGCTGGTAACAACTCCCATACTGCAGTTCCTTCTGGATGGTTCAGCCAGACCTTTCCTACTGCCGTGTTATCTTCCATCATCGACCAGGTACCAACGTAGTCTGTAATTACGCGATCTAGGCCAGCTTGTCTTAAAGGAAAGTAACCATCTCTAGGGGTAAACTCCATAGTAAATCCAGTACTTATATTTGCCGTGAAAGGTGTCACCAGAAGGTTATCTCTCGCAAGTTCCTTAGCCTGTTCAAGGATGAACGCGATTTCGTCCTCTTGTAAGTTCATTTCACTGTCTAGTTGAAAGTGACGTGCACTCCTAACTTCGTCAACTGCAGCATCTAGGAAAGTATCGAAACCGTGAGAAGGCTCTTCATACCACAGTCCTTGAAGACCCTGAATCTCTTTTTTATTCCTTCGGATCTGCTTTAGTAATTTAAGAACGTGCACCATATTAGTTAGTCCTACCCTTTAGTCCCTGACCCTTTATGAAGGTTATCTCCTTACGGGCAATGCAATCAGAGTCATAGCAAAGAGAATCTTCCTCAGTATCATGATATGTCGCAACCCCATCGGCGTAAAAATTGATCCAGATAGTAACTCTTTCAGAAGCATTGATCAGATCCCACTCGCTATCCTTGTCTTTATGGAAACGCCCATCTAGGTAGTATAAACGACTTACGCAGCGATGAGGAGATATATTTACTAGTGCGTCAATCAGACCAATATCGCTAATGCTACTTATGAGCACTTCACAACCATCTCTAGTTATGACGAGTGTATTTAGAGGATCGTCTTCATCCAGTATCAAGGTCATTTTGATCATCCTTTCGCATTAGTACCCAAATACGATCCTCTTTATCTATAATTCCCTGGGCAACCCTCTCGAACGCCTTCTTAAATGCAACGTCTAGGCTCTTTCTAGCAGAAGTCCTCTCTTCGTCATGATCAAACTCTCCTACATATCGAACCCATGACGCTATCTGTTCACGTAGTTGTTGTTCATCCTGCATGATGATGCAACTCCTCTAGCGATGGAACATCCCAAAAAGAAGTCAAGACACACTCTCTTGTTGCAGTGTTGACACCAACTAAGGGGGCTTCGTCGCCTCTGGTGGGATGTTCGTAAAACTTCCACGATCCGACAACTCCTACGAGCATAGGATCACGAGACATAAAGTCGTGATAGTCATAGGTTTCTACGAGGATGGTTTGTTTCACAACGGCTCTTTCTGAATACCATCGATATAATAATTATATAGCATCCAAAGGAGGCAATCAATTGTCAAAAAGCTTTTTATTTAAGTAACTCGTCAACTATCTCGACTAGGTCAGTAGCCGTTTGGAGATACTGTACAAGAGCCTCTTGAAGTGATATTTCTCCTTTAGGTGACCAGAAAAATATAACGATCACAGCTATGGGTAGGAACGCTCTACTCACTAACGTGTTCATCTTCAACCTCCTCCACTGTCATTTGATAAAGACGTACTTGGGTATTGAACATATACTTATTAGAATCGGATATCCACAACTGGCCATCAAATTCATACTTCAGATAGCGAGGTAGGATATCTTCGTCCGCATCCTCATCAGGAAGCATATCCCTAAGTTCTGAATGCAAAGCTCGCTCTGCCATATCTTTTGTCCTGAATAGTTGGGATGGTACGTTAGCCTCTGTAGCCCGTTCACTCAAGTTAATGATAGCGTAAGTCCAATATGAGTTAGTCATTGTCTTCACCTATGATAGGTTCGTACATAGTCCTAAAGCCTTCGTCCGAGAGACTATCCAACTCCCCATTATGTTTTTGGATAACCCAGTCTCCCCTACAAATCCGTATAACTCCCATCGGCTCTACTGGCACTTTAATAACTGCCCTGGGTGCATATATGAAATTATAGGTAATGTACTTGTCGTCAAGCCATGTTCTAATGGTCTTCATGTGGATAAACTGACATGCGTTAACTGGCTTTTGCTTTAGTTTGTACTGCATCGTTCTCTCCTATAAAGGTTCGAATACGACTTTGAAGTCTTCGTCCGGTAGACTTTCTAACACCCCCTTACGTGAGAGGATGATCCAGTCACCTTTGAGGAGCTGTAGAACACCAAACGGCGCTACTGGCACTTTAATAACATCTCTCAAAGAGGAACCAAGTTCATGCATGTAAGTAATACCTCTCTCGTTGAGCCATTTTTTAATGACATCTATATCATCAAACTGACATGCATCAACTACCTCCGTCTTCACCTTATATTTGTTCATAGTTCTCTCCTTTGATCCGATATAATTATTATATAGCAAACCTTTTGTTCCTTCAATTGTCAAATTAGTGGGATTTTTTAGTGGTTCCTGAGGGACTTTTTAGTAGTTTCGTTAGTTTCGTTAGTTTCGTTGATTTGGATTGGTTGGTTGGTTGGTTGAGTTTTTAGTTTGGATTATGGTTGGAAGTGTAGTTTTATTAGAACAGATTATAAAGGGTTTTTGTTATAAATCAATAAGTTAGTAGTTATAATAGTTATATTGGTTTTTATAAGTAAAATATTTGAATTGTTATTATTATAACATATTATAAAGAAAGATATGTATAATGTGTTATAAAAACAACTATTTAACTATAGTTTGTAGAAAAACTAACTAACTACTGAAACTACTAGAATGCCGTACAGACTATACGTTGACCACCTAGTCTGATCATTAGAGAACCTCATCGGTCGCGACGGCGCGCTTAGTCTTCTCCCGTTAAGGGCAAATTTTGGACCAGGCGCCTGTTCTAGAGGGACCTGCCCCATGGGACCTACGTTATGTGACTAGTCCTTTGGGAGGTAAAAAGTGGGAGCAGACGAATCCGCTCCCGAGTTGGTCCGAGGGGAGGGTTAACTGGTTGTGACTTATCTTGGGTTTTTCGGCAGCGGGGCGACCTCGACATTCCTCACAAATTGATAACGAACACCAAGTAGGTCCGCGATCGGGCGTCTCTTGAGATTTAAGGCAAGTAACGCGCGGATCTTGTGAGACTTGGTCGTAGCTTTGTCCTGCACGATAAGTTCGATCTCGGTCGGGGATTTGGTTTTTGTCTTGGCCATGATTTGTTCCTTTCAGGGTTTGATTACTATTAATGTATTTATATTAACGCATTCCTCTCAAACATCAACTGTCTTCTTGTAGTCGACTATCGCTTTTTTTTTCAAACCAGGTAGGGTCTCTAGAGGGGCCCCGGGACCGTGAGGTCTCTTAGGACTCTTTATATCTCTGCCTGGTCTCGAATGTAGTCAAGACCTTCAAGATGTAGTTTCAGGAAGAGGACCGGTCCATTGTCGTTCTTCTTGACCTTTTCACGTATGTCAAGAAAACTTTCGGACATCTCGTCACTGGTACACATAACAAAGTATTGGAATGTACCTACTCGAACTAGGTATAAGTGTTTATCTTTAGTCATTGTCCTACTCCTTTAAGTAATGGGACAGAGTTAAAATATCACAAGTATCAACCTCCTCAAATGTAACTCTGTCAACAAGTTCATAGTCCCTATTATATTCTTCTTGGGAGAACCATTCAGAAATTTCTTCTTGGGTACATATAACAAAGTGGTGTTTACCTTGTATAAATACCATATATAATTTCTTATCCATTGTCCCACTCCTTTGGGTTAAGTTTATTTAATATAATAATTATATATCCTCTCAAGTGGTCAAGCAATAGTCAAATTTTGGACTAGGTAGTAGGTGTAGGGGGACCGCCCTGGAAAAGACAAAGAGATAGACTAGTCTTTTACAACTAGTCTATCTGAATTAGTCTCTTCGGATGAGGTTATCTCTTCAACTCTCTGGTAAGAACATTTCTCACAAATTGATATCTTATTCCCAGAGATGTTGAAATTTGAACTCTCGATAATTTGAGGGAATTCAATGACCTGATCTTTTGAGATTTGTTCAGATCTTCTGAATTGACAACTTTGTCAATTTCATTTTGGATCTTAGTTGAGATGGTGAGTTTTGGATTTAACATTTCAGTTCCTTTCAGGTTTGAATGATCAATATGAAAAGTATATATCATTTTTCAAGTATATCCACCTAATAATTTTAGTTTGCGTAAAATAAATACAGATAAATACTGTTGATGAGAGCCCAAAAATTTTTTTGAAATTTTCCAAAACCCTCCAGGCCACTATGCACAAAAAGAACTAGTTGTAAGTGGTCTCTATTTGTTTTATAATTAAATCACGATGAGCAATTTATCGCCACATGCACTAGTAGTTAAGAGAGCTACTATAGATCTGCCTATAAACAGGTATTCACTTCCAGAGGGTCTATATCGCACCGATCTCTTCGCAGGAGTTCTCGACTTCGACGCAATGTCAGAAGATGAGCTCCAAGACGCTTACATGCCTATTGAGTATGCCGAGGGGTTTCCTACTTCATCTGAGGGATGCCCAATTTGGGAGCAACTACCCTTTGAACCTGACGACTCTTACGATCTTTTTCAGAGGTATCTTGAACAGGGTAATATAGGAGTACGTCAAGCTCAGAAGTTAGACTCTTCGGAGGTACATAACTATTACGTGATGTACTATTGGGATGTTAGGTCGAGAGCATATGATATGTTCCAGGAAGTCTGTCTAAGACGTAGGAGAGCTCTTAAACAGCTAGAAGTTGAAGATGACCATTTCGAAATTGCTGCGTGTATCATCGAGAAGATAAAGGTATATCTAAATGATGATGACGGCGAGTTTTTGGAGCTGTTAACACCAAAAGCTGCGGGTGACATCCTAAGAATGGCTACCCAGCTACAGAGAGTCAGTATTGGACTACCTCCGTCTGGGCCTATTGCTACGGGTGAGGAGGCTAGAACACCTATAGAAGTTACTCTTAGGCAGATAGCCAAGAGAGTTGGTCACGTGGAGGAGAGAGAAGCTGGGATGAGTAAAGATATACGCGATAGGTTATTGCAGGATCCTGATACTGCCTTAGCAGCACAGGAGTTGATCATACGAGTTGGTCAGTAATGCGTAAAAAGAAATGCGTCAGATGTGGGAAAGTGCAAGAATTAGTCGAGTTTGCTATAAATGGTACTTCGCATCAATCATATTGTAGAGGGTGTAAAGGTAGATTAAATAAGAGATATAGAAAGATAAATATAAGATCGCGCATAAAACATCACTTCTCTACTAGGATTACGAAGCAACTCGGAGACAATTTGCCTCCTAACTTGACAAGGAATTTAGAATTGTATGTAGGTTATAAGTTTGGGGCTCTAAGGAGATATCTAAACGAGCAGATAAAGCAGGCGGAGGGCATAAATATAAAGGAAGCTATACGAAGAGGTTATCACATCGACCACATTAAACCTCTTTCGAGCTTTAATGTTATTTCGGTTAACAGCCAAGAATTCCGTGATTGTTGGGCTATAGAAAATCTTAAGTTGATTCCTGCTGAAGAGAATCTGAAAAAGGGCACTCAATATGTCTAGTATTAGCACAATTGATCAGATTGTTACTCCTGACAGTTGGAAACTTACTCCCGCGACCTTAGCGTCTAAGCTAAGTAATGGGTTGTGGATAGCTAGTAGGCATTTAAGATATATCTCAGCTCTCATTGCAGTAGGTATAGCTAAAGGTAATGCTAGAATAATAGTTACTATGCCGCCACGCCACGGTAAGAGCGAACTCATATCAGTATATACTCCAATATGGGCTCTCGATTGGGATCCTACTATGGAAATTATTCTGACTTCTTACGGCGCTGAGCTGGCTGAGGAATTCGGACAAAAGGCTCGTGACATCATCCTAGATTGTCAGGATCCAGACTCACCTCATGATCTAAGAGTAAAGATCCGGAAAGGTTCTTCTAGAGTAGATAGATTCCTAACTACAGAAGGCGGTGGAATGAGATCAAAAGGTCTCATGGGAACTATTACCGGTAGAGGAGCTGATCTATTATTAGTAGATGACTTCTTGAAGAATCCTAAAGATGCTGCGTCTGAGACGATTAAGAATGATCAATTCGACTGGTTCAGGTCCGTCGCGCGCACAAGACTTCATAAGGATGCTAGTATTATTATCCTAGCGCAGAGATTGGACGAGAACGATCTAGTCGGTATGCTTCTCCGGAACCAGCCAGGGCGATGGAAGTGTATATCACTACCTGCGATTGCAGAGAAGGACGATCCTCTAGGTAGAGAGATCGGAGAAGCATTATGGCCGGAGATGTTCCCTAAAAAGGAGCTCGATTCCCTGAAGGATGATCTAGGAGATTACTTTTGGGCTGCTCAGTATCAACAGAGACCTAAACCTCGTACAGAAACGCAGGTCGATCGTAATCAATTCCACATTATCGAAGAGCTACCCCAAGGTATTAAGCTACGTCTTTGCAGAGCGTGGGATCTTGCATCGACTCCGGGAGGAGGAGATTATACGTCCTCTACTCTTATGGGGGTTGATGACAAAACTCATCGGATATACGTTCTCGATAATACAGCAGATCAGTTTGGAGCGGCAAAAGTTGAGAGGCTAGTTAAGGGGAAAGCCGTAGAAGATACTGCAGACGTGCCGATATATATTGAGCAAGAGCCTGGAAGTTCTGGTGTGGCAGTTATCGATAACTACGTAGATAAAGTATTACGTGGATTTGCGACTGAGGGCCAAAGAGCTACAGGAGACAAATTCGTTAGAGCCCAACCCTTCTTCGCACAAATACAATGTGGTAATGTATATTTACTGAGAGGACCTTGGAATACAGCATTCATGGACGAGCTCGAAAGCTTTCCAGGGGGAGATCACGACGATAAGGTAGATAGCGCGTCTTTAGCCTTTAATAAACTGAATAGTAAGATTTACAGAGGAGTTACTTGGGGGAGAAAGACATCTTATACGACAGAGCGAAACGTTATTACTGGTGTAACTTTTGGAAGGTAGCTAAATGGCGTCAGATCTTCTACTTAGAAACGCATTAAGCACTATGTTAGGTCTCACCTATGGAGGAAAGCGCGATCTATACGGTGTTTTTGGATATAAGCAGAAATTAATATATGCAGACTTCGTAGAGAAGTATAGCAGACAGGATCTTGCGAAGAGGATAGTAGATTCCGAGCCAAAGGCTACATGGATTACGGGTATAAGTATTGATGGGGGGAATGAATTTAACGAAGTTTGGGAATCCCTTGTCGAAAAATACAATATATGGCAAAAACTCGAAAGGGTAGATAAGCTAGCTGGAATAGGACAATTCGCGGTATTACTTCTCGGATTTAGTAAGGGAACTCTAGAAAAGCAGGTGAGTAACAAAAATGAGCTTATTTATCTACAGCCTTACGGAGAAGGATCGATAAAGGTAAATAAGCTCGAAGAAGATTCTTCTAATCCTAGATTCGGCCGACCTGTTCTCTACACTATTGACCAACCTAATCCTAGGGGTATCTCTGGTGATCTTACGGCGAAGTTGCTTAACATTAAAAAGATTAAAGTACACCATAGTAGGATACTGCACGTCGCGGAGAACTGTCTAGAGGATGAGATCCGAGGTACTCCTAGAATGCAGGTTGTATTTAATCGGCTGGACGACTTAGAGAAAGTCGTAGGCGGATCTGCAGAGACGTTCTGGCTTGCTGCTAACAAAGGTCTTCACATAGATATCGACAAGGAGATGACTCTAGACAAGGAGGATGAGAAGAATTTATCCGACGAGATTGAGGAATATCAACACCAATTACGAAGAATCATTCGTACCAGAGGAGTCGATATTAACGACTTAGGAGGTAAGACCATAGATCCTAAGGGGGTTTTCGATGTTATTATTGGTGTTATCTCTGGCGCTTCTGGAATTCCCCGCAGAATCCTACTAGGTGCTGAGATAGGACAGCTATCCTCCGAGCAGGATAGAGCTAATTGGGCGGATAGGATTAACGAGCGTATCGTAGATTTTGCGCAACCTGTTATATTGAAGCCTTTTATATCTCAGTTAGTGGGAGCTGGAGTACTTCCCGAGCCTGAGAGTCTCACCATAACATGGGGTAATCCCTTTAGCATGTCTCCTCTTGAGTCTGCTCAAAGACTAGCACAACTTGCTAGGGCGGTTACTAACTTTCAAAAATCTTTCAAGGACGATCCTGTCTTAACTAAAGAAGAGATTAGAAAGATTTTCTCTGACGCTGGTATAATAAAATCAGGAGAATAGAATGGTTAAGAAAAAAGATGAAGTCTTTCCAATTTTTGAAGTATCAAGTTGGAAACTAGTAAAGAAGAATGAAGACGGTAATGTATTCGAAATTCTTGAAGGGGGAGATAGTAAGCCTACTATCTGTACTCTTCGAATCGAGGGAAGAGCTCCGAAAGAAAGTTACTCGGAGTTCCCTTTCAAGCAGCCTAAAGGAGAATAGTTATGGCTTTGACAAATGCTGGTAGAGATTTTATTGCCGATGCGATTATCGATAATGGAACTCCTACCTTATACACTAACGCAAACGCTAATATGAGCGTAGGGGATTCAACCACCGCGTTCGCAGCTAGTCAAACAGATCTACAAGCAGCTACCAACAAGCTTCGTAAAGCCATGGAGGCTACTTACCCGAAGAAGAACGGAGCTAACGTGATGCAGTTTAGATCTCTATATGGTACTGGAGATGCTAATTTTGCATGGCAAGAATGGGGAGTCTTCAACGCAGCTGCAGCTGGAATTATGCTCAGTCGAAAGGTAGAATCCCTCGGAACTAAAACATCAGCACAATCCTGGCAGATCACGGTAGATCTCACTGTAGTCGCGTCGTAATTTCTAAATGGGATCGAGCGTTATATAGGTAACATAGGAGAACAAAATGGCCTTGACATACACGAAGTCAAAAGCGATTCTTGACGAAATCGCTGCTAGGACCACTCGGAATCAGGATCGGCTCACCAATTCAAAAGTGGGAGTTGACGACGCAGTTGTTGATTTAGGGAAAATGGTCACGGACTATTCTGGCTTTAGTGCAGACTTAGATGCCCTAGCAACGGCGAACCCTACAGACGTTGCAATACAGAATGCTAAGGCCGAAAAGGATCGGATGATTCCTGATTTTCAAGCAGTTAAAACTGAGGCTGAGGCTCTGCAAACTGCAATGGGAGTGTGAGATTATGATTAAATTTTGGAAGTTCGATGAGGATCTTCCTAGAGAAGTACCCATATTTATGGATGATCAGTTCTCTCCAGCCTATATTGATGTTGATGCTTCTTTTCGAAGGAGTAAGGACGAGTTAATCGAGCGTATAATAGCTGGGGATATACGTTTTTCTGCAGACCCCAAAGGTGAAATCCCTGTAGAGGTATTCGTTGACCCCCCAGAGGATGATCCCGGGGTAGTCTGGATTAGACTACCGTCGCAGCCAAAGGAAATTTACGCTGTTCTTGGTCCGGAGCCAAACGCCGGCTCACCTGCTGGCATGTGGTCTGACTACGTAACTGTTCTGGCTGCGTAAATGGCGTGGCCTGATTCCC